>Ga0129313_1002380_pt1 | contig 9964 bp, 8 predicted proteins | sample O1105metagenome_FD_94436 | JGI IMG/M metagenome (GOLD analysis project Ga0129313, IMG submission 94436) | Orangutan group fecal microbial communities from fecal samples from Wisconsin, USA - O1105 metagenome | ecosystem: Host-associated > Mammals > Digestive system > Large intestine > Fecal... | reverse complement strand
GGGCTGCCATCGCCCCAGCAGGTCACGCTGGTCAGGCCGTTTTCCTTGGCTTCGTGGAAGCGGCGGATCAAAGCGGGCAGCACATGGCTGTGGGTGGGGTGATAGTTATCGTTGGGGCCGTACAGATTGGTGGGCATCACGCTGATATAATCGGTGCCGTACTGGCGGTTGAGGAATTCGCAGTACTTGAGGCCCGAGATCTTGGCCAGCGCATAGGCTTCGTTGGTTTTTTCCAGCTCGCTGGTCAGCAGGCAGCTTTCCGGCATGGGCTGGGGAGCCATGCGGGGATAAATGCAGGAGGAGCCCAGAAATTCCAGCTTTTTGCAGCCGTTTTTCCACGCCGAATGGATCACATTCATTTCCAGGATCATGTTGTCATACATAAAGTCCGCCAAAGCGTTTTGATTGGCCACGATGCCGCCCACCTTGGCGGCTGCCAGAAACACATATTCCGGCTTTTCCTGCGCAAAGAATTCTTCCACCTTGTCCTGACGGCACAGGTCCAGCTCTTTGTGGGTGCGGGTGATAATGTTGGTGTAGCCCTGGCGCTGCAGCTCACGCACAATGGCGCTGCCCACCATGCCGCGATGGCCCGCTACATAAATTTTTGCATTCTTTTCCATCATTCCGATTTGCCTTCTTTCTAAAAATCCGTCTGAAATCAGGCGTTTTTCATTGCTTTTTCGCGCTTGGCCAGCTCACGGTCATGCTTGGCCATGATCTCTACCAGTTGCTCATAGGTGGTTTTCTGGGGGTTCCAGCCCAGCACGGTTTTTGCCTTGGTGGGGTCACCCCACAGGTTATCCACATCGGTGGGGCGGAACCACTGGGGGTTCACGCACACCAGCATTTTGCCGGTTTGGGCATCATAGCCCTTTTCGTCAATGCCGGTGCCTTCCCAGCGAATGGTAATGCCGTTGGCGGCAAAAGCCTTTTCAGTAAAGTCACGCACAGTGTGCTGCACGCCCGTGGCGATCACAAAGTCATCGGGTTGCTGCTGCTGCATGATCAGCCACATACACTCCACATAGTCCTTGGCATAGCCCCAGTCACGCAGGGAGTCCATGTTGCCAAGCTCCAGATGATCCTGCAGACCCTCGGCAATGCGCCCGGCGGCCAGCGTGATCTTGCGGGTGACAAAGTTTTCGCCGCGGCGTTCGGATTCGTGATTGAACAAAATGCCGTTCGGCAAACATTCCATAGGCCTCGCGGTATTCTTTTACGATCCAAAAGCCGTATTGCTTTGCCACGGCATAGGGGCTGTAGGGGTGGAACGGCGTGGTTTCACGCTGGGGCACTTCCTCAACCTTGCCATACAATTCGCTGGTGGATGCCTGATACACGCGGGTTTTCTTGGTAAGGCCCAAAATGCGGCAGGCTTCGAGAATGCGCAGCACGCCCAGTGCATCCACATCGCCGGAATATTCGGGCACATCAAAGCTCACCTGCACATGGCTTTGTGCTGCCAGATTGTAAATTTCATCCGGCTGCACCAGACCGATGATGCGGATCAGGCTGCTGGAATCCGAAAGGTCGCCGTCATGCAGCGTGATCCTGCCCATCAGATGGTCGATGCGCGCCGTATTGGAAATGGAAGCGCGGCGGGTGATGCCGTGTACCTCGTAGCCTTTTTCCAGCAGAAATTCTGCCAGATAAGAGCCATCTTGACCGGTGATGCCGGTGATCAATGCTTTTTTCATATAAACTCCTTATTTGCAAACACGATGCGGTGCCGCCGTTATTTTTTCAGCACCTTCGTCAGCCAGATATAACGCAGATTGGTTTGCAGGTATCGCGGCAAAAGCCGCACAGGGTCCTGCATAAGGCGGTAAAGCCATTCCAGACTGCAGCGCTGCATCCAAAGCGGTGCGCGCTGTATGTTGCCCGCCTCGTAATCAAATGCCGCGCCCACGCCCAGCATAATGCCCGGCAGTGCCCCGCGGTGGGCCGCCATCCAGCGCTCCTGCTTGGGCGCGCCCAGCCCCACCCAGATAAAATCCGGGGCGGCTTGGCGGATCTTTTCCATGGAAGCAGCTTCCTCCTGCTCGGTAAGCGGGCGGAAGGGCGGCGATTCCATGCCCACCACCTGTGCGCCGGGATAACTTTGGGCCAGCTTTTGGCGCAAAAGCTCCAGCGTTTCGGGCGTTGAGCCGTAAAAGTAATGCTTCCAGCCTGTTTCGGCGCTTTTTTTCAGCACCTCACGCATAAGGTCCGGCCCGGTAACACGCTGCGCATTGGCAAAGCCATGCTTGCGGCTGTAGGCCGAAAGCGGGCCGCCGTCCGGCAGGGCCATTACCGCGCCGTTTTGTACGGCACGGTATTCGGGGCTTTGATACGCCGTGACCGTGGTGTGTACATTGGATACACAAATATACTCGCCCCGCCAGCTTTCGAGATTCTGCTGCAAAAGCTGCAAAGTTTGAGCCATATTCACCGCCGCAATGTTTACTCCTAATATGCGGCAGGTTTCAAATTGCGTGTTCTGCTTCATAAATGCTTTGTTTTCCCCTTTTACAGGTTATTCTGCGCCGCGGCGGCTGAACACCACCGCCACAGTGCGCAGTAACAGCTTGATATCCAGCCAAAGGCTCCATTCGTCGATGTACTGCACATCCAAACGAACCACTTCTTCAAAATCTTCGATCTCGCTGCGCCCGCTTACCTGCCAAAGCCCCGTGATGCCGGGCTTCATGCTGAGGCGGCGCTTGTGGTGGCTTTTGTAATGCTCGTATTCGTCCAATGTGGGCGGGCGGGTTCCCACAAGGCTCATATCGCCCATCAGCACATTGAAAAACTGCGGCAGCTCATCCAAGCTGGTTTTCCGGATAAAACGTCCCACCCTGGTAATGCGGGGGTCGTTTTCCATTTTAAACATAAGGCCGTTCATTTCATTATGCTTCATCAGCTCGGCCTTGCGCGCTTCGGCATCCACATACATACTGCGGATCTTATAAATGTTAAAAATGCGGCCGTTCAGCCCCACACGCTTTTGCTTGAACAGCAGCGGGCCCGGGCTTTCCAGCTTGAGCGGGATCGCAATCACTGCCATGGCGATCAGTGCCAGCACACAGCCCACAAGCGCACCCGCAATATCCAGGCACCGCTTTAAAATTTCATCGGTAATGCTCATGTGCGTGCCGTTCATGGTGATCACCGGGCTGCCCGCACAATGGGAAAGGCTGTCGCTGATCTGCGGTTTCCAGTCATCTGTTTTTTGTGCACCGTATCGTTCCAGAATCGGCAATGCCAGATTGATGGTCACACCCATGCTTTCCAATTCTTTCAGATACGGCATCAGCGAGCGGCCGCTGTCCATGGGCAGGTCAATATACACCTCGTCCACGGCTTCGCGGCGCAGCCATTCCATAAAATTGCCGTAATCCGCCTTGATCTCAACGCCTTGGATCTGCGTGCCGATCTCGTCCGGCGCGGCATCCAGCAGTGCAAGGCCATGCAGCTTGCGGCTCCAGTTCTGGTTCATATCCTGTATGATAGCCGCCGCGCGGTCATGTGTAGTCAAAATTGCTGTGAGTGTGGCAAATTTGGCGTTATTTTTGCTGTGATACAGATATTTTTTCAGCAATTCATGCCCTACAGGAAGCATGAACAGGTTGATGAGCGGCGTACCGATCAGCATATAGCGCGAGGCCATCATGGGGATCTTGGTAACCACCAGCAGCAGTGCGTGAACCGCCAGCAGCACCACATTGAACTTGATCGAGATCAAAAATTCATCTTGTATGTGCCTGTCGGCGATATTCTTTTTCTGATCGAAAAATAAAAATGTGACCAGAAAGGCCACCAGCAGCAAAACCGCGAACTGATAAACCTCCTGCCGGTCAAACAGGTCAGCCGCGCGGCGCATCCAAACGCCGAACAGCATCCATGCAAACAAAAAGCTGCATGCCAGCGAGATCAGATCCGCAAAAAACACAAACAGGAATTGCAGTTTTTCACGCTTATTCATTCCGTATGATTTTCCTTCCCGTCAGCAGAGGGCTTTACCTCTCTGCCGATAGATATTCTCTATAGGATAAAGCAAATTTTTCCTTTTATATTCTATATAGTTTACTGCAAAAAACGGTATTTGGCAAGCCAATCTTTCCTTCGTACAAAAAAAGAAAACCCCAAAAATCGGCTTTGCTCAAGAAAGCCTGTGCTTTTGCCTGCTTTCCTTGCAAAAGCCGCCAAAAGCAACGAAAAGCCGCCCCCATGCAACACACGCATGAGAACGGCTGATTCGCAGATCGCAATATTAAGTTAAGCTGTCGGCGCACCTTGGCCGATGTGGGTTCAGCCCCACAGCTTTTCGGGATACTCGCCCGCAGCGATCATATCCGCAAAGCCCTTTTGGGCAGCCTCGGTATCCTCTTGATAAGTAATGCCGATCCAGCGGTCCGGCGTTTCCAAAACCTTTACGGTAGCCTTGCCGCTCTTGAGCAGGCCGTCAATGATAATGGGCACCAGATATTCCTTTTTGCACGGGTCACCCTCGGCGCTGGCCAAAAATTCTTCAAAGCCCTTGCCAAGGCATTCCAGAAAATCGGGATAGCAGGCCCACATATTCATCGAAACCCAGTTTTCCGGCTGCAGCCACTGCTGCACATCGGGACGGTCACACACCAGCTTGCCGTCCTTTTTGGCAATGCCGGTGGTTTCGATCACCTGCGTGAGCATTTCGTTTTCATCCGCCACGCAAACGCCGCGGGTCACTGCGCCGTTTTCGCTCAGGGTGTTTTTCAAAATAAAGCCAGCCATGCCCATGGTCATCACATCGGGGGTGGTTTCGTGGTTCACAAGGAAATCGTGCAGCTTTTTGAAGGCAGTTTTGCCATAGTAATCATCGGCATTGATGATGACAAAAGGCTCTTTCACAACGCCGCGGCAGCACAGAATTGCCTGGCCGGTGCCCCAGGGCTTTGTGCGGCCTTCGGGCACGGTAAAGCCGGCGGGCAGGTCGCTGAGCTCCTGATAAACATACTCCACCTGGATCTGCTTGGCGATACGGTCACCGATCACCTCACGGAACTCAGCTTCAATATCCTTGCGGATAATGAAAACCACTTTATCAAAGCCCGCCTGCTTGGCATCATAGATAGAATAATCCATGATCACTTCGCCGCCGGGGCCCATTTTTGCAAGCTGCTTGATGCCTTTGCCAAAGCGCGAGCCAACGCCCGCCGCCATGATTACAAGTGTAGTGTGCATAGTAAACACATCCTCCTATTTTGCTCGGGCATATCAGGCCTTCTGCCGCTGCTCTATGCTCGATTTTCGTTCCGTTAGATTCGTTTTATTATAACCCCGATTTGTACTTTTCGTCAAGCAATATGGATTTTTTTACCGCAGTCCCTGATATACCAGCACCAAAACCAGCAGCGGCAGCACATATTGGAAATAGTATTTCAGCCAGCGGGGCAGTTTGATGCCCTCGCCCTCGTTGGCTTCCTTCAGGTAGTTGTCAAAGCCCCAGCCCCAGCGGCTCACACAGAACATCAGATAGATCAGCGAGCCGATGGGCAAAAGCAGGTTGCTCACCAAAAAGTCCTCGCTGTCCAGCACGTCGCGGCCGCCAATGATATGCAGCCAGCTCCACTTGTTGTACCCCAGCACACAGGGCATGCTGGCGATCAGAATAAAAATGCAGTTGAGCACAGCAGCCTTTTTACGGCTCCAGCCGAAGGTGTCGCGGCAGAAGCAGGAAATGTTTTCAAACACGGCCAGCACCGTAGAAAAGCTTGCAAAGGTCATAAACAGGAAGAACAGCGAGCCCCAGAATCGGCCGCCGGGCATATTGACAAACACATTGGGCAGCGTGATAAAGATCAGCTGCGGGCCGGCATCGGGCTGCACGCCATAGGTGAAGCAGGCCGGGAAAATGATCGTGCCCGCCATGATGGCCACAAAGGTATCCAGCACACAGATGCGCACAGCCTCGCTGGCCAGCGTGTTGCTGCGGCTCATGTAGCTGCCGAAGATCTCCATGGCGGCAATGCCCAGGCTTAGGGTGAAGAAAGCCTGATTCATCGCGGCAGAGATCACACTGCCAAGGCCAATCTCGGCCACAGCGGAAAGATCAGGCACCAGATAAAAGTGCATGCCCTCGCCCGCGCCGGAAAGCATCAGGCTGTGCCCGGCCAACACCAGAATCAAAATCAGCAGAGCGCTCATCATCCATTTGGAAATACGCTCCAGACCGCTTTGCAGCCCAAAGCTGCACACCACAAAGCCCACGATCACCGTGATGGCCATCCAGAAGGCCATTTCGGGGGCCGAGCCCAGCAGGCTTCCAAACACGCCCGCCACCGCATCGGCGCTCATTCCCGACTGGAAGGTGCCGGTGGCAAATTTCACCAGATAGCCCAGCATCCAGCCGGACACCGTGGTGTAATACATCATCAGCAGGCAGCAGCCGATCACGCAGAAATAGCCGTGGATATGCCACTTGCTGCCCTTAGGCTCCAGCGCCTTATAGCCATCCACCGCGCTGCGGCGGCTGGCACGGCCCACGGCCAGCTCCATCGTGAGCACGGGCACGCCCATGCACAGCAAAAACAGCAGATACAGGATCACAAACAGGCCGCCGCCGCTTTGGCCCGCCACATAGGGGAAGCGCCACACATTGCCAATGCCGATGGCGCAGCCCGCGCTTACCAGCAGAAATCCCATTCGGGACTGAAATGATTCACGCTGCATAGAAACCTCTTTCTTCCTTCAATTCATCCAAGACTGTGCCGGGCCCAGCGTTTATGCTGCACCGGCCTTTCGATTGATGCGAAATCACCTTATGATACCAGCTTTTGAGGCAAAAATCAATTTTTTTGCAATTTTTTCTCCCAGCTGGCTGCTTTCTCAGGCCTTATGCGCCAAAATTCCTTCCAAGCGCGTAAAAAAGGTGATCACCGTTACCAGCGCCGCACAGATATCGCTGACGGGCTCGGCCAAAAACACGGCAAACACGGGGTCAGGCAGCAGGTGCGGCAAAATAAAGATGAGCGGGATCAGCAAAATGATTTTTCGCAGGCAGGCCAGCAGCAGGCTCACCTTGGCCTGCCCAAGCGCCATGAAGGTTTGCTGGCAGGCCACCTGAAAGCCCATGGCAAAAATGCCCGCCATATAAATGCGCATGGCCCACGCCGTATAACCGATCAGCTCGGCATCGGCGGTGAAAATGCCTGCCACCGCGCGCGGCAGCAAAAGCATGAGCGCCCAAAAGATCGTGGTGTATCCGGCGCACAGAGCCAGTTCAAAACGGAATGCCTGCCTGACCCGGCTCTTGTTGCCTGCGCCGTAGTTAAAGCTGATCACCGGCTGACCGCCCTGACAAATGCCCTGCAGCGGCATCAGTGTAAGCTGCGATGCACTGGTGATCACCGTCATGGCACCCACCGCCAGATCGCCGCCGTAACGAGCCAAACTGGAATTAAAGCTGATGGAAAGCAGACTTTCGGTGGAAAGCATAACGAACGAAGAAATTCCCAGTGCGATCACCGGGCGAATCACCGCCATATCCGGGCGGATCAGCTCTTTGCGCAATCGCAAAACGGTTTTTTCGCCGGTAAGAAAGCGCAGAATCCAAACAGCACCCACCGCCTGACTGAGCACCGTGGCAATGGCTGCGCCGCGCACGCCAAGGCCGAACACAAAAATGAAAACGGGGTCCAACACAATGTTGATCACCGCGCCGATCATGGTGGTGAGCATACTGATCTTGGCAAAGCCCTGCGTGGTGATGAAGGGATTCATGCCCAAAACCACCAACACGAACACCGAGCCCAGAATATAAATGCGGCTATAGTCCAGCGCATACGGCAGCGTGACGTTGCTGGCGCCGAACCAGCGCAAAAGGGTGGGCGATGCGGCGTAGAAAAACACCGTGAGCACCACGGAAAAGATCAGCAGCATACAAAAGCTGGCATTCACGATCTTTTCGGCGGTTTCCTTTTTCCCCTGCCCCAGTGCAATGGCCGTGCGGGGCGCACCGCCTGCGCCGATGACCATGGCAAACGCATTGAGCAGCATGAGAATGGGCGCAAACAGGCCCACGCCCGTAAGCGCCGCCGCACCGATGCCCGGAATGTGGCCGATATAAATTCTATCTACAATGTTGTAAAGCAGATTGACCACCTGCGCCACCACGGCAGGGATCATAAGCTGCAGCAGCAGTTTCGGCACGCTGCCCGTGCCCATATCCTGTTTTTTGGAATCCAAATATATTCCTCTTTTCTTCGTTATCAAGTCGGCTGCTTATGGTTCCTGCGGCTCTGTCAGGCCCAGCTTTTGCAGCGTTTCTTCCAGCTGGCTGCGGGTATAAAGCGTATTCAGCACCTCAACCAGAGCCTTTTTGGAAAGTCTGGGCGGCAGATCCAGCGCCTGTAAAAAAGCGCGGCGGCGTTCACTGCTGCCCTCGCCCCCCGAAAGCCCCCATTCATACAGATCATAATAGGTAACGGGCTGCTGCGCAGCCGTGGGCTTTTCCGGCGCAAGGGGCTGCCCGGCCTCGGGCAAAAGCGCACCGGCATTTTCCAGCGCGCGCAGAATATCGGCATCCGATACGCCTTCCACCCCCAAAAGCCCCTCTTTGCCGGGAAGCGCCTTGCGGCGTTCTTTGCCGGGCCGGGCCGGAATAAACGCCTGCCGCACATATTCCTCGCCGCAAAAATTCATCACATAATTGCGGATCTGAAAGCCGGCGCGGTCTGAGTCCGTTAAGATCGTCAGGCCCTGCTCACGGGCGATCCTGCGCAAAAATTCTCGCTTTTCTTTGTCGGCATAAATGTCAAAGCCGCCGCTGATCAAAATCAGCCCATCCACAAGGTTTGCCAGCTTGGAGGCATCGTATTTGCCCTCCACCAGCACAGCGCCCCGCAATGTGCGTTTTGGCATACTGATCTCTATCTCCCTTTTTCTATGGCAATACCACATAATTCTAAGTGCCGATACAGCGAGCGAGAAGTGCAAGCTGCTAAGCAAAAAGCGCAGACAATACTTTGTGTATTATCGAGCATTTTTGTAACGCAGATTGTGCTTCGCAGCCGCGGCAGCGGTGCTTAAGCCCTCAGGCGGGAATTGTGCGGTGTTGCCCTATGTTTTTTATCGTGCCGATTGCTGGGCTGCCAGCGCACACAGCGCCGCCTGCATCAAAATGGGCTTGCGGTCATCCGGCACGGATTTAAGCTGGCTGTCCAGCTGCAAAAGGATCTTCAGGCACTCCCGCAGGCGCGTTCTGCCCATACGGCTGGCAAGCGTTTGCCGTTTGGTCAGCCGGAAAGCGCTGCGATAGCCAAAGTCCTTGGCGATCAGCTTGCTGTCCTTTCCCCGTGCCGCACACAGGCGGTACATATCCAGATAGCCTGTGGCCAGCGCTGCCGAAATGGCAATGGGCTCGTTTTGCAGGCGCAAAAGCACTTCCAGCTTTTGCAGCGCCTGCGCGGTTTTGCCGCGGTTCAGCAATTCCGCCATATCAAACACATCGGCATCCAGGCTGCGCGTGCCCAGCTCGCGGATCATATCCTGCGTGATCTCGCCGTAATCGGCATAGGCGGCCAGTTTGTCCACCTCGTTTTGCAAAAGTGCGGCATCCGGGCCGCAGTTTTCCAAAAGCAGCGCCGCTGCCGGTGCGCCGATCGAGGCCCCCTGCCCCGACGCCCAGGAGGCGATCATTTTTTTCAGCTCAGCTTCGGTGGGCTTTGCCAAAAGCTCGCCCATGCCCAGCTTGCCGCAGAGCTCCAAAAGGCGCTGCTCGGCCTTGTTCAGACTGGGCTTGCCCCAGTTTTCGGCGATTTGGCAGGTGAGCACCAGCACCGAATTTTCGGCGCCGGACAAAATATCGCACAGCTCTTTAAAATCGGCCTCTTTATAGGCCGAGGGCTTGAGCAGCGGCAAATAAATGATACGCTTTGTGCTGAAAAACGAGATCGTGCCCGCCGCCAATACGATCTCCTCGATTTGAGGCGCAGGGCCG
>Ga0129313_1002375_pt1 | contig 9986 bp, 8 predicted proteins | sample O1105metagenome_FD_94436 | JGI IMG/M metagenome (GOLD analysis project Ga0129313, IMG submission 94436) | Orangutan group fecal microbial communities from fecal samples from Wisconsin, USA - O1105 metagenome | ecosystem: Host-associated > Mammals > Digestive system > Large intestine > Fecal... | reverse complement strand
TACTACAAAAGTGACGACCGCTAATGCAACAACTGCTACTACAAAAGTGACGACCGCTAATGCAACAACTGCTACTACAAAAGTGACGACCGCTAATGCAACAACTGCTACTACAAAAGTGACAACTGCTAATGCAACAACTGCTACTACAAAAGTGACAACTGCTAAGACGACAGTAGCTACCGTGGAAACCACAACAACGACCACATCAACAACATCCACGACACACCCCGCTGCCACAACTACAACGACTACAGCACCCGCTACAGTGCTGACTTACGGTGATGCAAACTGCGACGGTAATATCGATATGTCAGACATTGTACTTATCATGCAGGCTCTTGCAAATCCTAACAAGTATGGAATTAATGGTACTGACAGCAGGCGCCTTACAGATCAGGGTTCTTTAAATGCCGATGTTGACACATCAACATCTGGCATTACAGGAAATGATGCGTTACTAATACAGAAATTTCTTCTTAAGATCATAAGCAGTCTCGATTAAAGCGAATAAACATTTAGTAGTTATTAATATTTCAATAATTGAAAAAGAGCAGCTATAACAGAAATGGTTTTCAATCAGAATAATTCTATTCCACTCATTTATTCCACACGAAAATTATAAAGGCTATAAATAGGCAAAAACAGCGCGTTACAAATATTCGAATCCCTCTCTGTCCGCTCTTTTAAAGAAGCCTGTATTTCGAGAAAAAGACCGAAATACAGGCATTTCTGTTACATACAGAAAGCAGTTTTAAATGAAAATTTGCAGTCCCGTGTACACAAAAAACAGGTGTAATGCACATGAAATGCACACGGAATGCACACGACTGAAAGGCAGTATAACGATAAGAAAAGAAGCCAGCTCCCTTTACGGGAGCTGATTCTATTTAAAAATATTTATTAACAAAAACTTTTAATGAATGTTACCGTTGCTATACTCCTCCAAGAATTTAGCAGCACTGATCCCACCCTTTATCAGGTGACTTAACCTGATCAGTTCTTTAGGACATTCTTCCATCTCTGACTCTTTGCATGATTCAGTATTCAACATCAAGCAGTGGGTATGCTTTTTGACGAAACAGCGTCTCGTAACAATTAAGAGTATTTGTTTCTATGGTAATACACTGTATTTGCATTTCACTGAAACAAATAACGTACATTTCTTTGCGGCTGTGCCGCATGGCTTCCGCATATCTTAAAGATTATACTTTCCAACTGTTCAGACCCTTGACAAATTCGGGTGAACCATGGTCAACGATCTCGCTGTGACCAAGGTCAAGCTCTGCGATCTTCTGCATATCCTCGTCGGAAAGTGTGAAGTCCCAGATGTCGATATTCTGCTCCATACGCTCCACATGAACAGACTTCGGCAGAATGGAAACACCAAGCTGCGTGTTCCATTTGAGGGCTATCTGAGCGGCGGTCTTTCCGTACTTGCTGCCGATCTCGGAGAGAACAGGGTGAGAGAAGATGCCGTGCTTACCCTCGGCAAGCGGTCCCCACGCCTGCGGTGCAACGCCGTATTCCTTCATTGTCGCAAGGGCGTTTTCCTGTTGGAAGAACGGGTGAAGCTCTACCTGATTTACCGCAGGAATGATATCCACATTCTCGCAGAAATTTGCAAGGATAGCAGGATAGAAATTGGAAACGCCGATTGCTTTGACGATTCCCTCCTTGTAAGCCTTTGTGATACCTCTGTATGCTGCGAAATAGTCGCCCATAGGCTGGTGCATGAGAATGAGGTCAACATAGTCAAGCCCCAGCTTTGCAAGAGATGTTTTCACGGACTCATAGGCTGTGTCCTCAGTTTTCATGTTGGATACCCACACTTTAGTAGTGATAAAAAGCTCTTCACGCTTTACGATGCCGTCAGCAATTGCACGGTTCACTGCCTTGCCGACAGCTTCCTCGTTCATGTAAGCCTGTGCTGTGTCGATAAGACGGTAGCCGGTCTTGATCGCATCATAGACTGCCTGCTCGCATACGGCAGGATCGGGTACCTGAAATACGCCGAAGCCTTCCAGCGGCATTTTTGCTCCTGTGTTCAGTGTTACAAATTCCATGATTGTATCCTCCTTAAATTTTTATATATTCAGACTTTTCAGCCATTTTTCAACTTGCTTTGCTGCACCTGTTTCCGCTGTTTTCATTTCGACAGGCAGACCGTTCATGATAACTGTTGCATTCGGCTCAAGCTCACGAATGGTATCATAAGTACCGCCATCGTGAGAACCCATATGCGTGTTGAACGGAATGATCGTCTTGCCGCTGAAATCGTACTTGTCAAACAGCGTGTAAATGATCATTGGGAAGGTGTACCACCACATGGGATAGCCTATGAAAATGGTATCATAGCCAGCGATATTGATGTCATTTTTTATAGCAGGGCGCATATCCTCGTCGTGTTCCTTCTTTGCATAAGCGGCAAGTGCATTGTAGTTGTCACGGTTGCTGTCATAGGGTGTTTCGGGAATGATCTCTGTCAGGTCTGCGCCCGTCTGCCTTGCGATCTCCTCAGCGACTTTTTTTGCTGTGCCGTATACCGAGAAGTAAAGTACCAGCTTCTTGCTCATGTGGGATACCTCCTCATGTATTTCTGTATCACTATTATAACATGACCGGGAACGTTTGTGAAGTTCCGATCAGTTATTACCTGTAAACCTTTGGGTTATTACTTCTTCACGATCTTCGCTCCTCCGAACACATCGGACATCTCCATATCAATCAGTGCCTTGTCGATCTCAGCGATCTCCTGTGCGATCAGCACCACATCGGCAGCACCAAGGTTTTCTGTCAGTCGACCAAGCTTTCTCGTTCCGGGGATCGGCACGATATAGGGCTTTTTGCAGATCAGCCACGCAAGGGATATTTGTGCAGAAGTAGCATTTTTATCTTCTGCATATCGCTGTATCAACGAGAGTAATGCTTTATTCTTCGCATAAGAATCCGCACGGAACTGAGGCGTCGCCTTGCGGTAATCGCCCTGCTCGCTGAATGTGCTGTTCTGCGAATATGCACCCGACAGCAGACCGTTTGCAAGGGTTGAAAACGCCACAAAACCGATCTGCAATTCCTCCAGAACGGGGAAAAGTGCTTCATAACCCCGGTACATCATATGATAGCGGTTCTGAATTGCCGCCACGGGGCATACCGTATTAGCACGGCGAATAATATCCTCATTCACCTCGGAAAGTCCCCAATGGGTGATCTTGCCCTCCCTGATGAGGTCAGCCATGACACCTGCGACCTCCTCCCCAGGCACATCGGGATCTTGCCTGTGCTGATAATAGAGGTCGATATGGTCGGTCTGCAAACGTCGCAGACTTCCCTCAACTGACTTGCGTATCTGTTCGGGGCGGGAATCGGGTATCACAGGCTTGTTGACAGTCGGTGCAGACACATCGAACTTCACACCAAATTTTGTCGCAAGCACGATCTTGTTGCGGTACGGCTTCAATATTTCACCAAGCATCTCTTCGTTGTGGTGCGGACAGTCAGGCTCTCCGTAGACCTCCGCTGTGTCAAAGAACGTGCAGCCCTTTTCAATCGCTGTTTCGATGAGATTTTTCGCTTCATCGGGCGTACACTGGTTGCCGTAAGCGTGGCTCATTCCCATACAGCCAAGTCCAACTGCGCTGACTTCCAGATCTTTACCAATTATTCTTTTTGGCATAACGCTCCCTCGCTTCCTGTGTTTTAGTTCAATTCGTGTTTTTCTGCCCAAGCGGTCACATCATCCTCAGCACTTGTAACTCTGTTCGCAGCGACCGTGAAGCCGTCATCAATGATCGTCGCATCAGTTTCAAGCTCACGAATGGTTCTCGGTGAACCTGTCAGTCCGCTGCCTGCATGAGTGGAGCAAGGAATGATCGTCTTGCCTGCAAGATCATATTCATTAAAGAAGCTGTAAACAGCCTGCGGCATGGTGTACCACCAATCCGGAAACACCACAATGATTGTGCTGTACTGAGCGAGGTTCTCAATATGAGAGGTAAGTGCCGGTAGAACATCGTTGTCCTGCTCGTCCTTTGCATAATCCGCAAGATCGTTATATTCCAGCGGATAATTGACTTCCGTGCGGATCGAAAACATATCGGCGCGAGTATGGTTGTGGATCATATTCGCAAGTACTTCCGCAGCACCCATATGGTAGCAGAACTTGTTGCATCAACGGTCTGCTTATCATTGATATATGCTTTTTTCATAAGACAAAGATCAAATACGTCCCAACGTTCATCGCCGGTCAGATCATACGGCTTTCCGGAAAGATCTTCTTCAGTGGGTCTTCCAAGGAGAAAGTCTTGTAAATTGCGAATATCCTGCATTGTATAATGCACCTCTTTCTTTTCAGCGATCTTATTGAAATTATTGTTATCGAGCCAGTTCTGAACAATAGTCCTTGCACTTTCGCCTTCATTCTGAGCAACCGAGCCTCTTACAGAGAAACCGCTCATTACTTCTGCACCTTCGCAGATTCCTTTTATAGTGGTAACAGTATTTGCTTGCCCGCTGCCTTCATGTGTGTTGAACGGTATTATTGTTTTACCGTCCCAGTCATAGCTTTCAAGAAAACTGTACATCGCCATCGGCATATCGCCCCACCATATCAGATAGCCCACGAATATTACATCGTAACTCCCGAAGTTTTCAATAGAAGTTTTCAGTTCCGGACGTTCTTTATTTGTTCGCTCCTCGGTTGCAACGGTGAGCATTTCATCGTATGTAGACGGGTATTCCCTGACAGTTTCTATGCGGAAAAGCTCACCGCCTGTTTCTTCTGCTACGATCTCTGCGAGAAGGTCGGTGTTTCCGCGCTCTACGACACCAACATTGTAGTTTTCACCCGCTCTTGAAAAATATGTAATCAGTACATTATCATGATGGGATTCTTCAGCTGTTGCATCAGGACTTGAAAAAGCATAAGAAACTGCGGTCACAACAACAGTTGTCAGTAATGCTATCAGTCGTTTCATATTCATTCTCCTTTCAGGAATTAGTAACTTTGGTTTCTTAACTGTGCTTTTATTATATCTGATAGCTGATGAAAAAACAACGGGCAGTTTCATTGCAACTGTTACATAGGTAACTTTTTATGTGAAATAGTTACTTATCTAGAATATAAGCACGATCAAACTTATCAACCGCACTTTATGAGCTTTGACTCTATACTTATAACAGGTTATGCGGCAACACTGCCTGTAGGTTTTGCAGTCATTCTGGGAGCAGTGTTTGCACTTGGAAGCACGATCTCTCCGGTGCTTTTTATAATACTTATTTCAGGTGCGCTTGCAAAGAGAATGAATAAAGAGATACCACAGTATCTTACTTGGTTCAGACTTGGCTGTTATGTATTGATGATTGTTTTGTTTGCAGCAGGATTAATAAAAGAAGTTATTGAGTAAAAGATATTATCAAACTTGTAAAATTTAAAGCTCCGGCCTTATGACCGGAGCTTTGTCATACAACATATAGCAGAAAACTATCTGCTCAAAAACATATAATTGAGTAGACAAGCGCATATATATATGTTATAATGTAGGCGAAGAACATTTCGTATCAGCGATCGCTCTTTATCATAAGTATAATCAAGAAAGTATGAAAGGAGTTGCATTATTATGAAAAAATTTCTATCTCTTGCAGCAGCTGTAATGACTGCAGCATCAGCCATACCTTATTGCCCTAAAGCTGCAGAGGAAATGAACGTGAAGAATATCCCGCATCTTACAGACTACTATCCTCTTGAACTGGAGCAGGAAACCGTGAATTATATCAGCAGCAGAAAGCTTGATATCGATTTCAACTCAGACGGTAAGTTTGATCATCTTGACTGCTATCTCCTTGACAGATACGATGATTATCCCGGTAATAATGACTACCTGCCTGAGGATATCAGGGAAAGGATAATAGCAAATTCCGATCTTGACGGTGACGGAGAGACAGATGCAAGAGAAAAAGGCTGCATATTGTGTCACTTCCTTCTTTACTGTGATATTGATACTTCATTTTTCGCTCAGTCAACATATGATGAATACGACAAAGAGCTTGACATTCCGGATGGACCGAGTTACAACAGTAACAGATTCAGTATGAATTTTGTCGACAGCCTGAATGACAGGTCCATATTCCTTGGAGTGCATTATCTCTTCCTTGAAAAAATGATAGAGGAGGGAAAGGTAGATCCCGATATCAATAATGACGGAAAGTTTGATATTTCTGATGTTGTGGACTTTACAATAGTCTCGACCTATGATCCGTGGATAGGCGAACAAGATCCTGATACGGGCTTGTGGTCTTATAAATGCCGTCCCGATAAGAAGATAGTTCTTGATGACGAAATAAAGGAAAGAGCAAAGAAGATAACATTAGAGCAGAGCGATTATGAATTCATACAGTGGTATGATCCCGCGGCGCTTCTTGACTGCCTTTTCCTTACAGAACCCGTTCTTCCCGAATATTCAGATAATACCTATTATGAAAAATTCTATGAGAATGCACAGTATTACTTGATAGGCGATATGGTTAAGAAATACCGTGAATATATTGTTCAGAACAGTGCTTTTCAGCCAATAGTGGACGAAATGGAAAAGCAGAATAAGGAAAAGGAAGAAGTTAAAAACAGATTTTATGATGAAATAGCATCAGGCAAGGCAGCAGCTCCGGACCTTGATTTCGATAATATTATAGACGGAAGAGACCTTCATATCTCCGAGCTTTATCATGGTGACTTATTGTTTGGAAGAACTGCGGAGGAAAGCAGTCTGACCAAGGAAGAGTATGATAATATTTCCAAGAACTGTGACTACGACCATAATGGCATAAGCGGCGATGACGGAGATTTTAATTTGATATTTGACTATATCTGCAATGTGGTCAATGAAAGAACAATTGCAATGGCGACCGACAGCACAGGCGAGTTTTATAAGCTATATGCAGACGCTCTTTTCATTAAGGAAATGAATCCTGATGAAAAACCGGTTTCATTTAACGATCAATTCCACCTCTATGACGATTCAGGTGAAAAATACGAATTCCCGACTTTGGAAGAGCATTATGACAGTTATTTAGAAAGACTTGCTAAGAAAATGACTTCCCGTCCTGATATTGACGGAAACGGAAAAGTTGACGAGCTTGACAACAAATATGCGGAGTCATATGCGGCTTACATAAAAACAGGTGAAATGGGAGATACCGAGATACCTGAGGAGGTAATAGAAAGAATAAAGACCGACTGCGACTTTACAGGTGACGGAAAAAGCGGTCTGTTGTATGATATGCAGGTAGCCGCACTCTATATAGAAAGGGTGGAGCTGAAAAACAGCTGGAAAAATGACACTTCTTCAAAGTCAGAAGCAAAACGTTCAGGCGATGCAAACTGCGACTATGAAGTGAGTATGGCTGATTCTGTAATCATAATGCAGTCTCTTGCAAATCCCGACAGTTTCGGAATAAGCGGGACCAATGAAAACCATATTACCGAGCTGGGCTGCGAAAATGCAGATATTGCAGGCAATAACGACGGTGTTACTACTGCTGACGCACTTGCAGTACAGCTGATATTACTTGGTTTGGATTACACAAAATACTGTTAATGATACATAAAACAATAACGGCACGAATTAATCGCTATACTTATATAGAAACTTATAGCTAATTATGGGGGAAACCTTTCTGAAGAAAGGCTTTCCCCCATCCCCCTTTCCAAAGACTTTTTTAGCTGATTTTTTCTCATATAGGGCTCGCCCAAAATAAAAAAGCCCTGTAATAGTACAGAGCGAGCCCTATATGAGAAAAAATAAAACTGAAAGTTTTAGGGAGAGAGTTTGAGAGAAGCCCCTTTTTCAAAAGGGGTTCTCTCAATATTAAGCATAAAACTTCTACATGAGTATTATGATCATTTCGTGCCGTTATTGTTTATTTAAAACTTATATTAAGAGTTTTCGGTATTGCATATTGTACAATCTATGCACCTCTCGGTTGTATAATGCTACAAATGTTTTGTTTAAGACAGAACATTGCAAAAATATACTATTAAAATCATGGGAAATATGTTATTATATAATATAAGTCATAGAGCAGAATTGTATTTGATAAGTTTCATTTTCATAATATATATATTTAAAGAGCAATTGGAGGCACGTTTATGAACTCTCAGAATGATAATGACAACAATGGAAGACTTCTTTCTGATTTTTCGGCAGATAAGGGCTCGGAAATGTTTTCAAGGAAGGGAGCAGGCGACAGGGAAGAAGAGGAAACTGATACTCCCGTAAGTACGAGCCGGAGTATAATCACAGACGATATTAACAGGTCTAAACAAGCAGAAACGAAAAAAACTATCCAAGAAGTGCCTGATTCATCAAAACAAGCTCCCACAGAACACAAGGAAATCAGCTTTCAGAATGATGAAAAAAGCAAGCCGCCGCTTCCGATAGTTGCGGCGGTCATGATAGGCGTATTGGTGATAGGTATTATTTGCGGAATGCTGCTGTGGAAGGATAAAGGCTCCGATAATGATAAGCAGACTGATGAAAGCAAGAATACGGTTGTTTCAACGGAAGAAGCTTCGACTGCTGCAACAGAAGCGTTAACTATTGAAGAAGTATCCGAAGCTGTGACTGCCTCTGCTGTTGCAACAAAAAATGAGACGACTGAAGGAGTCACCGAAACACAGCCTCAGGAAGGTGATATACCTGATGAATACAAAGGATTCCCCAATGTTGAAAATGCTCCGCTGAATATGGCGTTTTACGATTCGGCACAGGGACTTTCGGGTACAGTAATGACGGATAACACGGGCTTGAACCTGAGAAAAGGTCCTGATACTAACTTTGCAGTAATAAAGGAGCTTCCTAAAAGCAGTACAGTATGGATACTGGGTGAGACAGCTGAATGGTTTTATGTAGGCATTAAGGCTGACGAAAATGATAATGGCTATACGGACGTAGGATACGTAAGCAAGGAGTACGTTGCTATCAATGTGAAATCGACGAATACAGAGTAAGAAAAGCCGCGTCAGATGACGCGGCTTTTTATGCTTATTTGTAGATTGCGTACTTAGCTTTGAATTCCTTTTTAGAATCATACATTGGTTAGAGAATATTTTTATTGTGTACTTGCTTGTTAATTTTGACAAGCAATCTTGACATATGCAAGATAATAATATATAATATTATTACAAATGCAGATAGATAAAGGGAGGGAATATCATGCATAAAAATTATAAGAAGATCGTTGCAGGACTGATGGCGGCTTTAATGATCGCACCAACCGCCGTCAGTATATCAGAGCCGCAGAAAGCAGCTGCTTATGAGCTCCTTGGAGAGACATCGTTTTCTCATAAGATGATACCATGGCATACTGCAGAGATAAGCCCTGCGAAGCAGAATTTTGAACTCGATGATGGCACTGTACACATCAAGATCTTAGTACCTGAAGGTTCCGAAAAGGAAAGATGGGATCTTCAGTTCAGGCACAGGAATCTCAGCTTCAAGGCAGGTCATGAGTACAAGGTAAGCTTTAAGTCAAAGGCGAAACGTTCGGGTATGGAACTTTACTCCTTTATCGGCAATCTCAGTGACACCGAAGAATACTTTGTGCTTGACGGTTCTACTAACGATATGCATATGGGACCTGATATGGACGGTAATTGGCCGCAGAGCGCTGTAAAGCTTACGACCGAATGGCAGACTTATGAGGGAATATTCAAGCCTGCGAATGATGTCGAATCTGCTCAATGGGCTTTCCAGTATGCAAAAGGCATCAAGTATAGCGGAAATGCTAAGAGCGGTGACGAGATCTGGTTCGATGATATGTCCATTGAGGACCTGACAGATGACACAACAAGTCCACCTGTATATAATTACGGCTATACCGCCCGCGGTTTCAGCGGACTTGAGAATAACTTTATATCTGTTAATCAGCTTGGATACTACCAGAACCTTGAAAAAACAGCTACACTTGGCAATAATAAAGGAGATTTCACC
>Ga0129313_1002374_pt1 | contig 9987 bp, 9 predicted proteins | sample O1105metagenome_FD_94436 | JGI IMG/M metagenome (GOLD analysis project Ga0129313, IMG submission 94436) | Orangutan group fecal microbial communities from fecal samples from Wisconsin, USA - O1105 metagenome | ecosystem: Host-associated > Mammals > Digestive system > Large intestine > Fecal... | reverse complement strand
TTTACACCTTAAAGCGGTACCCCACACCCCATATTGTTTCGATGTATTGGGGCTTTGCGGTATCCTTCTCGATTTTCTCACGTATCTTTTTGATGTGTACGGTGACGGTTGCGATGTCTCCGATGGAATCCATGTCCCAAATCTCGCGGAACAGTTCTTCCTTTGTATACACATGGTTGGGATTTTCCGCGAGAAAAGTCAGTAAATCAAACTCCTTTGTAGTAAAGGTCTTTTCCACACCGTCCACATAAACCCGGCGTGCAGTCTTATCGATGCGGATGCCCCGAATCTCCACGATATCGTTCTGAGGCTTCTGGTTTGTACCCACCAGTCTCTCGTACCGCGCCATGTGCGCCTTCACTCGTGCCACCAACTCACTGGGGCTGAAGGGCTTTGTCATGTAATCGTCTGCCCCTAAGCCTAAACCTCTGATTTTGTCGATATCATCCTTCTTGGCAGACACCATCAGAATGGGAATATTCTTTTCCTCCCGGATTTTGCGGCACACCTCAAAGCCGTCCATGCCGGGCAACATCAAATCCAGAATGACCAGATTGTAATCGCCGTTCAGAGCTGTCGCCAGTCCCTCGTCTCCGGTATTGCAGATATCCACCTGAAAATCCGAAAGTTCCAGGTAATCCTTCTCCAAATCCGCAATAGCAACCTCATCCTCAATAATCAAAATTTTACTCATTTTATCTTTCCTCCATTCTACTCTACTGTCATAAACACACTCAACATACCTCATTAACAACGTCCATTTTGGTATATGACACACATGTCACTGTTGTTCCCGGCCTCTGTTTACACGTTATCCTGCAACTCGATATATTTTCTCAGCACAAAATGCATACAGGTTCCTTCGCCTTCTTTCGCGGTAGCCCAGATATAGCCGCCGTGATCTTCAATAATCTTTTTTACAATGGAAAGACCGATGCCGCTGCCGCCCTGTGCTGAATTGCGGGAAGCGTCGGTTCTGTAAAATCTCTCAAATATTTTGCTCAAATCCTTTTGTGCAATACCTTTTCCGTTATCCTCTATCTCAATGCGGATGGAATCCACCTCATCCAATATGCGGATGTCGATGACACCGTGGGGCTTATCCATATACTTTACACTGTTGCTTATAATATTATTGATGACCTTCTTCATCTGCTCCGGATCGGCTATGACAACTGTGTCAGGTGCTGCCAGATTGGAGTAGTTCAGTTCAATGTTTCGCTGCTCCAAATCCATGCCAACTTCCTCCAGACAGTCCCCGAAGTATTCCGCTACATTGATGCGGTGAAAATTGTATGGAATCCTGTTGTTGTCAATACGGGAGTAATAGGTCAGCTCATTAATCAGGCGCTCCATGTCGTTGGCCTTATTGTAGATGGTCTTAATATACTTGTCCATCTTCTCCGGCGTATCGGCGACTCCGTCCATGATACCTTCCACATAGCCTTTAATTGCGGTAATGGGGGTCTTCAAATCATGAGAGATATTGCTGACAAGCTCTCTGTTCTGCTCCTCGCTCTCTCTGCTCTCCTCCGTGGATTCCTTCAGCCTGAGTCGCATATCCTCGTAGTTACGGTACAAATCACCGATTTCACCTTTTGCATCTGTTTGCAGGGCATATTCAAAATTGCCCTCCTTAATCTTCCGCATGGCTACATTCAGTTCATTGACGGGATTGAACACACCCTTGTGAATCCACCGGGTCAACATGATACTGGTAAAAATCAGTATCAACAGAATTGCTATAAACATATCAATGAGCAGATGTTTGGAAATCAAGGAATTTGCCTTGGTAACCACAAAGGCACTTCCCTCATCACCGTCAGGAAAAAGGAAATCCACCTGCTTTACAAATTTGTCAAATTCATCATAGTAAAATCCCGAATCCTCGGAGATGTTTCCGTCACCATACCCCGGAAGCTTGGGAAAAATTGCCTTTGCAGCCTCCTCATTCCCCGCGTAATAAAGTTCCGCGCCCTTCCGGACGATAATGTATGTAGATTTCCTCGCAATTTCGGAATTTACGCGCTCCAAATATTCCTTGTCCGCCAATCTGGAAGCATCGGCTTTCACCTGATTCTGAAGTACATAGAAAGCCTTATCTGTGGATTCCACAATCTCCTGCATGTTCTCGGAGACAACCGAGTAATCAAACTCTGCTGCCGGAAAACCCTTCTGTACATTCATCAGATACAGGCCGATACCACAGAATGCCAGAGAGGTCAGCATCAGGGGCAGAACAATAATCGTTATAAAGGTGACATAAAGCCGCGTCTTAAATTTCATGAGAAATCTCCTTTGCGGTCATTATACCACTTTTCACAACAGAATGTGTAAATTCAGAAAGATATTATCATTAAAAAAAAATAAACTTACGATTTTCTTACAATTTCGTGTGTCATCTTTACTTTTTTACGACAAGAATATAGGATATATGATACAGGCATATATAATTACCATTGCCGCAATACTGCATTTTGCGACATCATGAGGGGAAGTATGAACGAGAAAATATTGATTGTGGATGACGAAGAATCTATTGCAGACCTGGTAGAGGTTTATCTGCAAAACGAAGGGTATCGGGTTTGTAAATTTTACAATGCCGCCGATGCACTCTCCTGTTTGGAACAAGAGGAGTTAAGCCTCGCCATTCTGGATGTGATGCTGCCGGATATGGACGGCTTTACCCTCTGCCGGAAAATCAGGGAAAAATATCTTTTTCCCATTATCATGCTGACGGCGAAAGTGGAGGATATGGACAAAATTACGGGGCTGACGCTGGGCGCGGACGACTATATAACCAAGCCTTTCAATCCCCTGGAACTGATTGCCCGTGTCAAAACGCAGCTCCGGCGCTATACCCGTTATAATATAAGCGAAATGCCTGCCGCCGTGGAAGAAATCTCCATCAGAGGACTTCGCATCTCGAAGGACAGCCACAAATGCTTTCTGAACGAGAAGGAGCTGTCACTGACTCCGCTGGAATTCAATATCTTACTGTATCTCTGTGAACACAGAGGAAAAGTTGTACCTTCGGAGGAACTTTTCGCTGCGGTCTGGGGAGAAGCCTATCTTGACAACAATAACACCGTCATGACGCACATTGCCAGACTCCGGGAGAAAATGAAAGAACCGGCACGAAAACCGAAATATGTAAAGACAGTATGGGGGGTGGGATATACCATTGAGTAAACTATCATACATAAAGAAAAAAATACAGCAATTGAAACTTCACCTTGGCAAAAAGCCTCTCAGCAGTTACGGTAAACGGACAACCCTACAAATTATGTTCCAATACGCTTTGTCCATCATTATTTATCCCATAGCCTGTTTCTTTCTGTTTATTCTGGCTGCCAACGGCTACACCGCCTACCGGAAAATTACTCATGATGAATCCAGCATCATCTTCTGGTTCGCCCAGATGTTTCGGGATACCATACTCCTCTGGGCTATTATAGCCGGAATCCTCGGCTGGATTGTACTGACCCGGCATTTTATAGGCAAGCCCCTGCGCTATCTGGACGAACTCATATCCGCGGCAGAAGCGTTGTCTGTTCCCGGGGATACCCCCATCTCCCTCTCCCCCGCCCTGAAGGAGGTACAGGACAGTCTGAATCTAACCAGAGAACAGTCCCTCCGCAACGCTATGCTGGCAAAAGAAGCCGAGCAGCGGAAAAACGACCTGATTGTCTATCTGGCACACGATTTAAAAACTCCTCTGACCAGCGTCATCGGTTATCTGACACTGCTGCAGGATGAGCCGCAGATTTCTGTGGAGCTTCGGGCACGTTATACAGGAATTGCCTTGGAAAAGGCATTACGCCTGGAGGATCTGATAAATGAATTTTTCGATATTACAAGGTTCAATCTGACCTCTCTGACCCTGGAAAATCAAAGAATTAATCTAAGCCGTATGTTGGAGCAGGTTGCCAGCGAATTTTTACCCATCCTGTCGGAAAAAGAGTTGTCCTGTCGTGCGGATATTCAGCCTGATGTAGAACTGCTATGCGACCCAGACAAGCTGGAACGGGTTTTTGACAATCTGATTCGCAATGCAGTCAATTACAGCCACCCCAACACAGAAATTCTGCTTTCCATGAAACAGGTACAGGGCACGGTTTCCGACCGTGATACTGTCTCCGGGTATATTCTGATTACCGTCCGCAACCACGGGAAAACCATTCCGCCGGACAAGCTGGAGCGCATTTTTGAACAATTCTTCCGTTTGGATTCCTCCCGTTCTTCCTCCACGGGAGGTGCGGGGCTGGGTCTTGCCATCTCAAAGGAAATCGTGGAGTTGCACGACGGAACCATCACTGCTGCGAGCGAAAATGAGAGCGTCACATTTACCGTAAAACTGCCTGTAAGAAATTCGTAGGATTTTACTCAGAATTTCTTAGGATTTCGGAAATAGAACCTAAATAGATAAGGCACTCTGTTCTGATACACTTTCTGTATCGGACAGAGTGTTTTTTTATATGCCAAAGGTAATGCCCCCTTGCAAAGCATTCTGTCACTTCATTCTGTCAGGAAAGGACTCTGCATTTATGAAAAAGAAAAATGTATTAATATTTTTCGGAGGCTGCTCCTCCGAGTACAGCGTATCTCTCTCCTCCGCCTCCGGCGCTATCCTCAATCTGGACAGGTCCGTGTACAATCCGGTTACGGTAGGAATCACGGAAACCGGAAAATGGCTCTACTATACAGATTCCGTGGAGAAAATACTGGAAAATACCTGGCAGGCGGAACCGGCCAATATCCCCGCCGTACTCTCCCCAAATCGCGGCGAAAAATGTCTGCTCTTATTAAAGGAATCCGGCATTGAAAGAATTCCCGTTGATGTGGCATTGCCGATACTCCACGGCAGAAACGGGGAAGACGGTACCTTACAGGGGCTGATTGAGTTGGCCGGTATTCCGCTGGCGGGCTGCGACACTTTGGCCTCCGCCCTGTGCATGGACAAGGACAGAGCGCACAGACTTGCTTCTATGGTGGGAGTACGGGTACCGAAAGCGCTGGTGTTGGATTCCGAAAGTACCGGGGAATATAGCAAAGCATATGCCCCCGGCACAGCAGCACAGACCTTTGCAGAGGAAGTCGGGTATCCCCTCTATGTAAAGCCTGTGAAAGCCGGTTCCTCCTATGGTGTTACAAAGGTAAACTGCCCCGGCGAGCTGGCTCCCGCAATCTCTCTTGCTTTCCGTTACGACAGTCAAGTCATTCTGGAGGAGAACATTGAGGGCTTTGAAGTGGGCTGCGCCGTGCTGGGCACTGCCGAACTGATTACGGGAGAGGTAGATGAGATTGAACTTTCAGGCGGCTTTTTCGATTTTACGGAAAAATATACCCTGAAAACCTCATCTATCCATGTGCCCGCCAGAATTTCTGCGGCAAAATCTGAAGAAATCAAGAAAACCGCAAAGCGCATCTACCGTGCTCTGGGCTGCAGCGGCTTTGCCCGGGTAGATATGTTTCTGACTCCTTCGGGTGAAATTGTATTCAATGAGATCAACACGATTCCCGGCTTTACTGAGCACAGCCGTTACCCCGGCATGATGAAAGCTGCGGGGTATTCCTTCCGGGAGGTACTGACAAAAATCATAGAACAAGCGGTGGGAGTATGAGCACAATTACTTTATCGAAAGAGCAGATTCACAAGGGCAATCTGATTCTGGTAAACAGAGAATACGGTATTCAGCCGGCATCGGAGGAACCTCTCGCTCCTGCTTCCGATGCCGCACCCAAAATTTTGCTTCAGCGCTGTGCTGCTACCCTTTTAAATCAGCTGATGCAGGAAATCCAAGGCTGGCACTCCATCGTCCCCGTCAGCGGCTGGCGTTCCGGGGAAGAACAACAGCAAATCTGGGACAACACCCTGCGTGAGAGCGGTCTCGCTTTTACGGAAAAATACGTGGCTGTACCGGGACACAGCGAACACCAGACCGGGCTTGCCATTGACCTGGGGTTGAAACAGGAACATATCGACTTTATCTGTCCCGATTTCCCCGACACGGGAATTTGCCGCATCTTTCGACAAAAGGCTGCCAAATATGGCTTTATTCTCCGCTACCCCGCAGGAAAGGAAAAGATTACAGGTATAGGACACGAGCCATGGCATTTCCGATATGTGGGCATCCCTCATGCCAAAATTATGGAAGAAAATGAGTTGACTCTGGAGGAGTACATGGAATTTATCAGACAGTATCCCCACGGAGCTAAGGCTTACCGCTTTCAGAGCGGCATACAGGAAATAGCTGTCTCCTTTCTAAGCGGTCGGCACTGCGGCTGTACATTCCCCGATAAAGCCGATTTCCCCACGCTCCATGTCAACACTGCTCCGGTTTCCGCTGTAATCAACCTTCCCGACCATCACCCTTACACCGTCTCAGGCAACAATATAGACGGCTTTATTCTGACAGAATGGAGATAGACGAATGAAAACAAAAGCACAGGCACAACAGAATTACGGTGGGCTTGACTTATTCCGCATAGGAGCTGCCCTTCTGGTTATTGCCATTCACACCTCACCCCTGGCATCCTTCAACGACAGTGCAGACTTCTTTCTTACGCGAGTACTTGCAAGGGTTGCCGTACCCTTCTTTTTCATGGTGACGGGACACTTTGTGCTGTCGGATTTGTTCAACCCGCAAAAAGCCGCTACCCGTCAGCTTTCTTCCCCCTCCCTTCGAATCAGAAAACATTTATGCAGGCTCTGCCTGCTTTACGGATTCTCTATTCTGCTGTATGTTCCTTTGGGACTGTACGCAAACCACTATGACAATCTGACTCCCGGCAGCCTCCTTCGCATGCTGTTGTTCGACGGAACCTTTTATCATCTCTGGTATTTCCCGGCCTGCATTCTGGGTATGCTGATTGTCATCCTGCTCGGCAGATTCATGAACCTGAAGACTGTGACCGCCGTATCGGCTCTGCTGTATCTTATCGGACTTTTCGGTGACAGCTACTTTGGGATTGCCGAAAAAATCCCTGTGCTAAATGCCTGCTATAATGCTATGTTCCGCACTTTTTCCTATACCAGAAACGGTCTGTTTTTTGCACCCTTGTTTCTGGTGCTGGGGATATGGGCAGGACAGGGCAATACTTTTCCCGTCTCCACGGAATCGGAATCCCGCAAAGGAACCTACCACCTGTGCTTAACTTTTTCCTTCTGCGCCATGACAGCGGAAGGCTTTATTCTTCGGCACTTCGGTCTGCAGCGCCATGACAGTATGTATCTTTTTCTAATTCCGGTTATGTTCTTTCTGTACCACTGTCTGCTGTCCGTGCCCTCAGCATCAAAAAAAGTGCTTCGCACTGCTGCCACCTGGATTTATATATTACACCCCGCATTTATCGTTGTCATTCGGGGTACCGCAAAGTTGCTTCACCTCACCTCCCTGCTAGTGGATAACAGTCTGGTTCACTTTTTTGCCGTGTCCTGCCTGTCCGTTGCCGCCGGGCTGATAATGACTTACCCAGCATCACTGTTCGCCCGAAAACAGCTTCTCCACGACAAATCATCCGTCAGAGCAAGACACCTTACAAATCCGGTCGAAAAGGAATCTGTACAAAAAAGGAGCCGCATCCGCCCCGGTACGGAACGGGCATGGATTGACCTGGACATGAGTGCTCTGGAGCACAATGTCCGCTTTCTGCAGTCCTGTCTGCCCGAAAGATGCCGTTTGATGCCGGCGGTAAAAGCAAATGCCTACGGACACGGTGCAGTTATCATTTCCAAAGCACTAAACCGTCTGGGTATAAGGGATTTCTGTGTGGCCTGCGTGTCCGAAGGAATTCAGCTGCGCAAAGCCGGAATCAAAGGTCAAATCCTGATTCTCGGCTATACACATCCCTCGCAATTTTCTCTCTTACACCGCTATCGCCTGACCCAGACCGTGGTGGACTTCGACTATGCCGAAAAGCTCCGACAGAGTGGGCTGAAATTACATGTGCACATTGCCGTGGATACGGGAATGCACCGCCTTGGAATTCGCTGTGAGACGCCGGAGCTTATCGCCGCTGTCTGTAAAATGAAAAACTTGTCCGTGGATGGATTCTTTACCCATCTGTCCGCCTGCGATTCTTCCACCCCACAGTGCCGAGCCTTTACGGAAAATCAGATTCTGGCTTTTTATCAGGTAAAGGCTGCCCTGAAATCGGAGGGTTATAGCTGCAACGGCCTTCATCTTCTCTCCAGCTACGGCATTTTTCATTATCCCGAAGCTGCCGAAAACTATGTTCGCCCGGGCATTGCTCTCTACGGAGTGTCCAGCAGCAAAGAGGAACCGATGTGGGACTCTCTGCGCCCTGTTCTCTCCCTGAAGACCAGAGTTGCTTCTGTTCGTACACTTCATGCGGGAGAATCCGCAGGCTACGGACTGAACTATACCGCAGAGCAGGAAATACGGATTGCCGTTCTCGCCATCGGTTATGCCGACGGTCTGCCCAGAGAGCTTTCCGGCATCGGAGCAGATGTACTCATAAACGGAAAAAAAGCTCCTGTCATCGGACGTATATGCATGGACCAGACTCTCGTGGATGTAAGCGGCATACCCGATGCAGCACAGGACGATATTGCCGTTATCATAGGCACCTCCGGTTCACAGGAAATCTCTGTCGGAGAAACAGCCGGGTACTGCGGAACCATAACCAACGAAATTTTAAGCCGCCTGGGTACAAGACTAAATCGAATTCCTGTCAATTGAATTTCTCTTGAATGAATAAAAAAGCTATTGACATCTCCTGTCAAATGATTATAATAAAAATAGTAATGATTACTGTTTTGTGGAAAGGAGGAACATTTGGCTACTCTGAAATACAGTAAACAACGGGAGATGATTAAGGATTTTCTGATGACCAGAAAAGACCATCCCACCGCGGACATTGTTTACATGAATGTGCGACAGCAAAATCCCAACATCAGTCTGGGAACAGTATACCGTAACCTTACGCTTTTGGCCGATATCGGCGAGATTACAAGGTTGCGTGTAGGAGATGGCGTAGATCATTTCGATGCCGATACCTCCCCTCATTATCACTTTGTCTGTACGGAATGCGGCAGTGTGATAGATTTGGAAATGGACAGTATCGAAAGCATTACAGAAGTTGCAGGAGCCAATTTTGACGGCCGCATTGCAGGGCATGTCACTTATTTTTACGGAACCTGCGGTCATTGTACCAAGTCACAGGAGCTAATCCAGCTTTAAAAATTTATTTAAGAAAAGGAGATTAAAATTATGAAGTCTGTATGTCAGGTATGTGGTTATGTTCACGAAGGAGATGCTGCACCCGCTGAGTGCCCCATCTGTCACGCACCCGCTGAGAAGTTTACCGTTCAGTCCGGTGAGAAGACCTGGGCTGCCGAGCATGTTGTAGGTGTTGCACAGGGCGCTCCCGAGGATATTATCAAGGACCTCCGCGCTAACTTTGAGGGTGAGTGCTCCGAGGTTGGTATGTATCTCGCAATGGCAAGAGTTGCTCACAGAGAAGGCTATCCCGAAATCGGTCTGTATTGGGAGAAGGCTGCTTTCGAAGAGGCTGAACACGCTGCAAAGTTTGCAGAGCTTTTGGGTGAGGTTGTAACCGACTCCACCAAGAAGAATCTGGAAATGAGAGTAGACGCTGAGAACGGTGCTACCGCAGGTAAGTTTGACCTTGCCAAGAGAGCAAAGGCTCTGAACCTTGACGCAATCCATGACACAGTGCATGAAATGGCACGCGACGAGGCAAGACACGGCAAAGCATTCGAAGGTCTGCTTCAGAGATACTTCGGCTAATCTATACGTAGAATAGACAAACAATAAAAGGACCGAGCAAGTTTACTTGCGGAGGTCCTTTTTGTTAGCTATTTATTTGATGACAACTTTACTGTCTTCCCAGCTCCTTCAGTTCTTCCAGTAATTCCAAATCACTCTGCTGTACCTTAATGTTTGCAGTGACAGGCTCTTCGCCCGGCCTTGTTACCGTAATTTCCAACACTGTTCCCTC
>Ga0129313_1002373_pt1 | contig 9990 bp, 8 predicted proteins | sample O1105metagenome_FD_94436 | JGI IMG/M metagenome (GOLD analysis project Ga0129313, IMG submission 94436) | Orangutan group fecal microbial communities from fecal samples from Wisconsin, USA - O1105 metagenome | ecosystem: Host-associated > Mammals > Digestive system > Large intestine > Fecal... | reverse complement strand
GCACTTCCTTTCAAGGCCTTTGTTGATGCTAAGTATGCTGGTATCGTTTTGGCAGGTGTAGGTGATGGTAACTTCTATAAGGATGTATTCGATGAGGCTCTCAAGGCTCGTCAGAAGGGTATCCTCGTAGTTCGCTCAAGCCGTGTTCCTACTGGTCCTACATGTCTAAACGGCGAGGTTGACGACACCAAGTATCAGTTTGTTGCTTCATTGGCTCTCAACCCACAGAAGGCACGCGTACTCTTGATGTTGGCTCTCACTAAGACTAACGACTGGCAGAAGATCCAGGAGTACTTCCAGAAGTATTAATTTTTCACACTCTCTGATTTCCAGTTCCTCCTGAGCCTTTCCCTAAAGAGCAGGGAGGAACTACTAAGAGAAATAGCTCGAATGTAAAACCTTAATAAAAAAACCTACAAATTATGAAGAAAATTATAATGATGTTTGCTGCCCTTGCTATGACAATGGGAGCTAATGCACAAGGAAACAATATCGGCATGGGTGGTGGCGATGGTGATATTCAGTCAATACACGAACGCATAACCAAGCTGGAGAAAAAGAACGATATGTTCAATCTTTACTTCAACTATGCTGCTTCTTTCCAGGCAGAGCACAACAGTCTGTCTGATGAATGGGGCACTAAGTTTGCCAACAAGCAGTTGCGTCTTGAGATCAAGGGTAACTTGACCGACAAGTTGTACTATCGTTTGCGTCATCGTCTGAACAAGGCTACTGATGCCAAGGGTGAGGACAACTTCGCTAAGGCTACCGATATTATGATGGTGGGCTACAACTTCAATGACAAGCTCTCTATCTCTGGAGGTAAGATGTGTCAGATCTGGGGTGGCTTCGAGTTTGACGAGAACCCAATGTACATCTATCAGTATTCAGACATGGTTGACAACATGGATAACTTCATGGCTGGTGTTACTGTAAGTTACAAGCCTATTCCTACTCAGGAAATTGCAGTTGAGATAAGTAATGCTTACAATGGTAAATTTGCTGATGAGTATGGTGACGTAGCTGTCGTTGTAAACAAAGACGAGGCTAAAGCACTCCAGAAGTCAAAGAATCCTTTGACATACATTATCAACTGGAATGGTAGCTTCTTTGATGGTAAGTTGAACACTCGTTGGGCATGGGGTCTTCAGACACAGGCCAAGGGCAAATACAGCCGTATGCTCACTCTCGGTCAGCAGCTCAATCTGCCTAAGTTCCAGTGGTACTTCGACTATATGGGCGCTTTCGACGACCTCGACCGTCTGAGAATTGCTACCAACGAGTTGGGAGGTGCATTGGTTGATGCTGATGGCGATGGAATTGACAATGCTTATTTTGGCAAGGTACACTACAACAGCTTTATCACTAAGGCCAACTGGCAGTTTGCTCCAAGTTGGAACTTGATGCTCAAGGGTATGTACGAGACTGCAAGTGTTACCAAGATGGAACAGTTCAAGAACTACCGCAAGAGCTTCGGCTACATGGGTAGCATCGAATACTATCCAGCTAAGCAGCAGGACTTCCGTCTCTTCTTGGCATACGTAGGCCGTAAGTTCGATTACAGCACAAAGTGCGGTTTGAAGGACTACAATACCGATCGCATCGAACTTGGTTTCATGTATCGCATCAAAGCTTACTAAATCAATTTTCCTGTCTTATTAGAAACTATAGGAGCTGAAGGGTATGCCCTCCAGCTCCTTATTATTGTACGACCTCTGCGTGCTCTTCAAGGTAAGTGCAAGGAACCTCCGAAGCCGTTGAGTATATGAAAATATTCTTTTAAAAGTTTGGTTTTTATAAATTAAAATTGTAGTTTTGCAACAAAAAGGAAAGGATATATCTATGTTTGAGGAAAACTATATCAGATTCGATTGGGCGATGAAACGATTGCTTCGCAACAAGGCTAACCATGCCGTGTTGGAGGGCTTGCTTTTTGCCCTTATAGGCAAACACATCAAAATTCAACAATTCCTTGAGAGCGAAGGTAACCAGGAAGATGAATTAGATAAGTATAATCGTGTCGATATATTGGCAGAAGATGATAAGAGTGAATTGATTATTATTGAGATTCAGAATAGTCATGAGATAACTTATTTTCATCGTATGCTCTATGGGGTATCGAAAGCCATTACAGAATATATCGGTAAGGGCGATGCCTACGACAAGGTGCGTAAGATCTATTCCATCAACATCGTATATTTCGAATTGGGTCAAGGAAAAGACTATGTCTATCATGGTATGACCGAATTTAAGGGCGTCCATAAACCTCACGACCTCTTGAAATTGTCTGCCCACCAGAGCGAACGTTTCTTAGGAGTAAAGGGTAGAGATCTTGAGGTAGCTCATGATGCAGGAGAAGTGTTCCCAGAGTATTATATTCTTCGAGTTAATGATTTTGACAAGGTCGCTACAACTCCTCTTGATGAATGGATAGAGTTTTTGAAAACAGGCAAGATAGATGCTCATACAAGTACAGCTGGTCTTCAGGAAGCTCGTGAACAGTTGCGTGTTGATGCCTTAACTGATAAGGATAAGCGAGCATACTACCGATATATGGAATCGGTAAGACATATGCGCAGCCTCTTTGATACAAGCCGTGATGATGGTTATCAAGATGGCATTGTAGAGGGTAGAGCGAAAGGCCGAGCTGAAGGCCGAGCTGAGGGTCGAGCTGAGGGTCGAGCAGAAGGTGAACTTTCTAAAAGCTTAGATATAGCTCGTAACCTCCTTTCGTTAGGCCTACCTATCTCACAGATTGAGCAGGCTACGGGTTTGACACAAGAGCAAATAGCCAATTTGAAGGATGTAATATCCTAACTCATTAAGCGATAGAATTATAAAACCAATAACCGTCAGAAAGTAATTTTTTAGAAACTTTCTGACGGTTATTTTTTATATGATAGTTTGGATTTTGTGAATCCATGAATTTCAGACTGCCTGAATATGCTGTTTGTTGATTAAGCGATAAGTTGTAATCAACTTTGCTAATCAGTTGTTTTATTCCTTAGAACTTCTTTCCGAAAGCGATGTTGCAGAAAGTCTTCATCAGGATTTTGGCATCAAACCACCAGGAACGATTCTCGAGATAATACAAGTCGAGCTCCAGTCTTCGCAGCATCTTCTCCATGGTGTCTGTATATCCATTATATAATGTGGCATACGACGTTACGCCTGGTCTTATCTGATAGAGATATTGATAGCGTGGATCATGTTCTATAATCTGGTCGATATAGAATTTCCTCTCAGGTCTTGGACCAATGAATGCCATGTCTCCCTTGAATACATTCCACAGTTGAGGTAGCTCATCGAGGTGGTGGGCACGTAAAAACCTCCCAACTTTCGTAAGTCGTGGGTCACCTTTTACTTCCAACAAGTCGGGACCGTCCTTCTCTGCATCAATCTTCATGGAACGAAACTTATAGATGTAAAATGGCTTTCCATAGAGTCCGATTCTTTCCTGCTTGTAGATGACAGGAAGGCCATCTTCCCATCTGATGCAAAGGGCACAAATAAGCATGAGCGGAGAAAACACGACGAGGCACATAGCCGCTATGATAAAGTCTGTCGTTCTTTTCATTTCTTTGCTTTTTGTATTCGATGGGTTGTGAATATATGGAGTAGGGTGTATGTAATGATGTCAATACCTAAAATCCATGTGAAGTTGCATCCGACGTAGAATAGTAAGAGGTTGAAGATGATATATCCCAGTTGGAGCATCAGAATGGCAATGAGAGCCTGATGCTGGTTCATTCCTAATGTCATGAATTTATGATGTATATGACTTTTATCGGCATCGAAGATAGGCTTCTTATAGTGTATTCGATGAATGATAACCCTTATCACATCAAATGTGGGAACAATCAACAGACTGTATGCCAGTACGATTCTTTCTGAAGACAATGGCATGATATATGGGTTGTGCATCATAGATTTAACGAAAAGAAATCCCATGATGAATCCTAAAGTCAGGCTTCCTGCATCACCCATAAAAATCTTACGGTTCTTTTCTGGATTTCCAAACAAATTGAAACGCAGATAAGCGATAAGCACACCTACAAGACCTGCTATCAATATGCAGTAGGCAGTCAGGTCGGTTGAGAAAAATATGTATAAGAATCCTGTCAGTCCGATGATAGATAGTCCCGCAGAGAGTCCGTCTATTCCGTCGATGAGGTTCATGGCATTATCCACAAGCACCAACAGCAAAACTGTGAGTACAGCGCCTATATAAAAAGGTATCTCATAGATACCGAATAATCCATATAAGTTGTTGATATATAGACCACATGCTGGCAGAATACTTGCAGCAATGATCTGAACAGTAAATTTGATTTTAGCATCCAGACCTATTAGATCGTCTACAATACCTACAGAGTATATAAGCAGAAGGCTGATGAGTAAGCCTAAAGTCCATGTGCTCACCTGCAGTTTTTGTCCTTGTGCTTCCGAACTCATAATCAGAGTAACAATAAAGAAAGACAGTAACATGCTGGGAGTAAAGGCAATACCACCCAAACGTGGAATCAAACATTTATGTACCTTTCTTTGGTTGGGTATATCGTATATTTTTTTTTCTTTGCAGAAATTGAGCAGTACTGGGATAAAAATAAATCCACAGATTGTGCTCATGGCAAAGGCACCTATGATAGGGAGGATATAGTGTATCATTGTTGTTCTATTTCTTTGTTATTCCGTTTTGGATTGTGTGTATTTACTTTTCTTTTCTTTTCTTTATATATATATATAACCCCTAACTTTAACAATTATTGCATAGTAATCAAAAAAATGTATTTTTTGTTGTAAGTATGTATAAAATGTTTCCTCTTTGTACGCCCAATGAGCATGGTTCATCATACTTTAGTTCTGCCATGCAGGGTGCGAAAAGATGCGCATAAGCGAACGATTAATTTCTGATGTTTTCATTGAAAATATTTGGATGGTATTGAAAAAATGTGTATTTTTGTGCTAAAATATTAGCAATATGAACAATCCAAAGCGCATCCCATACGGCATGATGAATTTTGTGGCGTTGAGAGAAGAAAACTGTTATTATGTGGACAAGACGAGGTTTGTTGAAGAAATAGAGCATGCCAACATGTATTTCTTCTACATACGTCCTCGTCGTTTTGGGAAGAGTCTTACCCTTTCAATGTTGCGTCATTATTATGATGTGAATGAGGCTGATAAATTTGAAACATGGTTCAAAGGATTGTATATAGGTGAGCATCCTACACCTTTGCATAACAGCTATTTAGTACTGTATTTTAATTTCTCTGTTGTCAATGGAGAAATTAGTTCCTATAGAGAGTCTATGGATTCGTATTGCAATACGGTCTTTACTTCTTTTTGTGAGAAGTATTCACGGCTTTTGCCGGAAGATGCCTTGATAAAACTGAAGGAGAAAAAGGGAGCAGTAGAACAACTTTATTGTGTGTGCGATCTTTGTGACAAAGCAGGTCAAAGTCTCTATCTCTTCATCGATGAGTATGATCATTTCACTAATACAATACTTTCAGAGGTTGCGCGTCAAGATGACTATGCTTCGGAGACACATGGTACAGGATATCTTCGCTCCTTCTACAACGCAGTTAAGTCAGGTACAGATTCAAGCATCAAGCGAGTATTCCTGACAGGAGTGAGTCCTGTGACGATGGATGATCTTACAAGCGGTTTTAATATAGGAACCAATTATTCACTCGATTCTCGTTTTAACGAGATGACAGGATTTACAGAGGTAGAAGTACGTGCCATGCTGCAAGAGTACTCAGAATATTATGATTACAATCATTCTATTGATGAATTGATTCAGGTAATGAAGCCTTGGTACGACAACTATTGCTTCGCCAAAGAGTCTTACGGAAAAACTACAATGTATAATTCCAATATGGTTTTGTACTTTATGGATAAATATCTCAATAATGGTTGTGTGATTCCTGAGGACATGTTAGAGGAGAACATCCGTATTGATTACAATAAGCTTCGTATGCTTATTCGTAAAGACAAAAATTTTACCCATGATGCATCTGTCATTCAAGACTTGGTAACTTGTGGCTTTGTCGTAGGTGAGTTGAAGGCAGGTTTTCCTGCAGAGAGAATCTGTGAGCCCGACAATTTTATTAGTCTTTTGTACTATTTCGGTCTTGTTACAATAGCAGGAACTTATCGTGGAAAGACCAGATTTGTGATACCTAATGAAGTAGTGCGTGAGCAGGTTTTCAAGTACCTGTTGGATACTTATGATGAGAACGGATTGTCCGTAGATGTCCGTAAGCACGATGGATTAGAAGAAGGATTGGCTTATGATGGTAATTGGGAACCCTATTTTCAGAACATATCAGACACCATTTATCTTTTTTCCTCACAACGTGACAAACAGAAAGGCGAGTCGTTTGTACATGGTTTTACCTTGGCAATGACTTGCCAAAATCAGTTCTATAGACCAGTATCAGAAGACCCTAATCAGGAAGGGTATGCCGATATTTTCCTCTTGCCATTGCTTGACATTTATAAAGATATCCAGCATTCCTACGTGGTAGAATTGAAATACGTGAAGTCAAATGCTTCAGAAGCAGAGATAGAAGTAAAAACTCATGATGCGGAGAAACAAGTATGTAAGTATGCAGAAACCGAAATGGTAAGGTTGGGTGCGAGGAGCACTCATCTCCATCGTATTGTGATAGTATATCGTGGAGTCGAAATGGTTGTATGTAAAGAATTATAGATTAGCTTGGTTGTCGATAGACTTAAAAAAATGGATTACGCAAATACCCTTCACCCTTCATCTTTTCGCTCGGAATGCCGTTAAACACAGGGGATTTCAAAGGAATGATGAAGGGTGTTTTGCATATTCGATTTCAGAAAATTGAAAACGGCGCAGACAGCAAGTGGCTTTCTGCTTTTTACCTCATTATAATTCTTCTGAATTGTATAGTATATGTTGCCTGTTGCATAGCTATAAAAAGTTTCCTCAATTTTCTTCATCGTTCCACTATTTCGAGTATTATTACTTGTTCTTTATTAGCATGACAATAGAAGTCATATTCTTTATATGTGCGGTATCTTATCTATTAAAAACAGCATTTCAAACAATATAATATTATAAAGTTAGTTATTTAAAATATATACATAAATTTATTGCTTAATAATAGATATAATGATTTCGATAATCACTGCTACATTTAATAGTGCCAAGACACTAAAAGATACGATTCAATCTGTTCTGCGTCAAACTAATAAAGATTTTGAATATCTTATTATTGATGGTGGATCAACAGATGAAACTATTGATATAGTGAAAAGTTATGAATCAGAATTCTCTGGTAGATTGAAGTGGGTATCAGAAAAAGATCAAGGTATTTATGATGCTATGAATAAGGGTATAAAGATGGCCTCAGGAGATGTAGTTGGTATCTTAAATTCGGATGATTATTTTACAAGTGATGACATACTACAGACAGTAGATAATGCTTTTAAATCTCACGAGATTGATGCAATATATGGGGATATACATTTTATAAGAGATGGTAATCCTCAGAAATGTGTACGATATTATTCTTCTCGTATGTTTAGACCATTTTGGTTGCGTTTTGGCTTTATGCCAGCGCATCCTTCATTTTATTGTAAACGAGAAATCTTTGACAAAGCTGGGCTTTATAGTTTGGACTACAAAATCGGTGCAGATTATGAGATGATGGTTCGTTTGTTCAAGCGTCACAAAATCAAAAGTTTGTATGTCAATAAGGATTTTGTGACAATGCGAACAGGTGGGGCAAGCAATAATAATGTACGTAGTCGATTGACTTTGATAGAGGAGGATGTAAAAGCTTGCCGAGTAAATGGAATCTATACCAATAGATTCTTCATCATGTTGAAATTTTTGTATAAAATATTTGAGTTCCGAATTTGATAATGGGATATATTAAAATATTGATTTTCGTAAAACATCAAAATATTACATATATAAATGAAAGTAAGTCTTGCTACAATAACCCCCTCTCATTATCGTAAGCGTATTTATTCTTTGCTGGATAGTGAGATGAATTGTAGTTTTATTTTCGGAAAAGATAAAACTACAGTAAAACGTATGGATACATCAATCTTTCATGATTGCTTAGATTTAGATAATAGATATATAGGAAGTTCGCATTGGTATTATCAGAAAGGACTTTTGGGAAAACTGAGAGATTCCGATGTGGTCATCGATGATTTGGGAATTTTTTGTCTTTCTTCTTGGCAACTTTTACTTTCGGCGAAGTTTAAAAAGCAGAAAGTTTATCATTGGGATCATGGATGGTATGGTCGTGAAGGATTTTTGAAAAAATGGATAAAGCGTGCATATTTTGGTTTAGCTGATGGGGCTTTTATCTATGGTAATTATGCACGAAACTTGATGATTAAAAATGGTTTTGATGGAAGTAAACTTCATGTAATACACAATTCTTTGGATTATGACAAACAGATAGTATTGCGTAATAAAATGAAGTCAACAGGGCTTTACAAAGAGCATTTCTCAAACGACTATCCTATACTTTGCTTTATAGGCAGATTAACTGCCGTGAAAAAATTAGAGCAAGTACTGGAAGCTCTTGATATTCTAAATAAATTAGGAAAGTTCTTTAATCTTGTATTAATAGGTAATGGTTCCGAAAAGGAGAGTCTAATGGAAAAAGTCAGAAACTTGCATTTGGATAATCAAGTCTGGTTTTATGGGGCGTGCTATGATGAAGCACTTAATGCTAGTCTGATTTATAATTCAGACTTATGTGTTGCTCCTGGTAATATAGGACTGACTGCTATTCACTCTATGATGTTTGGGTGTCCTTGCCTTTCGCATAATGACTTCCCTTGGCAAATGCCTGAGTTTGAAGCTATCCTTGATGGAAAAACGGGATGTTTTTTCCGACGGGATGATGTGGCAGATTTGGCTAGAGCTATAGATGAGTGGTTTTCTCGCCAAGCAACAAATCGTCAAGCAGTCAGAGAGGCTTGCTTTCAAGAAATAGATGAGAATTGGAATCCTCATAAACAATTACAAATTATAAAAAAAGTAATTTATGAATAGTGTTTATATGTGTATTCGTACCTTTTTGCGTGATTGTTTCTTGTCAACGGTAGGTACATTTAAGCGTCCCTCTCCATATGTTCATATTCTAAATGGGCATATGGTAGATTGGCATCATGACAATGTGGCCGATGGAGAGCGTTTTGCTAGACAATTGGAAAAATTGCATCGATATTGTGATTTTGTCAATATTGAAGATGCGCTTCGTATGATTATGAATCATGAAAAAGTTTCTCGTCCAAAGGTTGCATTTACTTTTGATGATGGTTGGCGAGATTGTTATACTCAGATAGCTCCACAATTGGATAAATACGGCGTGAATGCAATGTTTTTTATTAATCCTAATTTTACGGACGCTGCTGATAAGGGTGACGAGGCTTATATCGAAAACTTTACTGTGAACACAACAAAAAGTCCAGGAAAGCATCCTATGACTTGGCAACAGATAAGAGTACTTCAGAAAAAAGGTTATCTGTTTGGTGCACATACATTGGATCATTATTGCATCAATGATGATAATGTGACGGAGTTGGAGCATCAGATAGTTGATTGTAGGAAAGTGATGGAAGAAAGATTGGGAGTTCCTTGTGAATATTTTGCTTTTCCTTATGGGCGTTTGGAGCATGCTAACCCACTTTCGATAGATATTGCTTGTAAAAACTATAAGTATGTATTTTCACAAAGTGACCACAAACATTTCTTTTCTTTTGGTGGAAAAGTCATCAATCGAAGACACTTTGAGCCTTTTTGGCCTATTCAGCATGTGTTTTATTTTTTAAGTTGTAAAAGAACATAATTTTTAAGTATATAATATGCCAACTCTTTTTCAAATTAATGTGACTTGTAATTGGGGGTCCACAGGCCGTATAGCAGAGGAGATAGGTCAGGTTGCTATTCAACAGGGGTGGGATAGTTATATCGCTTATGGG
>Ga0129313_1002372_pt1 | contig 9990 bp, 5 predicted proteins | sample O1105metagenome_FD_94436 | JGI IMG/M metagenome (GOLD analysis project Ga0129313, IMG submission 94436) | Orangutan group fecal microbial communities from fecal samples from Wisconsin, USA - O1105 metagenome | ecosystem: Host-associated > Mammals > Digestive system > Large intestine > Fecal... | reverse complement strand
CTCAGCATCGACGGCGCACAACTCACGCTCTACAACACCGCCGGACTGTGTGTAGCACAAGGCAAGAGCAGCGTCACAGCTCCCGCCCCCGGTGTGTATGTGCTGAAGAGCGGCAACACAACGTGGAAGATGACGCTGAAGTAACATCTGAAGCAGAAGCGACATTAAACCTCTGAAACACTGAAAACACAACATTAAACCCAACATGCGGCAACGCCACGCTCCACACGTCGGCGCTGCCGCATGTCTTTTGCTGCCACACGCCACATTCGTACGCCGTGCCACAAACATTGACCAGTTATTTTTCATTAAATCACATTTTTTTTCTCAATTTGCATCCGAAACCTGTCCGTGGCAGACAGAGAATCAATCTCAGGCAATTAACAACAAGCAACATTATCAATAGAAAAAGTGATATTATGGCACAGCCTCTAATTATATACAACACGCTTACTCGTCAGAAGGAACTGTTCAAACCGCTGCATGCACCCAATGTGGGCATGTACGTCTGCGGACCGACCGTCTACGGCGACCCGCATCTGGGACACGCGCGTCCCGCCATCACGTTTGACGTACTCTTCCGCTACCTCAAACACATCGGCTACAAGGTGCGCTACGTGCGCAACATCACCGACGTGGGACACCTGGAGCACGACGGCGACGACGGCGATGACAAGATAGAGAAGAAGGCGCGCCTCGAGCAGCTCGAACCCATGGAGATAGCGCAGTACTACACCAACCGCTACCACGCCGCCATGGACGCCCTCAACGTGTTGCCACCCAGCATTGAGCCTCACGCTACGGGCCACATCATAGAGCAGGAGCAGCTCGTGCAGCAGATACTCGACAACGGCTTTGCATACATAAGCAACGGTTCGGTATATTTCGACGTAAAGAAATATAACGAGCAACACCACTACGGCATACTCTCTGGCCGCAACCTCGACGACGTGAAAGACGCGTCGCGCGAGCTCGACGGAGTAGGCGAGAAGCGCAACCAGGCAGACTTCGCACTGTGGAAGAAGGCACAGCCCGAACACATCATGCGCTGGCCCAGCCCCTGGAGCGACGGCTTCCCCGGATGGCACTGTGAGTGTACGGCGATGGGTCGCAAATACCTCGGCGCACACTTCGACATACACGGTGGCGGCATGGACCTCGTGTTCCCACACCACGAGTGCGAGATAGCACAAGCCGTGGCGTCGCAGGGCGACCAGATGGTGCACTACTGGATGCACAACAACATGCTCACCATCAACGGACAGAAGATGGGCAAGAGCCTCGGCAACTTCATCACACTCGAAGAGTTTTTCAAGGGCACACACCCCTCGCTTGACAAGGCGTACTCGCCCATGACCATACGATTCTTCATACTCTCCGCCCACTACCGCGGCACCGTGGACTTCTCCAACGAAGCACTCATGGCAAGCGAGAAGGGACTGGAGCGCCTGATGAACGGCATTGCCGACCTCTGCCGCGTGAAGACCGCCGCAGAGAGCGACGCTGACACCCACCGCCTCGCCACCACACTGGCAGAGAAGTGCTACGACGCCATGAACGACGACCTCGCCACACCGCAGGTCATCAGCCATCTGTTCGAGGCATGCACCACGGTGAACAAGCTCGTCGACCACAAGGCCACCATCAGCGCTGACGACCTGAAGTTGCTCGCCGACACCATGCACACCTTCGCCTTCGACGTGCTCGGCTTGCGCGACGACCGCTCCGCCGACAGCGGCGAGCGTGAAGAAGCATTCGGCAAAGTGGTAGACATGGTGCTCGACCTCCGTTCGAAGGCACGCGCCAACAAAGACTGGTGTACCTGCGACCAGATACGCGACGCGCTCAAAGACGCCGGCTTCGAGGTGATGGACACCAAAGACGGCTGCGTCTGGAAGCTGAACAAATAAAGACTCAACACGGCGACGCCCAGCGGCGGAGCCGAAAGACATAAAAAATTCATACTACGGTGCGACCGGCTGGCACACATCATGTGCCGCCGGCGCTCACCTAAACCACGACAATGTAAAAAAACACCGAGACGCCACACCAACGTCTTACCAACAACTATACAAAGACACAAACACCACGACGCCACGACGTCCCCAGTCGAATCCCCTGAAACATTTAGTTAAACGACTAAAACGCGACAAAACAAGAAACAACATAAGCAGTAACGGCATTTGTAAGGCCACAGCATAAAATACCCACCAGCAACAACTTCCGCGCAAGAGCCGCGGCGCGTGTACTGTCTTGTCTAACAGGACGTCCCGCAAAGGCAGCTGCAAAGAAAACGTGCTACATACAAACAATTTATAAACCATTAATTAAAAAAGTATGAAAAAACCGGAATTAACCTTGTTCGTGGCCATGCTTGCCGCCGGACTTTTCGGTACAAGTTCTGCCATCGCACGACAGCAGTCGGCTGCCGCTGCGCCAATCGGTTTGAATGTTACAACTGTCACACAACAGGCTAAGACACGTGCCGTGACCGGCAACGTGGTAGACAGCAATGGTGAGCCCGTAATCGGTGCCACTGTATCGGCTGTGGGCGCTGCTATGAAGACCATCACTGACATCGACGGCAACTTCAAGTTGTCGCTGCCCGAAAACGTTACCCGCCTCGCTGTGAGCTATGTGGGTTTCGCTACAGAGACTGTAAACGTAAGCGGACGCAACGTTGTGAACGTGCGCCTCGCAGAAGACACCAACTCGCTGGACCAGGTAGTAGTAGTGGGCTACAACCTCGTGAAGCGTAGTCAGATTACTGGCTCCATACAGGAGCTGAGCGGTAAGAAGATTGAGAGCAACACCTCGTCTTCACTCGAAGACCGTATGCAGGGCCGCGTGCCGGGCTTGCTCATCTCTACCGGTTCGTCACAGCCCGGTAGCAACGACGTAAAGATTCGTATTCGCGGTACAGGTTCTATCAACGGTAGCAACACTCCGCTCTACATCCTCGACGGCAACGAGATAGAGGCAGCACAGTTTGCATCGCTCAACGCCAACGACATCGCCGACATACAGGTGCTCAAAGACGCTTCGTCAACAGCCATCTACGGTTCGCGTGGTGCCAACGGTGTGATCGTCATCACCACAAAGCAGGGTGCTGCCGGCCGCGTGCAGGTGAGCTACTCTACGAAGATGAGCCTCTCCATGCTCCGCGACCCGAAGTCGCGCATGATGACAGGTCCTGAGAACATTCTCTACCAGACCTACTGCGCCGAGGCAAACCCCAACTCTAAGGCGTTCCCGCTGATGTATCTCCTCGCACTCGAGGCAAAGGAGAAGAACGGCACACTGACCCCCACAGAGATGGCTACACTCACCTCTGGTCGCGACCGTCTGACAAAGGCTCGTGCCACAGACACCGACTGGATGGACGAGATGACCCACGACGCGTTCTCTATGGAGCACAGCGTGTCACTCTCTGGTGGCAACGACCGCACAAAGTTCTATATCTCTGGTTCTTATCTTGACCAGCAGGGCGCACTCCGCGGCTCTGAGATGGAACGCTACAACACTCGCATCAACGTGAGCACAAAGATTAACCGCGTGTTCGACATGGGTGTAAACCTGAGCATCGGCTACTCTGACACCCACACCTCTGACCCGAGCACCGGTGAGGGACGCTATTCTTGGCAGAACCCCTGGTTCACATCTCTGCTCGCTTATCCGTATGAGTCACCGGAAGACTGGATTCAGGGCGACAACCCCACGCTCATTCTGAAATACTTCAACCGTGAGGCACAGCTCTACCGCATGGTGGGCACAGCGTTCCTGAACGCACGCATCACCGACTGGTTGCGCTTCAAGACAAGCTTCGGTCTCGACTACTACAACCGCAAGGGCATGACATCGCTCGACCGCGACCACCCGAAGGCAGTGAACAACCACGGCTATCTGAGCCAGCGCACCAACGACACACGCTACTACACATGGACCAACACCCTGAACATGAACCGCACATTCGCAGGCAAGCACATGGTGTCGGGCGTGATAGGTATGGAAATGTATGACCGCATCTACTCTGGCTTCAACCAGACAGGCTACGACCTCGACCAGTTCATGACCAACTCACCAGCAGGCATCGGCGACAAGACTGGCTCGTCAGCGTTCAAGCCTACCATCGGCGGTTCTAAGACTCACAACAACCTGTTGTCTTACTTCACACAGTGGGCTTACACCTACGACCACCGCTACGACCTCTCTGCCAGCCTCCGTTACGACGAGTCTTCAAAGTTCGTCGGCAGCAACAAGCACGCTATGTTCTGGTCTATCGGTGCAGGATGGAACATGGAGAACGAAGAGTTCCTCAAAGACATCAATTGGATTAACCAGTTGAAGGTGCGCGCCAGCATGGGTACCAACGGTAACCAGGACGGCATCGGCGACTTCGTGACATTCACAGGCTACGGCAAGACATCATACAACGGCAACCCCGGCTACGTACGCACAGAGGCTGGTAACCCCGACCTGAAGTGGGAGACCTCGCGCCAGTTCGACTTCGGTGTTGACTTTAAGGGCTTCGACAACCGCGTAAGCCTCTCGCTCGACTACTATAACAAGACTACAAAGGACCTGCTGATGTTTAAGAAGATCTCTCATATCTCAGGCTTCAGCCAGATTCCTACCAACGCTGGTTCTATCGCCAACCGTGGTGTTGAACTCTCGTTCGCTGTTACTCCCATCAAGTCTGACCTCGTTTGGACCATCGGTGGCAACATCAGCTACAACAAGAACAAGATTACCGACCTCGGCGTATGGGCAAATGCTGAAAACAAGTTCGTCGACGGCGACAACCTCTATGAGGTGGGCAAGGCACTCGGCACATGGTACATGGTAGAGTGGGCAGGCGTCAACCCCGCCGACGGTGAGGTGCAGTTCTACAAGGCCGACGGCACAAAGACAGAGAACATCGACGAGGCTCCCCTCGTAGACAAGTTCAAGTCATACGAGATTCCTTGGTTCGGTGGATTCTTCACCAACCTCTCTTATAAGGGCTTCGAACTCTCGGCAAACTTCTCTTATGCCTTCGACTACTACATCATGAACTCTGCACGCTGGTATGTCGACAACCATGCGTTCAACGGCAACAAGCCCGCCTACATGCTCACCATGTGGCGTAAGCCGGGCGACGTGACCAACATCGCACGCTTCGACGCACAGAACAACCCGAGTCCCTGGGCATCGCAGTTCCTCGAGAACGCTTCGTACCTCAAGCTGAAGACTCTGCGCCTCGGCTACACTCTGCCGCAGTCGCTGCTCAACAAGATTAAGCTCGTGCGCTCAGCACAGGTCTACCTCCAGGGCGAGAACCTCTTAACCATCACCGACTACAGCGGTATGGAGCCTGAGACCAGCAGTGGCACCGACGAAATGATCTATCCCTCACCGCGTGTATTCACATTCGGTCTGAACATCAACTTCTAAAACCAACGACCATTATGAAACTTACAAAAGCAATAATAGGACTTGCCGCACTGGCACTGACCGCGTGCGACTTTACTGACCTCACACCTACTGACAAGGTGGGCGACAGCCAGATTTCCACAAGCGTATCGACACTGAAGCAGTCGCTTAACGGTGTATTCGCAAAAGCGTCGTGGAAAACAACCATCGGCGCAACAGCCACACTATCTGACGACGTGATAAAGGGCGGACAGAACGGTGGCGCACACGACGACAACTACAAGTGGACATACAGCGTATCTACTGGCGACCACAGCGATCTGTGGTCTTCATTCTACGGAGTGATAGCAGAGGCCAACACTCTCATCGACAACTCTACAAAGGTGAAGGCTGAGACCGACGCCGACAAGAAGGAGCTCGACGACATCGTGGGCAACGCCATCTTCCTGCGTTCATACTTCTACTTCGACCTCGTGCGCTTCTTCTCCGACTTCAACGACAAGGCGTCTTACGGCGTGCCATACACCGACAAGCCCGTGCTGCTCGAGACGCTCGGACGCAACAGCGTGGAGGAGTGCTACACATTCCTGCTCAGAGACCTCAACGAGGCCGTCTCTAAGCTCTCTGCAGACCATCCGGCAAACAACGGATATGCCTCTAAGGACGCTGCACGCGCTCTCATGGCTCGCATCTACTTATACGCAAAAGACTATGACAACGCTTACAAGACTGCTAAGCAGGTGCTTGACGCCAACCCCATAGCCTCTATCAGCGAGTATCCCAACATCTGGATTGACCGTTCGACAAAGGAGGTGCTCTTCAGCATCAACTGTACTGCCAACGACGAGAAGCTCGGCAACGTGTTCTTCTGGGACGACAAGAGTAGCTTGTTCGAGGCTTCACAGGAGATCATCGACAGCTTCGATCCCGCCGACACACGTCTCGCACTCTTCATCGACGATGGTCTCGACCGCGACAACGTGCCCGTGAAGCGCATCATCAAGCACAAGGGTGCTACCGCAAAGGTGGGTCTCGTAAACGAGAAGATGCTCCGCTCGTCAGAGATGCTGCTCATCATGGCTGAGGCAAAGGCAAACCTGGCTGGCGGAATGGGCGAGGCAAACAGCCTGCTCAACCAGCTCCGTAAGAACCGCATCAACGGATGGACAGACAAGACCTACTCTACAAAGGAGGAGTTCATGGCTCAGATCAACCTCGAGCGTCGTCATGAGCTCTGCTATGAGGGTCATCGTTGGTTCGACCTGCGCCGTTGGAACCTCCCCATCACAAAGGGTCTCATCAGCAAGACTCTCGAGGTGAACGACTACCATCGCATCTACCCCATCCCTCTGTCAGAGTTGGAGTCTAACCCCACCATCGCTAAACAGCAGAACAAGGGTTACCAGTAATAAACAGACTGGATATCTGTAACAAGCCAAACGGACGTCTGTCGCAAGCAGGCAGGCGTCTGCGGTGGGCTTTCAAGCGAAGCAGGTGCTTGTGGTAAGCGAAGCAGATATCTAAGATAAAAACAAAAGAGGGTGGTGTCAATCTAATGACACCACCCTCTTTTTGTTTTGTTAGCGCTGTTGCTTTAGTGCTTGGAGTTGTTTTTAAAGCGCTTAGCGCTGTTTTTTATTAGTTGCCGCCGCTTGTCCGCTTGCTGTGGCTTTCTCTTGGAGCGGGTCGCTTTGCGGCTTCTTTAAGCCTTTGGCTTATCTAGTTCTTTCTAGTTTTCTAGTTTTTTCTAGGTTTTCTAGACCTTCTAGTTTTCTAAGCCTTCTAGTTTTATCCAGGGTCTCTATTTCTTTCTGTCTTTTCCGCTCTCAGTCTCTCTTCTCCTCTTCTCCTTCCACCTTCCCGCTCCACTTCTTCCTCCTTTAAGCCCTCTCTTCGCTCTTTCTTTTTCGCTCTGACGCGTTTTCTCTACCTCACTGGAGCGATGTAGTACTCGTAGTATCTTCGGGCCTCCTGTGCCACGATAGCTGGGTTTCCGTTGTCGAGGCGGTGCCATGTGGCGTTGCAGAGGGGCGTGAGTGGCGAAAACGCTGCCAGCTCGTCGTTGCTTCCCTTTCGTGCTGTTGGGTCGATGAATAGGTAGATATGTAGCGCCTCCACCACCTGGTCGGCGGTGAGTCCTGTGCGCTGCGCCATGTCGCGCACCTCGGGAGTGGAGTCTACCATCGTGGCGGGGACGAGGCGGAAATAGAGGTCGAGCAGTATGGTGAGCATGGCAGGCGTAAACGGTGTGCCGCCTACGGGACGGTACAGCGCCTCAAACTTGTGGGTGGCGGTGCTCACGCCGTCGTAGAAGGCTGCCATGTCGCCGAAGCCAGACATGTGACGCAGCCGCTCGGTGTCGCGTTGTAGCCGTCGCGGGTGTGCCTTGTAGTGTTGCAGCAGGCGTTCTACGGGGGCGCTGTTGTGGGCGTCGATGGTCTTTAGTCTGTCTGTTATGTCTGTCGGACGCAGGTGCAGTTCCATGGCGAGGTCTACCGCGGTGCGCGACCATTGACTCTTTATTCCTTCGGGTTTGGCGAGATATGCCTGTATGAGCAGGGGCCAATATTCATTGTTCCACATAGCAGCAAGTTTTATTATTAGTTGTTAAATCATTCATTTAAAGGTAAAAGGGTAAAAAGGTAAAAAGGTAAAACCTCTTCTTGAGAAGCCTCATTCCCTCAAGCTCTCTTCTCTCAAGCTCGCCACTCTCTCCCCGGCGTGGAGAGTTGGAGAGGGGCTCTCTTTCCTCAAACTCGCCACCCTCTCCCCAGCGGGGAGAGTTGGAGAGGGGCCTTATAGAGGGGCTTTATAGAGGGGCTTTATAGAGGGGGCTTTATGTCTTGCCTTACCATTTCCTCTTTGTCGCCCACATGAGGAGGGCGTAGAGGGCGGCGCCGCTGACGAGTCCTGCTATGGCGTCGATGACGTAGTGTGCCTGTATGTAGACGGTGCTGAGGCAGAGGAAGAAGTAGAACGGTGCGAGAGCGAATGTCAGTCGGCGGCTACGAGTGTGCCATGCGAGCAGCATGCAAAGTGTCGCCACGCCGACGTGGGAGCTTGGAAACGCCGCCGTGGGCCGTTCGCCAGCCGCTTTGGCGCTCTCCACCATCTGGTAGAACACACCGTCGGTGTAGCCTGGCGTGGGCATGCAGTCGGTGTGTGTGTTGAAGTAGTTGCCTATGGCAGGGAAGTGTGCGGCAGCAATCTCTTGCAGTCCCACCGCCTTATAGTAGAATGTCGGTCCTGCTACGGGCACGAAGATGTAGACCACGTAGTAGATGAAGAACGTGGCGAGCACCACGAAGGCGACACGTTCGTACTCGTTGTAGCGGCAGAACAGGTAGTAGAACACCACCACGGCAATCATGGGGTAGTATGATGCGTAGCCCATGCTCATGAGTTCGCTCACGAGGTGTGACGGCAGTGCTGCTGCAAAGTAGAGTGCTGGCTGGCATCCGAACCACTGCTGCTCCCATGTTGCGAACACGTGGTCGAGGTTTGGCAGCATGCGGTTTATCTCGTAGGTGTCGGGGTACCACCACGCGAGCAGCGCGAGCTGTGTGGTGACTCTCACCACGCGTGTCAGTCCACACGGCACCATGCGGTATGCAACCCACAGTGCTGCCGTCATGGCTGCTATGCGCACACGTCCCCAAATCATGGCTTGGGGGTTTTCCACTCTTGTATATGCAAAGAGCACTATCACGAGTGTAAACACGAGATATGCCACGGTGAGCCACTCTATTGCCATCAGTCCGCGGAGCGGCTTTTTCTCTATCTTGAAGAGATTGGTTATCGCTTTCATCTATTCTGTCCTGTGCTTCCGAAGCGTCGGTCTGTTGAAAAGTCTTCGGAGCTTTGTCTTGTTTTTATGTCTTGTGCTACAGAAGTCTTTTGGTCTGTCGAAAAGTCTTCGGAGCAATGTCGTTATGTCGTCGTTTTATGCCGTGTCACACGGCCCGCGGCTTCTACAGCCACTTGTTCTCTTTATACCACTTCACCGTGATGTCGACGCCACGCTTCAGGTCGAAGTGTGGGTGATAGCCCAACTCGTCCATCGCCGGTTCTATGTCGCAGCGCCAGTTGCGTTGGCGCAGTATGTTGTATTTGTCGTTGTTGAGTGCCGTTATGCGTCCGGTGACGTGTGCCAGCCGCTCGCCGAGGGCGGTGACGACGCGCAACACCCATATCGGCGCCTTTATGCGCACCATCCACGGGTTGCCGAGCGCGCGGCGTAGCAGGTCGCTGAACTCCGTCGACTGGTACACTCCGCCGTCAGTAAGGAAGTATTTGCGGCCGCTCATGCCGTGGTCCAGCGCGAGGAATACCGCCTGCACCACGTCTTCGACATATACAAACGTGATGTCTTGCTGCTTATATCCCACTGCGAAGTCGACATGTCGCGCTATGCTCTGCGCCATGAGGAAGTAGTCGCGCTCACGGGGTCCGTAGACGCCCGAGGGTCGCAGTATGATGTACGGGAAGTCGTTGCCGATGGAGTCGAGATATTGTTCCGCCTTCAGCTTGCTCTCGCCGTATGCCGTGTTGGGCTGCGGCGTGTCGTGTTCGGTGATG
>Ga0129313_1002370_pt1 | contig 10000 bp, 12 predicted proteins | sample O1105metagenome_FD_94436 | JGI IMG/M metagenome (GOLD analysis project Ga0129313, IMG submission 94436) | Orangutan group fecal microbial communities from fecal samples from Wisconsin, USA - O1105 metagenome | ecosystem: Host-associated > Mammals > Digestive system > Large intestine > Fecal... | reverse complement strand
CTAAACAAGGGGAAAGTTTGCGCTTTTTTTGAAGAATATGATGTCTCGAACACGGCAACCGGAACCGTAAATGATATGGACGGCAGATAGTAATAGGGCGAAAGCTTCATGAAACAACCCTACCATTCTCTTAACAATCATTGACGCACTGGTCAAAAAGGGGTAAAATACAAGATGGGTTTGTGCAAAATGAAATTGCATGTTAAATATATGAGTAAAGAGGATGATTTATGAGAAGTGATAAATACGAGGTGAAAGATAGAAAGTTTAAGAAGTTCACGAAGTTTTGGTCTGTATTGTATTTTTTGATGACGGCGGCATTCCTAGGCGTGCTGATTTATGCAGATCTTCTTCCTTTCGATATAATGTGGAAAGTTGTGGCGGTAGTTGCAATCCTGTTCCTGTTGGTATTTCCAGCGCTGGCATTTGGGGCATTTAAGAAATCCAGGAAGAAGATTGCGTTGTTTTTTTCCATATTGTTTATGTTGGGATATGCGGCAGGAATATTTTACCTGACAGGAACAATGGACTTCTTCTCAAATATAACAAACATTGGAGGAACGACAGAGAAGTTTTATGTAGTCGTTAACGCTGAGTCAGATTATAGCGATGTAGATGACATAAAGGGAGCAACGGTAGATACACCAGACGCAAAGGAAGAAGGCTATGAGCTGGCTAGAGAGAAACTAGCTAAGAAAGAAAGCGTTGAATTTAATAAAGTAGAGAAACTTTCAGAGCTGGGAAATGGTGTTTTAGAAGATACAGAAAAAGCAGTTTTAGTTAGTGAAGGACATTACACTATTCTTGGAGAAGGATTAGATGGATTCACTGACGAGACAAAGATTTTATATGAAATAAAGGTTAGAACAAAGAATGTAAGCAATAGTAAGGCTGTAAATGTAACGAAGGAACCGTTTAATATCTTTATTAGCGGACTTGATACAAGCGGAAAAATTGACGAAGTATCACGTTCAGACGTAAATATGGTTGTAACAGTAAATCCTAAGACACATAAGGTACTGCTGACATCCATTCCGAGAGACTCCTACGTTTCATTAAAGGGAAAAGATGGAGCCAAGGACAAGCTTACTCACGCAGGACTTTACGGCGTAGGAGAAAGCATTAGCTCAGTAGAAGATTTACTGGGTATCAACATTAACTACTATGTTAAGGTTAACTACTCAACAGTAATGAAGTTGGTTGACGCAATCGGCGGTGTAGACGTAGAGTCAGAATACACATTCACCACATCCGGCATGCACATGGCGGGTCTGGACGGCCTAACATTCTATGAAGGTCAAAACCACCTGGATGGCGCAAGCGCCCTTGCCTTTGCAAGAGAAAGACACTCTTTCACAAGCGGGGACATGCAGAGAAACAGAAATCAGCAGATTGTAATGACAGCTATACTTAAGAAGATGCTTTCAAGCAAAACTTTATTAACTAAGTATACAGGCATACTGAACTCCATTGAGGATAATGTGGAGACAAACTTTACGAGCAAAGAAATCAAGAAGCTGATTAAGATGCAGCTAGATGGTATGCCGTCATGGGATATTGAGAAAAACAATATTACTGGAATACCTGACTCAGCACAGTGCTACTCCACAGGAGACTACTATGTATCCATAGTTGCTCCTGATATGGACAGCATGGCTAGTGCTGTAAACGATATTCACGAGGTAGTAGATGGCAAATAGCACTTGCCTTGCAATAGGCATAGCTGTAGGAGTACTTACAGCAGTTATAAATTTTTATCTGTTAAAGAAGGCTGTAGGTTTTATGTGCAGAAAATTCCAGCAAAGTGGCAAAGGCCACTTTGCTGCGGGATATCTGATTCACCTCAGCCGCTTTATAATATATGGGACAACTGCGGTGTTATCATATAAAGTGGGCATGTACGCCCTTGGAGGCTACACGGTCTGCGTTGTCATAGCGCCCATTATTATGGCACTGCGTATGACTGGAAAGGAGGGAGCCGATGGTAAGCTACGATGAATTGGGAGCCAGAATAATAATATCATTCGGAGACGGAAGCGTGTTCATAACGGAAAGTACGCTTTGGGGTCTCATAGTCGCAGCAATACTTGCGGTCCTTGGAATATGGCTAGGTAGTGGCCTAGAGAAAATTCCAAAGGGAAAGCAAGTGATCGCAGAGTTTATCGTTGGATGGCTCTACAAATTCACAGATGCAAATTTAGGCAAAGAAAATCGAGGGTATGCTCCGTATATCGGAACCATATTCGGATTTATTCTTCTGGGCAGCAGCCTAGGAATATTCGGGATTAGACCGATTACGGCCAGTTTGAATGTAACGGCGGCCTTGGCGGTTTTGACATTCCTGCTTATACAGAGCAGTGCAATTCGAACCCACGGTGTTAAGGGGCGAATTAAAGAAATGTGCGAACCGTATCCGTTTATGTTCCCGCTGGAAGTTATTGAAGCGTGCACCCTGCCGGTGTCGCTGGCACTTCGACTTTTCGGAAACATACTTGGTGGATTAATAGTAGTGGAACTTTGGATGCACCTGATGGAGTATTTGAGCTCACTGGTATGCAATGTTCCGTTCCTGAGAGCAGTAACGGTTCTGCCAATAAACGCATTTTTCGACATGTTCGAACCGGTAATACAGACTTATATATTTACCCTTTTGACTATGATAAATCTGTATACAGCAATTAAAGTCACTGAAAGCCACGGGCAATTAGCCCAGGGCAATAGAAAATAGATAACAGAAAATATAAAACAAAACACAGAAAACAAATTTGGAGGTAAAGATATGAACTTAATCGCACTTGCAGCAGGACTAGCTATGGGACTTGTAGGCATTGGTATTTCATTAGGACAGGGTCTCGCACTTGGAAAAGGACTAGAAGGTATTTCCAAGCAGCCAGAAGCAAGCAATAAGATTCAGACTGCTATGATCGTAGGTATGGCCATCATGGAAACCATCGGCGTACTTACATTCGTAATTGCAATCATTCTTACAGGTAAAATGTAAGAACAGGGAGGCATGTAAAACATGACAGTATATGAACCATTATTGGCTTTGAACTGGAATCTTTTGTTCTCAGCCATTACTGTGCTTGTTTTATTTTTGATCTTAAAAAAATTCTTCTTTGAGAAAGTTCATAATTTCATGGAAGAACGAGAAAATGAGGTAAGAACCCAGTTTGAAACAGCGGCAGAAAATAACAAGCTAGCTGACGAGAAGTTGAGGGATTACGAAGAGAAAATCAAGAACTATGAACTTGAAGGTAGAGATATTATCAAAACCGCCAGAAATAACGCAAAGGTTCAGGCCAAGAATATCATCAACGATGCTGAAGCTCAGGCACACAAGACACTTATGCAGTCCGAGGCTGAAATTGAGAGACAGAAGAATAATGCCAGAAAAGAGCTTAAAGAGGAAATTGGTGAACTGGCAATTATGGCTGCTGAGCGCATAATGGAAAGAGAGCTTTCTGACAAGAACCAAAGCGATATAGTTGACAAGATTATCAAGGAAGCTGAGGAAGAAAAATGGAGCTAACTGTAACCAGAACTTATGGTCAGGCTCTTTATGATGCCGCGGCGGAGCTTGGCAAAGTCGAAGAGATTAAAAAAGAAACAGAACAGATAGACGAAATATTTCAGAAAGAGAATGATTTCTACGAGCTTCTTACGGACCCTGCTTTTTCAGCAGTGAGAAAGAAGGAAATTCTCAAAAGCGTTTTTGAAGGGAGAATAAGCAAGGAATCTCTGAACTTTCTATATGTTCTTATAGACCAGGGCAGACTGCACAACTATAGTGACATTCTGCGTGAGTTTATTAAGCTTAAGAACAAGGCAGAAGGTTATGGGGAAGGAATTGTTTATTCGGCATGCCCTTTAAAGGTCGCGCAGATAGAGAAGCTGGAACAAGAAGCCGGAGATCTTCTCGACAAGAGAATAAAGTTAACTAACAAAGTAGACAAGAGTCTTATTGGGGGCGTTAAAATTGTCGCAGAGGAGAAGCTGATAGACGCTTCATATAAGAGCGGACTTAATCGTCTACACTTAGACATAAGAGAAAAGTAGAAGGGAGGGTAAACCTCTATGAATCTAAGACCAGATGAAATAAGTGGTCTGATAAAAGAACAGATAAAAAACTATACCAATGAGCTTGAAATATCTGATTTCGGAAGAGTTATGCAGGTTGGTGACGGTATCGCACACATTTACGGACTGTCAAAATGCATGGCCGGAGAGCTTTTAGAATTTCCTAACGAAACATACGGAATGGCACTTAACTTAGAAGATGACAATGTAGGTGCGGTAATTCTTGGACCATACAGAGAAATCAAGGAGGGCGATATTGTAAAGCCAACAGGTACAGTAGTAGACGTTCCCGTTGGAGAAGCACTAATCGGTCGTGTTGTAAATCCTTTGGGTCAGCCTGCTGATGGGAAAGGAATTATCGAAACCACAGAAGTCAGACCTATTGAATGCCCTGCACCAGGAGTTCTACAGAGAAAATCCGTAGACGAACCACTGCAGACAGGAATTAAGGCTATTGACGCAATGATTCCTATTGGTAAGGGACAGCGTGAGCTTATAATAGGAGACAGACAGACAGGTAAAACAGCTATTGCTGTAGACGCAATTCTGAATCAGAAGGGCAAGGATGTAATCTGTATCTATGTAGCCATAGGTCAGAAGAGATCTACCGTTGCCCAGCTGGTAAAAGTATTAGAAGACAAGGGTGCAATGGATTACACAATCGTAGTCAGCGCAACAGCCAGCACCGTATCACCACTTCAGTACATTGCGCCATATGCAGGTTGTGCTATGGCAGAATACTTCATGTATAAGGGAAGAGACGTGCTCATCGTTTACGACGATTTATCGAAGCACGCGGTTGCATACAGAGCAATGTCCTTGCTTCTAAGAAGACCACCTGGACGTGAAGCGTACCCAGGAGACGTATTCTACCTGCACAGCAGACTTCTTGAGCGTGCAGCAAAACTTTCAGATGAGCTAGGTGGTGGCTCAATTACAGCTCTCCCAATCATCGAAACTCAGGCAGGAGACGTATCCGCATACATTCCTACAAATGTAATTTCCATTACAGACGGGCAGATTTTCCTTGAGACAGAACTATTCTTCTCAGGACAGAGACCAGCTGTAAATGCCGGCATTTCCGTATCCCGTGTAGGAGGAAATGCACAGATAAAAGCAATGAAAAAAGTTGCTGGCAAAATCAAACTGATGCTGGCGCAGTACAGAGAACTTCAGAGCTTCTCACAGTTCGGTTCCGATGTGGACCCAGAAACAAAGAAAAACCTGGATCAGGGTAAAATCCTTATGGAAATTATCAAGCAGGGACAGTACAATCCACTTGATGTTGCCCATCAGGTAATGATTATATATGCTGCGATAAATGGTCTGCTGAAAGATATTCCGCTTCACGAAATCAAAGGCTTCGAGAAGCAGTTATTTATCTGGGTTGACGACCATTATCCGCACATTAGTGAGGAAATCCACACAACAGGAGACCTTAGCGCCGACACTGAAAAGGTGCTGAGAGATGCTATTAATGAGTTCAAAAAGGCAGGTTATGTAAATGGCTGAGCAGATGCAGGACATTAAGCGAAGAATAAAAAGCGTTGGCAGTACCGAGCGTATTACCAATGCCATGAAGCTTGTTTCGGCATCCAAACTGCGCAAAGCAAAAACCGTGTACGAACATTCAAAAGGTTTTCTCGATGATATTTTCGAATCCATGGCAGAAGCTCTTGCTCACGCTGACAGTGTCCCAAAAGAATGCGTGGACAGCGAAAAGGAGATCAAAACCAAGTGCTACGTGGTAATAACCAGTTGCAACGGACTCTGTGGTGGTTTTAATACCAGTATCATCAAAACCCTGGAGGAGCATCTTGCTGCAGAAACAGTGGATGTTAAACTTGCTACAATAGGAACAAAGGGAAAAAATCATTTCGAGAAAGATGGTTTTGATATAGTTGCAGCCCATGACGAGCCGGCAGATGCCATAACTTTTGAGGAGGCTCAACGCGTGGTTGCACCTTTAATGGAGATGTATGACGCGGGAGAAATCGACGAAATTGACATTTGCTACACGTCATATGTAAATACCCTTAAGCAGGAGGTAAAGGTGAAGAAACTCTTGCCTTTCCACCTGGAAGATTTCCATGCCATTACGGGAGCGGAACCTATAGTTCATAGAATGGAATATCAACCTTCGGCTGATGAAGTCTTTCACTATATGGTGCCTAGGTATATTGAACTGCAGCTATACAGTGCAGCCATTGAATCGGCTACTTGTGAGCATGCGGCAAGACGTACGGCTATGGAAAACGCAAATGATAATGCCGGTGATATGCTTATGGCTCTGCGTGTACACTATAACAGAGCTAGACAGGCGGAAATCACTGACGAAATAATTGAAATTGTTGCCGGTTCAGAGGCACAAAGATAGAGAAAAGAGGTATAGATAATTGAATAAAGGAATAATACACCAGATTATCGGACCTGTAATAGATGTTAAATTTAAACCGGAAGAATTACCGGAGCTGCTTAATGCTATTCACATCAAGCTTGGTGATAAGACTATCGTTGCGGAGGTTGCGCAGCATATCGGTGACGACCAGGTAAGATGCGTTGCTCTTTCATCAACGGATGGAATTTCCAGAGGCATGGAGGCCATTGACACAGGCGATGCTATTACTGTTCCTGTAGGTCAGGAGGTTCTCGGCAGATTGTTCAATGTTCTTGGCGAGCCTATTGATGAAAAGGGCGAGGTTAATGCCAAGGAGTTTGAAGCAATTCACAGACAGGCGCCTAAATTCGAAGACCAGGATACAACTTCACAGATATTTGAAACAGGAATTAAGGTTATCGACTTAATCGCGCCTTATACACGAGGCGGTAAGGTTGGACTTTTCGGAGGTGCAGGCGTTGGTAAGACTGTACTTATTCAGGAACTTATCAATAACATCGCTACTGAGCACGGCGGAATTTCCGTTTTTGCAGGTGTAGGTGAAAGAACCAGAGAAGGTAACGATCTATATAACGAAATGACTGAGTCGGGAGTTTTGAAAAAAACTGCCATGGTCTTCGGTCAGATGAACGAACCACCTGGAGCAAGAATGAGAGTTGCTCTTACGGGTCTTACAATGGCTGAATACTTCAGAGACAAAGAAAAGCAGGACGTACTGCTGTTTATTGACAATATTTTCAGATTCACTCAGGCTGGTTCAGAAGTATCTGCGTTGCTTGGACGTGTGCCTTCAGCTGTTGGATATCAGCCAACACTGGCAACTGAAATGGGTGCGTTACAGGAAAGAATTACGTCAACTAAAGATGGTTCTATCACTTCCGTTCAGGCCGTATATGTACCGGCCGACGACTTGACAGACCCAGCTCCGGCGACAACTTTCGCACATTTGGACGCTACAACAGTGCTATCCAGATCCATTACAGAGCTGGGAATTTATCCGGCAGTTGACCCGCTAGAATCATCTTCAAGAATTCTTGACCCACTAATTGTAGGCGAAGAGCATTACGAAACAGCGAGAAGAGTTCAGGAAGTTCTTCAGAAATATAAGGACCTTCAGGATATTATTGCAATCCTAGGTATGGACGAGCTGTCTGATGAGGACAAGCTTACAGTTTCTCGTGCGCGTAAGATTCAGAGATTCCTTTCACAGCCGTTTAGCGTTGCTGAGCAGTTTACAGGAATGGAAGGAAGATACGTGCCGATTGCTGAGACAGTAAGAGGCTTCAAGGAAATTCTCGATGGTCTCCACGACGAAATTCCTGAGTCCATGTTCCTATTCGCAGGCGGAATCGACGAAGTAGTTGAAAAATATAAGGCGTCAAAGGGTGAATGATATGGCTGGCGTACAGGTTGAAATTATCACACCTTCGGAGCTTTTTTACAAAGGCATAACAGAGTCTCTGACCTGCACCACAACTGACGGCGAGGAAGGCTTTCTTCCAAGACACATTTGGTGCTGCAAGCTTCTTAGCGAAAAGGGACGTGTTCGCGTCAAAACTCCCGAAGGCACGTACAAAACCGCATCTATTAAAGGCGGTTATGTGGAAATAAGAGACAATTTTGTCGTTTTTACTCAGGAAGCTGAGTGGATAGACAAATAAACTTGTCAGAAGTTATGCTGTGAGATAAACTCATAATCTGTTCGGGAGCCTGATGTTTCATGCGTTTTATTGCGTAGTTCAGTTCTCTTATATGCTGGAATTTAGCCGCTTTCCTTGCGCAACAGCGTCATCTGCATCTTACTTAAGGCACCAAGCATTTGGTTGCAGGTATATTCTTCACCTAATTTCAAACTCAGAGCTCATGATTTTGTCGGTACCTAGGTCATAAAGAATTGTTCGGCAACTTTTCTATCGTTTGTTTCGTCAATAGTGCCTAGGTCTACAAATTTATCGGAATACAATGACTTGAAGTGTGTTGCATTAAGTATATATCCCGTGTATAATGCAAGCAAGATGACGACACTGATGATTGAGCAGAAATGCGAATGCGAAATGTTTCGTTCATGTCTAGGTGTTATTATGAAAATAGTAATATAGACATAGAGTTGAAACGAATGCTTTGCAGAAGTTGAATGAGGGGTGCATCACCAATGTGGCAAATGATGTGAGACTAGGAATCGTGGGTTGATGGATAAGCCTAGCGTTTTTCAAACAAGACGGTGAAAGTGACAATGTATCTTCGATCGAATGAGAATAGGCACGGAAAGGAAGATTGACAGATGAGAAAAAAAGCAAGAACCAAATGCGCACGAACAAGCCTATCAAATTCCAAAATTAGATGACGAGGGGAACCAACCATACGAGGCTAATTTAAGATGGTTTGCGACTGACTCTGTTAAGGATGGTATTAGTGCTAGCTCCTGGAAATATGCGGGAGCATCAACGATTTCGGCTGGAACGTTAACAGCATCGCATACAAGAACAGTTTCGAATAGGTATTCTGGAACTTTGAATGTGACAGTTAAAGCAGTTAATGCGATAGTGGGGCTTGACATTACTTGGTCTGAATCAAGAACTGTAGGTTTTAGCACGGATGTGTTAAAGCCGGCAAAAGGTAAGGGATACAGACTAGAGTACAGGCATAAGTATCAGAAGTATAAGGTTACACAGGAAAAGAAATATGACAGAAGAGCAACGAAATCTTATGGAACAGCATACGTGTATCCGGAAAAGTGGCTCGAAAGAGAATATCGTGTAGTTGAATATACTTTATAATGAGATCGGAGGAGGCAGTTATGACATACAGAATCGTTTATGCAATAATGGGAGCGGCATTCATCATAGGCTCGGCGGTACTTTTAGGTTCCATATGCGTCTCAGCGGCTCTAAGGGGAGAAGGAGATGCAGAAGCCTTTGTCATTGCACTAAAAAACACTCCTGTATTCATCAATATGGTAACGGGAGGCTTCTTCCTTGTGGGAATTCTATTTATGGTGCTAGGCATAAAAGAGGATTCACCGGAAAAGAAATAAATTGTAATACATAGAATCAAAAGCAACATTATAAATAAAAGGTAATTAAAGGGGGCAATCTAAGGGTGTGCATAAAAGGCACCTATAGACCTACAGATTGCTCCATTTTTGTTGGCATGAGGTAATGCATTTAGATATGTCATACATGAGAACAATACCTTGTAGACAATAATTTATGAAAGTGTATGTTTTTTTTCAACAAAAGCTATGCTAGATGAGAAGCACAGCTGGAAAAGAAAGCAAAACATAAAAAACTAAATTAATTGTTACATATTAATTTAAAACACATCAAAAAGCTGTGTCAAGGGATTCTGAAAATGTCCCGAAAATTTTTAAACATTAGCACCGGTTTCCCGGTGCCTTTCTTTATTTAATAGGAAATATCGGCATTTCCTATTCCTAATAAAAAACTGACATTCTTTTCCATTAAGAACGTCAGGCAGTGATTTGTTGCACACTAAAATAGGGAATGCTTAATAGTATAAGCT
>Ga0129313_1002369_pt1 | contig 10002 bp, 7 predicted proteins | sample O1105metagenome_FD_94436 | JGI IMG/M metagenome (GOLD analysis project Ga0129313, IMG submission 94436) | Orangutan group fecal microbial communities from fecal samples from Wisconsin, USA - O1105 metagenome | ecosystem: Host-associated > Mammals > Digestive system > Large intestine > Fecal... | reverse complement strand
TTGTTTAGATATGAAATGGAGGATAAAAAATGGATAATCAGTCAACATCATCCGCTCTGACGAGAATTCAGTCACTGCTCGATGAATTCAGCTTCGTTGAAGTTGGCCGTCTTGTAGAAGCAAGATCAACAGACTTTAACATGGCTGAGAAGAAGGCACCATCTGACGGTGTTGTTACCGGTTATGGAACCATCGACGGCAACCTCGTGTATGTATATGCACAGGACGCTGCTGTTCTTGGCGGTTCCATCGGTGAGATGCACGCGAGAAAGATCGCCAGCATCTATTCTATGGCCATGAAGAATCAGGCTCCGGTCATCGCTCTTCTCGATTGCACCGGCGTACGCCTCGAGGAGGCAAACGACGCACTTTTCGGTCTCGGCCGTATCTACAAGAAGCAGACGCTCGCCAGTGGTCAGATCCCACAGATCACAGCCATCTTCGGAAACTGTGGTGGCGGACTTACGGTGCTCGCCGGTCTTTCCGATTACGTACTGATGGCAGAGGGCGCAAAGGCATATGTCAATGCTCCGGATGCCGTTCTTGGTAACAAGGACGACGCGATCGCACAGGCTGCAAAGCGCGAGGAGTATGGCCTCGTAGACTTCGATGGCACAGAGGATGAGGTATTCGCACAGATCCGTAAGGTCGTTTCCGTACTTCCGGGCAACTGTGAGGACGGCGGCGTACTCGACGAGTGCATCGATGATCTGAACCGTGCCGTAACCGGCTTCGATACCCTGTCTGCAGACGAGGCTGTGAAGCAGCTCGCAGATAACGGTGTATTCATCGAGACCAAGAAGGGCTATTCCCATGATGTCGTAACCGGCTTTGCACAGATCGGTGGCGAGACCGTTGCGATCGTTGCAAACAAGGAGAAGGCACTTACATGGAAGGGCGCAGAGAAGGCGGCCAAGCTGGTTACCTTCGCCAATGCTTATGACCTTCCGGTTATCACGGTCGTTGACGTAACTTCCTATAAGAATACAGAGTGCACAGAGAGCCATATGCCGACCTCTGCTGCAAAGCTTGCATATGCATATGCAAACGCAGACGTTCCGATGATCACCGTTGTAAAGAACGCACTCGGTACAGCAGGCCTCAGCTTCGGTGCAAAGGCACTCGGCGCGGACGTGGTTTATGCATTTAACAGCTCAAAGATCGGTGTTATGGATGCTGCACAGGCTGCAAAGGTAGTCGCTGACGGCGATGCAGAGGCAGAGAAGAAGTTCGCTTCCGAGAATACGGCACTCGCTGCTGCAAAGCGCGGCTATGTCGATGAGATCATCGCTCCGGAGGAGACCAGACAGAGAATCGCTGCTGCACTTCAGATGCTTGGCTATAAGAGCGTATACAGACCTGACAAGAAGAGTGGCACCGTTTAATGAGAGGAGACAGAATGAAACAGTGGTTTAGAAAAGCTGCTCTCTGTTTTGCTCTTGCACTTTCCGTTCTTACACTGGCAGCTTGCGGAAACTCATCGAAGGACACGGTTGAGCCGATCGAGCCATCCGTAAAGTCCGCACTTGAGGAGCAGGCAAAGCAGTATGCAGAGCAGAGCATCTATGCTCTGAGCGATGCTGAGATCGAGTCTCAGATCAAGTCCGCATACAAGACAAAGGATGAAATCACCTACAACGGCCTTACCAATTATCTGAATGATAAGGATCGTCTCGGTGCCTTCGTCAGTGTAGACGATGCAGTTGCATCCAAGACAGAAGATGGCTATTCCATCGAGATTAATTCAACTTTTGAGAAGAGAACCCTGAAGCTTACCCTCGGTCTCAACGAGCTGACCGGTAAGACGACGGAGATGACCTTCGAGCCGTACTACTCACTCGGTGAGCAGATGGCGGACGCAGGTGCGAACCTTGCAGTAGGTATGGGTACTGTATTCTGTGTTCTCATCTTCATCGCCTGGGTGATCTCCATGTTCAAGTACATCAGTGTATTTGAGAAGAAGATGAAGGGCAAGAAGGCAGAGGCTTCGGCACCGAAGGCTGCTGCGCCGGCACCGAAGGCCGCAGCTCCAGCTCCGGCTCCGGCTGCAAAGCAGGATGATGTGATGCAGGCGGTTATCGCCGCAGCGATCGCCGCTTATGAGGCAGATACCACAGGCGCGCAGAGTGAGAACGGCTTCGTACCGGGACCGACACTTCAGAATGGTCTCTTCGTACGTCCGCTTCGTTCACGCAGCTTCGCACCAGCCGCTTCCGAAGCCCCAGCTTCCGCACCGGTTGTCACTTCCGTGGCTCCAGCGGCTGCACCAGTCGCAGCTCCGGCTCCGGCCGCAGCACCTGCAGGCGCACAGGGATCCGTAAAGGTGGAGTCCCCGATGCCAGGTAAGATCCTCGCTGTAAAGAAGAGTGTCGGCGACACAGTGAAGAGCGGTGACGTCATCCTCATCCTCGAGGCGATGAAGATGGAGAACGAGATCGTGGCTCCACAGGATGGTACCGTAGCATCGATCAATGTTTCCGTCGGTGACTCCGTAGAGTCCGGCGCAACACTTGCAACATTAAACTGAGATGGGCGATAGCCCTTTAGAATTCGAGAGGTATTAAGATGAAGAAATATACTATTACCGTAAATGGCGTCGCTTATGACGTAACCGTAGAAGAGGGTGGCAGCGTAGCATCTGCACCGAAGGCAGCTGCTCCTGCAGCAGCACCAGCAGCCGCTTCGGCTCCAGCCGCAGCTCCGGCCGGCGCACAGGGTGGTGTGAAGGTAGAGTCCCCGATGCCTGGTAAGATCCTCGCAGTAAAGAAGAACGTCGGCGATGCTGTAAAGAGCGGTGACGTGATCCTCGTACTTGAGGCGATGAAGATGGAGAACGACATCGTAGCACCTCAGGATGGCACCGTAGCTTCCATCAACGTTTCTGTTGGTGATTCAGTAGAGTCAGGTGCAACCCTTGCAACGCTGAACTGATCTCGGATCAGATCGTGTCAAGTGTTGATTTGATTTTGCTGTACTGGAGGTTATAAAAACATATGAATATATTAGAAACCTTAACAAACCTGCTCCAGCAGACAGCATTCGTAAGCATGACATGGGGAAATGTGCTGATGATCATCGTCGCATTCGTTTTCCTGTATCTTGCCATCGCCAAGGGCTTCGAGCCACTTCTTCTGGTTCCGATCGCCTTCGGTATGCTGCTCGTAAATATCTATCCGGACATCATGCTGAGCCCGGAGGATTCGATCAATGGAACAGGCGGACTGCTTTGGTACTTCTTCCATCTGGATGAGTGGACGATTCTTCCGTCCCTGATCTTCATGGGTGTAGGCGCACAGACCGACTTCTCCCCGCTGATTGCAAACCCGATCACCTTCCTGCTCGGTGCTGCTGCTCAGTTTGGTATTTATGCCGCTTATTTCATGGCGATTTTCATGGGCTTCAACGGAGCCGCTGCGGCAGCCATCTCCATCATCGGTGGAGCCGATGGACCTACCTCCATCTTCCTGTGCAACAAGCTCGGACAGACCTCACTGCTCGGACCGATCGCCGTAGCGGCATATTCCTATATGTCCCTCGTTCCGATCATTCAGCCGCCGATCATGAAGGCGCTGACCACCGAGGAGGAGAGAAAGACCAGAATGCCACAGCTTCGCCCTGTATCGAAGCTTGAGCGTATTCTCTTCCCGATCATCGTTACGACCATCGTATGTATCCTTCTTCCGACCACGGCTCCGCTCGTAGGTATGCTGATGCTCGGTAACCTGTTCAAGGAGTCCGGTGTCGTAAAGCAGCTTACAGAGACCGCATCGAACGCGATGATGTATATCGTCGTTATCATGCTCGGTACTTCTGTCGGCGGTGCGACTTCTGCGGAGGCATTCCTGAACCTGGATACCCTGAAGATCGTTGCACTCGGACTGATTGCCTTCGCATTCGGTACTGCTGCCGGCGTGATTCTCGGTAAGATCATGTATGTCGTTTCCGGTCATAAGATCAATCCGCTCATCGGTTCTGCCGGTGTATCTGCCGTTCCGATGGCAGCACGTGTATCTCAGAAGGTGGCTTCTGAGGCTGATCCTACAAACTTCCTGCTCATGCAGGCCATGGGCCCGAACGTAGCAGGTGTTATCGGTACTGCTGTAGCAGCCGGTACCTTCATGGCTGTTTACGGCGTGAAGTAATGAAAGAGGAGATAAAATGGCTAAAGTAAAAATCACTGAGACTGTGCTGCGTGATGCACATCAGTCATTAATTGCAACCCGTATGCCGAGCTCCGAGATGGAGCCGATTCTGGACACCATGGATCAGATCGGTTACAACGCCGTAGAGTGCTGGGGCGGTGCGACCTTCGATTCCTGCCTTCGTTTCCTGAAGGAGGATCCATGGGAGAGACTTCGTATGCTTCGTAAGCACTTCAAGAACACGAAGCTCCAGATGCTCTTCAGAGGCCAGAACATCCTCGGCTACAATCACTATGCAGATGATGTCGTAGAGAACTTCGTAGAGCGTTCCATCGCAAACGGTATCGATATCATCCGTATCTTCGACTGCTTAAACGATATTCGTAACCTTGAGACCGCTGTAAAGGCAACCAAGAAGGAAGGCGGTCACGCTCAGATCGCGCTCTGCTATACACTGGGTGATGCCTATACGCTGGATTACTGGGAGAAGCTTGCACGTGACGTTGAGTCCCTCGGCGCAGATTCCCTCTGCATCAAGGATATGGCAGGCCTTCTGCTTCCGCAGGCAGGCTATGACCTCGTGAAGGCCCTCAAGAAGGGAACCTCCCTTCCGATCGAGATCCACACCCACTACACCTCTGGTATGGCTTCCATGACCTACCTGAAGTGCGTAGAGGCTGGTGCAGATATCATCGATACCGCTTCCACACCGTTCGCGCTGGGTACTTCTCAGCCGTCGACCGACGTTATGGTCAAGGCGTTCGAGGGTACAGAGTACGACACGGGTCTCGATGTAAACAAGCTCATCGAGGTTTCCAAGTACTTCGAGCCGTATCGTGAGGAGTGCCTGAAGTCCGGCCTTCTTTCCACGAAGGTTCTCGGTGTAAACGTTAACACACTTCGTTATCAGGTGCCGGGCGGTATGCTCAGTAACCTCATCTCTCAGCTTGACAAGGCTGGCCAGATCGATAAGCTGAACGCCGTTCTCGAGGAAGTTCCGAGAGTTCGTAAGGACTTCGGTGAGCCGCCTCTCGTAACCCCATCTTCTCAGATCGTTGGTACACAGGCTGTTATGAACGTCCTGACCGGCGAGCGCTATAAGATGGTTCCGAAGGAGTCTCACAAGCTCGTTGCCGGTGAGTTCGGCCGCACTGTAAAGCCGATGGATCCGGAGATGATGAAGAAGGTTCTGAAGGCTGGCGAGACCCAGATGACCGACCGTCCTGCAGATCATATCGCTCCGCAGATGGCTCAGTTCACCGAGGAGACCAAGAAGCTCGTGAAGAACCCGACACCGGAGGACGTACTTGATTACGCTCTGTTCCCAGCTGTAGCGAAGGATTTCTTTGCTTACCGTGACGCACAGCAGACCGGCTTCGCCGCAACCGCTGGTGACAAGGAGAACAAGGCGTATCCAGTTTAATCTGAACTGATTTATCCTTTCCATATCGAAGCCCGGGACCGAAAGGTCCGGGGCTTCTTTTGCGTACAGTGTTGGCAGAGAAAACCCGGAGGGGCGGCAAGGAAAGCCATACGTAGAGACCGTGTGAAATCAAGCCGGGTCCCCTTAGTGGCACCTGGCACATATTTCCTGACAAATTCTTTACGAAAACTGATCGCTTATATTAATAATTCGTTTTGCGATTGAAGCATGCTGCAGAAATCGATATACTGTAGAAGTGGTTTTGGGCGTTTTCGTCCGTTTTTCGATCGCCTCGAAGTACGAGACTGGATCGAAAAGCCTGGAAGTGATGCCTGCGTGCGGACGGAAGAACATCCGCCCACCACTTCTTTTTACGTAATCTATAGTAATGGAGCATATATTCATGAAAAAACATAAAACGAAATCCCTTCAGCACAGCGTCGGTACGGCACTGCTTTCGCTCTGCCTCCTGCTGACACCGGCCGGCACTGCGTTGAATGCACTTCCTTCTGCCTATGCGGCACAGGCGGCGGTCATCCGCGGGACGAACGTCAATGTCCGCGCGTCCGCCAGTACCTCGAGCCAGCTCGTGACCTCCCTCGGAAACAACACCGCGGTCTCGATTCTGAATCAGACGACGGGCAGTGATGGAAAGGTCTGGTATCAGATTTCAGCCGGCGGAGTGACCGGTTACGTTCGTTCGGATCTCGTGTCTACGCAGAGCGTGGCCTATACCACGGATGCAAATTTCGAGGCTTACCTCGCACAGCAGGGCTTCCCGGAAAGCTACAAGGCTGGACTTCGGACGCTGCATGCACAGCATCCGACCTGGATCTTCAATGCCGTACAGACCGGTCTCGACTGGAATACCGCCGTCGCTTCCGAGCTGCAGGGCACCTCGAGTCTGGTCGAAACCGGATCAAAATCCTCCTGGAAGTCGACCGAAGCCGGTAAGTTTGACTGGACGAGCTCGACCTGGCCTGGCTTCGATGGCGCGACCTGGGTCGGCGCATCGCAGGAAATCGTCGCCTATTTTATGGATCCACGCAATTTCCTGGATGACAGCTATGTCTTCCAGTTCGCGGTGCATGATTACAATGCAGAGCTTCAGACGATCGATGGCCTTCGCTCCATGCTGCAGGGTACCTTCCTCGGTGGGCAGGTCGCGATCGATGCCTCGAGTCCGCTCTATGCGGCGGCAGTCGCAGCCCAGGGACTGAGTGCGTCCACGAACGCGATGAGTGGTCAGACCGTGACGGACGCCGGCATTGGCACAGCGACGCAGACGGGCAGCGGAGAGTCCCTGCTCGGCTATGAGGGACCGGGAGCCACGAGCGCGGCCAATGCTTCCAGCGATCCACAGACGCCAGCCGGGACAACAGCCATTAACGCCACCAATGTGCTCGAGGGCACGGACTCGATGTCGACGAGCGTGATGCCGGGCACCAGTGGTCCGGGCATGGGGAACGCCACGATGGGTGCGACGAACACGACGAACATGATGGGTGGCGCGGTGACCGTTTCCTATGCCGATATCATCATGGAGGCAGCGGAGCAGTCGAAGGTGAGCCCGTACATGCTCGCGGCGATGATCCTCCAGGAGCAGGGCAGTAAGGGTACGTCCGGCTCGATCTCCGGAGCGACCGGCTACTATAATTATTTCAATGTCGGTGCCTATGCAGCGAACGGTATGACGGCGGTCGAGCGCGGCCTCTGGTATGCTGCACAGTCCGGCAGCTATAACCGTCCGTGGAATACACCGGAGAAGGCCATCGTAGGTGGTGCGCTCTTTTATGCACAGAACTACCTCGCGGCCGGACAGAATACGCTGTATCTCAAGCGCTTCAACGTCCAGGGCTCCAATATGTTCAAGCATCAGTACATGACGAACACCGCCGGTGCCGCCGAGGAGGGCAAGAGCCTCGGGAAGGCTTACACCGATACGATGCGTGCCGGGATCCTCGTCTTCAACATCCCGGTCTATAACGGCATGCCGGAGACCCCGTGTCCGATGCCGACGAAGGATGGCAACCCGAACAACAAGCTGCAGTATCTCGCGGTCGATGGCTTCACCCTGACTCCGAGCTTCAACCTCGATACGAGCTCCTATACGCTCGTCGTCGATCCGTCCGTGCAGATGGTCAATGTCTCTGCCGTGGCTTATCACAGCGCTGCGCAGATCAGTGGTGCCGGACAGATCCTGCTGGATACGCCGATGAAGGTCGTGACGATCACCGTGACCGCACAGAACGGGGATCAGCGGAACTATCAGATCACCATCAGCCAGTCCGCAGGCGGACAGCTCGGAAACACGATGCAGATGGGCATGACCGGCAGCAGCGCGGTCAGCCTCCAGACGGGTATGACGATGCCGGGGATGACGACGACCGTTACGGATGCACAGACGCCGGCGGTCGGCGTGAGCCCGACCGGAACCGTCGTGACGGATGTGGTTGCGGGAACAAACGGCCCGATGTAAAATAGAATCATACGGTAAGCAGCTGGGCAGCGGGGGATGCTGCCCGGCTTCGCCATATGTTCCCTCCGCCGCTGTAAAGGCGGCATGGTCTACGATGATAATCCACTTAAGATAGAGGTACGCATGAAACGTTTTTCATATTTCATAACAACCGTTCTTTTTACACTGCTTTTGTCGATGCAGGCACTTGCGTCGAGCGCGGCCATCACCTTTTCGGACCCGAGCGTCACGGTCGGGTCGGATGTCAATGTCACGATGAAGGTGTCGAGTGGCGAGACGACGCTGGCACGTGCCGATGTGACCCTCGCCTATGATGCGAATCTGCTTGAGTTTGTCAGTGGAACAGACGCATCGGGAGGCGCCGGCACCGTACGTATCAATGGCGGCACCAATGGCAGCGGCACCGGAACCCTCGAGTATAATCTGAAGTTCCATACCCTGTCTGCAGGCACCGCTACCCTGACGATTCAGAATTACAACATCTACGATGCCGATGAGAGCTTCGCAGAGCTCGAGCACCAGGGCTCGTCCACCGTGACGATCAGCTCGGCAGCCGCCGCATCGACGAATACACAGCTGTCGTCGCTCGTGGTTTCACCAGGCACCCTGAGCCCGGCATTTTCAGCCGATACGACCAGCTATTCACTGATCGTCGGCACAGAGGTCGATACCCTGGCGATCAATGCGATCCCCGCAGACAGCACCGCCTCCGTTCAGGTGAGTGGCAACGAGCAGTTAAGCATGGGCGAGAATACCGTGACGATCACGGTGACGGGCGCTGATGGTGCGAGCCAGGCGGTTTATACACTGGACGTTACGAAGCAGGAGGGTGGACCGAATGTCGGTGATACGACGACCACCACGGCAACGACGAACGAGGGTGTAAAGCTCAGCGCAAAGGATAAGACCATCACCATCATGAATCCGGGCTCCGATGTCGAGATTCCGGAGGGCTTCGCAGAAAGCACGATCGACATCGACGGGCATCAGGTGAAGGGCTGGGTATGGAAGCTCGATACCGATCACCAGTACTGCATCGTGTATGGCATGAACGAGGCGGGCGAGCTGAATTTCTACCGCTATGATCTGACAGAGAAGACAATCCAGCGCTATTTCGAGGATCCGGTCGAGCAGCAGCTGAAGGCGGATGCAGAACAGTACCCTGAGCTGGTATCCCGCTATGACGCACTGGTTCGTCAGTATAATCATATGTTCATCCTGACCTGTATCCTGGCGGTGGCTGTCCTGGGCCTGCTGGTATTTGTGATCGTACTCGTCACCAGACGTCATGATGGTCAGGGAAGCAGCACGGTTCGACGCATGAATGCGTCTGAAAAGAATCGTGTGAAGCCGGCCTCCATCGAGGATGAGGGTATGGATGCCGTCGGAGCCGAGACTGGCTCACTGGAGGAGACGATTCCGCTTCATAAGCTCGGAGAGCTTCCGAAGCGAAGCACAGACCTTCCGGACGACCGTGATACGGAGGAAAGCGAGCTCGATGCAACACGCGTCCTGAAGCCGGAAGACCGTGCTGCGATCTCGGGCAGCGACGCTTCCGAGCGCACGCATGGCCTCGATATCGAGGACCTCGACGACGTCGATGAGCCGACGATCGCACTCCATGATCTCGGTGGCGTGCAGCATGCACCGACAGAGCCGGAGGAGGAGAAGGAGGATCTCGAGCACACGAGAGCCTTTCAGATGCCGAAGGATTCCGGACTGGATATCGAGGATCTTTAAATCATAAGAGCAGAAGGAGAGCCTGCAGCTGAAGCTGCAGGCTCTCCTTCTTAAATCAACATTGATTCAAATCCTGAAATGCACTAGAATATCCTTCATGAAAGGTGGTAAAGCATGAATCAGTTTACGATACAGGCACAGCGTGCGCTGCAGCTCGCGATCGAAGCGGCAGAGGAGCTGGGCCATCAGTACATAGGAACCGAACACATCCTTCTCGG
>Ga0129313_1002366_pt1 | contig 10008 bp, 9 predicted proteins | sample O1105metagenome_FD_94436 | JGI IMG/M metagenome (GOLD analysis project Ga0129313, IMG submission 94436) | Orangutan group fecal microbial communities from fecal samples from Wisconsin, USA - O1105 metagenome | ecosystem: Host-associated > Mammals > Digestive system > Large intestine > Fecal... | reverse complement strand
TTAACATAGTCTACAAAATTCGATTCTGCCATTGTATATAATCAGTTTTTTATAAAAATTGGTTATTACTAAACTTTCAACTCTAAATTCTCAACTCTCCACCATATCTATCCTATTCTGCCCTGGGCGAAGTTTCGTCCGGCATCTATTCGGAGGAATATGAAGAGCAATATGGTGAATCCCCATAGCGACGAACCGCCGTAACTGAAGAACGGCAGCGGGATGCCGATAACGGGGGTCAATCCGAGCACCATTCCCACATTGATGAACACATGGAACAGGAACACCGACGCCACACAGTAGCCGTAGACTCGTCCGAATGTAAACGGTTGTCGTTCGGCGAGCTTCAGCAGCCGCAGTATGAGCGCCAGAAACATCAGCAGCACTCCTGCCGAGCCTACAAAGCCCTCCTCCTCGCCTACGGTGCAGAAGATGAAGTCGGTGTCTTGCTCGGGCACGAACTTCAGCTTGGTCTGGGTTCCGTTCAAGAATCCCTTGCCCTTCAGTCCGCCCGAACCGATGGCTATCTCGCTCTGATGCACATTGTAGCCGGCTCCTGCCAGGTCTTCGTCCAGTCCGAGCAGCACGTTGATACGCACACGCTGATGTGGCTCCATGACATTGTTCAATACATAGTCGGCAGAGTAGAAGAACACTACCGAACCTACGGCAAATCCCAGAATGAGGAAATATTGCGGCAGTCGGGTGCGCAGTCCGTTGAGCAGCAGATACACGGCGATGCCGAGACAAGAGACAAGCTGCACCCACGTCACGTCAAACGGTATGACATATACCGAGAACAGCATAGCCAAAGCTGTAAGTCCGAGACTGTAGCCCAGGATTATGCGGGCCTGGTTCTTCTGCCTGGTATACACGTTGACCATGCACGCCGTGAATATCTGCACAAGCGTCAGCACCACGAAGCGGCCCACCGACGTGGGGGTGTCGAGCATCAGCACGCTCTCATACTTGATGCCCACAACGAAGTATACCACCATGGCAACTCCCGTAAACAGTATGCTGCCAGGCATGCCCTCGCGATAGAGCACAAGGAAGAAGGTGAGGTATACCAGTGCCGAACCCGTCTCGCGCTGGCCCACAATGCAGAGCATCGGGATGAAGATGACGGCGCAGGCGGCGGCGAAGTCCTTCCACCGCCCTATGTTGAAGCCATACGAACTCATCAGTTTAGCCAAAGCCAAGGCGGTGGCAAACTTGCCGAACTCGGCAGGCTGCAATCGGAGCGGACCTATGACGAGCCACGAGTGCGAACCCTTGATGTCGTGCGGATTGAATATGGTGGCAAACAGCAGCAACAGCAACACTCCGTATATCACATACGAGAAGGTGTCGAAGAAGCGCGTGTCCATCATCAGTATGACAAATCCCAGACATATACTCGTGCCTATCCATATTATCTGCATACCCGAACGCGTGCTCAAGGCGAAGATGTCGTTCTCGCCGTAGGTATAGCTGGCTCCACAAATGCTGATCCAGCCGAACGCCATCAGTCCGATGTACAGGATTATCGTTATCCAGTCTACCTGCGACCAGAAGTTCAGCGGTTTGTCGGTTGTTGGCATAACTCTACTTTAAATTCTTATTTTACTGAACTTGCGAAAAGTTCAATTATTCTATTTTTTTGAATTATTCTACTGTAACTATCATTGAGCGGCATTGTTCTCCTCGGCAGGCTTTTCCTGTTGCGCGGCCTCGGCCTTTGCAGCCTTTGCCTTCCTGGCGGCTGCAGCCTTGCGTGCCTCAGCAGCCCTGCGCTCCTGTCCCGGGAAGCGTGGTCCGTAGCCGATGCGGCGGTGCTGCATGTTCTCGGCTATAGCCTCACCAGAAGGCGACAGCTTGCCGGTGAGATACTGTTCCATCATCAGTCCGCCTATAGGTACACCGTAGTCGGCACCCCATCCGCCGTTCTCCACATACACGGCAATGGCAATCTTAGGATTGTTCATCGGGGCGAAGCCCATGAATACGGAGTGGTCGCGGCCGTGGTTCTGCGCCGTACCGGTCTTGCCGCACGCATCAAATGGCAGTCGGGAGAGTGCTCTACACGTACCCTTCATAGCCGACGAGCGCATGCCTGCCACCACATAGTCGTACGAGCGGCGATTGGCCTTGGTGAAATGGCGATGGGTGAATGCCGTGTCGAGCGGCATGTCCTGCACCTTACGCACTACGTGAGGCGTGTAGTAGTAGCCGCGGTTGGCTATCGTGGCACCCAGATTGGCTATCTGCAGCGGTGTGAGCGTCACCTCACCCTGTCCGATTGAGATAGACACGATGGTGAGTCCGTTCCACGATCCGCGATAGTTGCGGTCGTAGTAGTCGGCATTAGGTATCATGCCACGCTTCTCGCCCGGCAGGTCGATGCCCAGCTTGTAGCCGAATCCCATACTCACCATATAGTCGCGCCATACGTTCATGGCGTCGTAGGGGTTCTTGTATTTCGAGCGGTTGCCCATCATGTAGTAGAGTCCCCAACAGAAGTAGCCGTTGCACGATGTGGATATGGCATCGACAAGGGCAATAGGTGACGGATGCGAGTGACAGCCAACGTGCAGTCCGCGACAATAAAAGCCACGATGGCAAGGGAAAGCGGTTCCGGGTGTAATGATGCCTTCGGTCAAATACGTCAGAGCCTGAGAAGTCTTGAATGTCGAACCCGGCGGATACATACCCATAATGGAGCGGTTGAGCAGCGGTTTCCATGCGTCGCGTGTCAGCAGTCGGTGGTTTTTGGAGCGCGAGCGTCCCACCATGATGCGCGGGTTGTAGCTCGGTGCCGACACCATGGCGAGCACCTCGCCCGTACGCGGGTCGATAGCCACAATACTGCCCATCTTGCCTTCGAGCAAACGTTCGCCCAGCGCCTGCAGCTTAAGGTCGATAGAGAGCGTGAGGTCCTTGCCCGCCACTGGCTGACGGTCGTAGGCTCCATCCATATACTTGCCCTGTATGCGTCCGCGAGCGTCGCGCAGCAATATCTGCACACCCTTCTCGCCACGCAGTTCTTTCTCGTAGTATTTCTCCACACCGAGCTTGCCTATGTAGTCGCCGGGCTGATAGTAGTCGTCGTCCTCAATGTCCGACGGCGACACCTCAGCCACGTCGCCGAGGATGTGTGCTCCGCACGATGTCTGATACTGGCGTATGCTGCGCTTCTGTACATAGAAACCGGGGAATCGGAACATCTTCTCCTGGAAGTTGCTGAACTCCTCATTGCTGAGCTGACTCATAAAGAGCTGCTGCGTGAATCGCGAGTAACCGGGATTCTTGGCATAGTTCTTTATGTCGTCCATGCGCTTGATGAAGTATTCCCTGGTGATGCCGAGCGTCTTGCAGAATTCGGTAGTGTCGATACGGCCCTTTGCCTCGTTCATCACCACCATGATGTCGTAGGCAGGCTGGTTGTATACGAGCAACTGTCCGTTGCGGTCGTATATGGCACCTCGCGACGGAAACTCCACCTTCTTGAGGAAGGCGTTGGAGTCGGCGTTCTTCTTGTAGTCGTCGCTCATGAGCTGGAGGGTGAACAGACGAATTATGTACACCGTGACAATTGCCACGGCTACACCTCCAATTACAAAGCGACGGTTTTCGAGAGTATACCTGCTCATCTTTTACGACGTAAGTTTTCAATTACCAATATCAGCACTATGGTGAGCACAGCACTGCTCACTGTGCACAAAGCCCACTGTGTCCAGTTGTACAGATTGAACGCCTCCAGACTGAAGAACGCCAGCGAGTATATCAAGACGCAGATGATTGTGTAATTGACATATTTTGACACACCGAGCGTTACGGGCGACGGACGCAGGTCGTCGCCGCTGTCGCGCGGTGCGAACAATGTGAGTACATAGGGCTGTATGAGGCCGACGAGGGTCATCGAGGCCGAAGCCACACCGGGTGTCGACGAGAATATGTCGACCGCCAGACCCATGGCGAAACACCACAGCAACACCGCCCATCGCGGGGTGCCGGTGCGTAACGTCAGCGCAAAATAGACATACAGCAGCGGGGTGGCATAGCCGAACAGGTGGATGTGGTTGAGCACAAGCGCCTGAACGACAAGCAGTATGACGAAGAATATAATGTTTCTTACTGTGTTAAGATTCATTTTCTGTATGAGGGTGATTACGTTATGATTATTGGCGTGCCTTGAGCGAGTCTTGAGCCGCCTGGAGTATCTCCATCTTCTTCTCCATCTCGGTGTCGTTGATTACGCACACGTCGCGCAAGCGGGTGAAGTCGGTGGTCAGCGTCACCTTGAGGCGGTATGCCATACCGTCGGCAGAGTTGTAGACATGCTTGATACGTCCTACGATTACTCCAGAGGGGAACACCGACGAGTAGCCCGATGTCACCACATAGTCGCCCAGCTTGAAGTGGGCATGGCGGGGAATGTCGTCGATATAGGCATATTCGGGCGAGCCTCCGTTCCAGTGCAGATAGCCGAAGTAGCCGCGTCCGCGTATCGAGCAGCTTATGTTCGACTGAGCGTTGAGCACCGGTATCACTACCGAGTAGTGTTCGGACGTGAGATAGACTATGCCTACTACGCCCGTGCCGCACACTACGCCCATGTCCTTGCGCACACCGTCAGCACTGCCCTTATCGATGGTGATGAGGTTGTTGGCCTTGTCGAGCGACGAGCTCACCACCTTGGCAGGTATGGTGCTATACTGTCGCATCACGCTCTGCTGCATACGCTCCACAGCGGTAGTGTCCTTCTGTGTCTTGCGTATCTGTTCGGCCAGCATCTCCACTTCGCGTTCCAGATAGACGTTGCGTTGGGTGAGCTGACGGTTGACGTCGGTGAGCGAGAAATATTGTGTCACAGCCGAGTTCCACTCGTACACCTTGCCGCTGACGGCATTGGCCGATGTGAACCATACACTGCCCTGATAGCTGTTGTAATGAAACAGCAACGTGAGGCTCAGCACCTCAAGCAGCACGAAGACAAACCAGTGGTTGTGACGTGAAAGGAATTCTAATAGGTTGCGCATTTTGTTGTAAAAGTAAAAAAGCAAAAGAGTAAAAAAGTAAAAAAGTAAAAAGGTAACGTCGGCACCTATTATATATAGTAGGCCGATAGCAGGGCATTGCCCTACACTTTTTACTTTTTTACTTTTTTACTTTTTTACTTTTGTCTATTTTATCTCATCAGGAATGAGAAGCGTTCGATGTTCTTCAGAGCCACACCAGCACCCTTGGCTACGCTGTGGAGCGGATCCTCAGCGATGTGGAAAGGAATGTTGATTTTCTCGGTGAGTCGTTTGTCGAGTCCGCGAAGCAGAGCACCGCCACCACTGAGGTAGATACCGTTCTTCACGATGTCGGCATAGAGTTCAGGCGGAGTGCTCTCGAGTGCCGAGAGTACGGCGTTCTCTATCTTTGCTACTGTCTTGTCGATGCAGTGTGCAATCTCCTGATAGCACACGGGAACCTCCATCGGCAATGCTGTGATGCGGTTCGGACCGTGTACGATGAAGTCCTCAGGAGCCTCGTCGCCCAGTTCGGTCAGCGCCGAACCTACGTGTATCTTGATACGCTCGGCCATACGCTCCGAAACCTTCACGTTGTGCTGGCGCGACATATACTCCTGGATGTCGGCTGTAAGGTCGTCGCCTGCGGTGCGGATAGAGTTGTTCGACACGATGCCGCCAAGTGAGATGACTGCAATCTCGGTAGAACCACCACCTATATCTACAATCATGTTGCCCTCCGGAGCCTCAACGTCGATGCCGATACCGATGGCTGCAGCCATTGGCTCGAAAATCAGATATACGTCGCGGCCGTTGGCATGCTCGGCACTGTCGCGCACAGCACGCAGCTCCACCTCAGTAGAACCTGAAGGCACGCCGATGACCATACGCAGTGACGGCGAGAAGAGTCGGCTGCCAGTGTGAACCATCTTGATGAGTCCACGCATCATCTGCTCGCATGCGGTGAAGTCGGCTATAACGCCGTCGCGCAGCGGACGTATGGTGCGGATGTTGTCGTGAGTCTTCTCATACATCATCTTGGCCTTTGAGCCAACAGCTATCATCTTGTCGGTACGACGGTCGAGCGCCACTACCGAAGGCTCGTCAACAACGATTTTGTCGTCGCTGATGATGATGGTGTTGGCGGTGCCGAGGTCCATCGCTATTTCCTGTACGAATGAAAAAAATCCCATTGATGAATTTTGAGTTTTGAGTTTTGAATTTTACTTTGCAAACCACTCGTGGATTGCTGTATCGTAGTGGCTGCTTACGCCGAAAGCGTGCTCGGCGAATACCTTACGCTCTGCGAGGTCGGTCTCAGCACCCTTCTTGTTGACGATATCGAGGAGCATGCCATACTCTGCCTTGCTCGGAACGATTACTACATCGTTGAAGTTCTTGGCTCCGGCACGGATGAGCGAGATACCACCTATATCGATCTTCTCGATGATGTCGGCTTCGCTTGCGCCGCTTGCTACAGTCTGCTCGAAAGGATACAGGTCTACAATCACGAGGTCGATTTCGGGGATTGCATACTCAGCCATCTGCTGACGGTCGCCCTCATTGTCGCGACGAGCCAGGATGCCGCCGAAGATACGCGGATGCAGAGTCTTCACACGTCCGCCGAGGATTGAAGGATAAGATGTAACGCTCTCAACGGCCTGGCACTCGTAGCCAAGCGACTCGATGAAAGCCTGTGTACCACCTGTAGAGAGGAATTTAACACCTTCCTCGTTGAGCTTCTTCAACAGCTCGTCGAGACCGTCCTTATGAAAAACTGAGATAAGCGCAGTCTTGATTTTTTTTGTTCCAGCCATATACTTTTACTATTTACTTTGTTTAATTTGCAAAGTTAGCAAAAACCGCTGATATACAATATTAAAATAACTAAAAATTAGATTATCACGCCGTTTTGTTGATATTAGGCATTTGTAGGGATATTACATACCTGCCAAACGCTTCTTATCTTTGAGTTTCTGCATGCAAATATCGTACAGGCAGTAAAAAAGTGTTACAAAACAAAAATCGATTCTGGAGATTTGCGACGGCGTTTTCTGAGGTTTTGCAACACATATCGTTCGTCGTTTTATTGATTCAGAGCTTTTTTGCGTTCAAATTGACAACTTTTGCAAGGCAAAAGGGCTACAGTTGGAGAGCAAAAGGACTACTATTGGAGAGCAAAAGGACTACTGTTGGAAGGCAAAAGGACTCCTTTTGCAATAAAATGAAGCTTCTTGTGAATTGTGACAATTGCACACTCGAATCATAATCCTTATAACTCTTTATATATCAACAACATATCGCTACACGCGCAAAACTCACGAATTTCGAGCCGAAGATTTCCTTGTGCGTTCAGCTCGCAGTTTTGAGCGATTAAAAATGCAAATATTGTATTGCGACAGTCTAACCTACATTATTATTCATAGCCTTGCATAAAAGACCGATAAGCTTCAGACCCAGCATCAAGTTACGCATACTTTCGTGTGTAAGTAAGTACCGGGAATTGCTGCCGGACAAATGGAAACAAAAAAATATCGCTCAAGGATAAAAACTTGAGCGATATTTTTTTTAACGTGTATATACTAGCATCGCGGATACGCTTACTTTTGTCAGGAGAGTAACTTAATACTGTATTACTTTTATATCTGCAAATGAATCATCCACCCAACCAGTTACATAAAGGGTTCGTTTCTTTCCTGTCGTATTTGGCAATGCTGTCATTTTTAATTGCGCTCCTGTAGATTTCCGAAATTTTACAGATAGCCAATCGCATGTGGCGATGATGGTATCGTTTTCTCCTTGAGAGAGTATAGCGTTTCCATTACCCTGATAATCATTGATGTCTATGGAGTAACAACTACTTGTCCCTGAGCAGATTTTGCCACCCCCCATCTTATCAAATGCTATTTTGGAGGGATAACCATAATTATTTGTATTCCCGCAAGATACAAGTAGGAACGATAACAATACAGATGTGAAATATATTTTCCTTTTCATATTTACGACTATATTTACTTTTTATATGTGATTATGCGCATATGATGATTGTATTTGGTTTTCTTTTTATCCTGATAAGGATAATCGTAATCATTTTTGTCACTATTGAGCTTAAAAACGCCATCAACATAATACCCATTGCAATGCCCATTCCATCCAAAATCACAATGCACCATTCGGCATGTGTCTGGTATTGTACTCGTACTTATTAAAGTACCATTTTTGTATTGTTTGGTAATCTTTTGTCTTACCTTTACCTTATAACCATCTATAATCCAAGCATGACTATTCCATATCTTGATACCAGGGATAGCATAAATTAATACTGGACAATTACTATTTATCATCGAAGTAACTCTGCCATAACTATAGTTGAATCTCTTCACATCATCATATCCCATTTTCTTCAAGAAAGAGGATGCTTTTGATGGGAAAGTAAAAGTCCCTTTATAGAAATACATAGAACCGCACCATTCAGATATACCTTTTAAAAGAACTGCTGCAGATTTTCTCCCAAGAACAGTATTAACATTACTCAAGGCATCCCAATCAACTGTATTGCCGTTATATGAGAATTTCCCTGGTTGTCTGAAGTTTGTCAGAATTTTAGCTAACGATAAAGGAAAACACCCTGCTGGCGCTTTTTTCTTATGACCAAAAAGGATGTACTTTCGCTTCTTAGGATACAAGTCGTTAAATGGAGAACCTTGATGCCATCCAACATAAGCACTTAATATGTTTTTGGTACGCTGAACGTCTTTCCAATCTGAGTATGTTGTATTTGTTGTATAGGAGTTGTTAAGCCTCTCACTGCCTCCCTCTATAGTTACTTCATCTAGTGCATAATCCACACAATATGATAAAGCAATTCTTCTATTAGTATATTCAGAAGATGCAACAGCTCTCGTAATGGGCAGGCTATCTTCTTCGGAGAAATTTCCTACCCAATTGTCATCCTGTGTTTCATCATAGGTAGAAAATGTGTTCGGATTAAGAAAGACCTCATCTGGATAGTCCTCTACCGTGAATAAGCCAGCACCGGTTGTAGGGTAATCTTCATCCATATAAGTTTCTTTATTCATGAAGAAAGTTGCTACAGCATCTACATCTTCTTTCGTTAAATTACTCTTGTCTGCTACCGCAATAACCTTCTCTTGAATTCTATCGTCTGCCGCTAAAACAGCAAATCCCTTTTCTTCAGAAAAATTCGCGACATATATTACATTTTCTGCATTATTTGTCGCCATTGCGCGAGTGGTGACTTTCTCTAATTTCATGGGAATAATATTCATAATTTCAGGATGGTTGTCCTTCGCCCGTGTACCATTACTACTCTTTAGAAAGTCATTAAGATTAGTTAATGCATCTTTTTCTGATATGGCATGGGAACTAAAGCTCACAGGTGGCTGTGTCTCTTTAAATTCTTCCTCTGCACTTTGACAAGCATTTAAGCCAATTAGCACTACTATCCCTAACGTTAGTTTAAATAAATTGTTCATTCGCATAAGTTTAGATTTCAATTATATTAAAAATGGTAGAATTAATAAATTTTAGTGCAAATATAAAGAAAAAAATAAAAAACAATGACAAATTACATATTTTAACATATAAACAAGTAATTTTTTGTACCCCTATTACATTTATTCTGGCTCTGTAACGAATTGTCAATACAAAGGAAAATATTATGTTATATCATAGTCCCCGTTGGCAACTATTTTTCGGTTTCCCAAAGAAACGTACCAACCCTTTCTTGGTTATGGAGACCATTTACCTTTATGAATTGTTGGTATTTATCCGAAAGTTCAAAATGCCCCTCCCTGAATTCATTCCACGATTAAAGACAACGTATCCTTTCCGTTCATGGGTCGGTAGTATGTAGTCATAGCGTTCGCGGATACGCTTACGCAAAAGGACTACTGTTGCAAGGCAAAAGGACTCCTTTTGCAATAAAATGAAGCTTCTTGTGAATTGTGACAATTGCACACTCGAATCATAATCCTTATAACTCTTT
>Ga0129313_1002365_pt1 | contig 10014 bp, 6 predicted proteins | sample O1105metagenome_FD_94436 | JGI IMG/M metagenome (GOLD analysis project Ga0129313, IMG submission 94436) | Orangutan group fecal microbial communities from fecal samples from Wisconsin, USA - O1105 metagenome | ecosystem: Host-associated > Mammals > Digestive system > Large intestine > Fecal... | reverse complement strand
GGCTTCTTCTCACTCTTCGGAAAGGCTTCCTCATATAGATAACGCACTTTATTCAGTTGTTCCTGTGTATTTGCATCTGTCAGTCTCAAAATAAAATCTCCCTTCCGTGTAATGGGTAACATTATATCAACTTTCTCTATTTTCTTCAAATTAAAAGTATGTTAAAATATTCTTAATTCCTGCGCTCCATCCTGACGCGATATGTATAGCATTATTATCCTTGGGGAGTTGCGCATCGGAACGGAGGAAATCATGCAAAAAGCAAACCAAAAGAAATTTTCTATATTTCCCTATCTTTTCCATTATACAGGGCATTACATCCTGGGAATTATTGTGTTGATGCTGGTAGACCTGGCCAGCCTCTATGTCCCCCAGTATACAGGTGAAATCATCGACGGCCTCACAAGCGGTACCTTAGGTTTTGTTGGAGTCAAGCCCATTCTCCTCAAGATTCTCTGCGCAGGTCTCATCATGATGGCAGGGCGCTTCGGCTGGAGATACTTTATTATCGGAGCTTCCAGGGGAATTGAGTACAGAATGCGGAACGATTTGTTTGCACATCTGGAGACCTTGTCTGCCCGTTTTTTCAACAGCCATAAGACCGGTGACCTGATGGCGCACTTTACCAATGACCTTCAGGCAATCCGCATGGCTGCAGGCATGGCAGTTATCACCACCTTTGATGCCGTAGTCATGACCGTCATGGTACTGGCAAAAATGATTGTCTATGTAGATTTCCGCCTCACCCTGCTGGCTTTTGTTCCCCTGATTCTGGTTGCTGTGGGCTGCTATTACTACGGTATTGAGGCAAAAAAGCGGCAGACAAAAAGGCAGGAAGCATTTTCACATCTCTCTGACAAGGTTCAGGAAAGCCTGGCAGGCATTCGCGTACTCAAGGCCTTCGTCCAGGAGGAGGATGATTTCAAAGCCTTTGAAGAAGCAAGTATCAACAACATGGAAAAGAACCTCTCCGTGGTAAAACTTCGGGCTGTCTTTGGTCCTGCCCTGGATGCCGTCACCGGCATCAGTCTTCTGCTGACACTGGTTTTCGGCGGGAAAATGGTTTTAAACGGTCAAATTTCCATCGGACAGTTTGTTGCGTTTAACTCCTACATCGGCATGCTGGTGTGGCCCATGATTGCATGCGGTGACTGCATTAATTCCTTCAGTCAGGCTTCCGCAGCCTTTCAGCGTGTTGCAGCTATATTCCGTGAGGAACCGGATATCGTGGATGCATACATGACACAGTTGTCAGATTCCGACTTGTGCGCTACGGAAGGTATACCGGAGCCGGTCAGCCTTCATCTGGAGGGCGACATTACCCTGAACAATCTCACCTTTACCTACCCAGACGGGGAAACCCCTGTCCTGAAGAATATCAATCTGCATATCAAACTGGGCGAGATGCTTGGTATTCTGGGCCGTACCGGCAGCGGCAAATCCTCTCTGGCTGACCTGCTGCTCCGAGTATACGACTGTGAAAAAGGAATGCTTCTTCTGGATGGCAAACCCATCGATGAAATTCCTCTGGCAGTACTGCACCGGGATATGGCTTATGTCCCTCAGGATAATTTTCTGTTCTCCGATACTCTGGAAGAAAATATTGCCTTCGGACTGGAAGAGCGTATTCAGGATCACCCGGAACTGCGGGAGAGCATTCACCGGGCTGCCATGAATGCCTGCATACATGACAACATCATGGATTTCCCGGAGGATTATCTGACGCTGGTGGGAGAAAGAGGCGTCACTCTCTCCGGCGGTCAAAAACAGAGAAGTTCCATTGCCAGAGCTCTGCTGAAGGATTCCGCCGTGCTGATTCTGGATGATTCCCTCTCCGCTGTAGATACCGACACCGAGGAGCAGATTTTGGAAAACCTGATGCGCTTGAGGAAGGACAAGACCACCATTGTCATTGCACACCGCATTTCCACACTCCAGAAGGCAGACCATATTGCCGTTCTGACAGATGGTGAACTGACGGAGTACGGAACTCATGAGGAATTGGTATCTCTCGGCGGTTTTTATGCGCATATCAATGAAAAGCAGCAGCTTGAACAGCAGTTAAAGGAGATGTAAGGGTATGAGTACATTGACTGATGACAAAATAGAATCCGTTTATAAGGGAAACGCCCTGTTGCGTCTCCTTTCCTATATGAAGCCCTATACAGGCCGGGTAACCTTATGCCTGATACTTGTCTTGGCGCTGACCTTTTTTGATTTGTACCGACCTACTCTGATTGGAGATGCCATCGACCTTTTTCAGGTTCAGGGAAATTATGACATCATTGTCAGCACTTCAATCAAGTATGGTATTGTACTGATATTAAGCTTTCTGTTCAATATTACTCAGACCTGGGTATTACAGAAAACCGGACAGAGCATCATTCTTACCGTCCGCAAGGACCTTTATGCTCATATACAGTCGCTGAGCAGCCGCTTTTTCGATCTGACCCCTGTAGGCAAGCTGGTAACCAGAATTACTAACGACGTGGAAGCTCTGGATGAGATGTACTCCGGCATACTGGTACGCCTGTTCAGAAATATTGTAAAAATCATAGGGCTGGCTGCCGTCATGTTGATTCTGAATTTCAGACTGGCTCTGATTTCCTTTGTTCTGCTCCCCATTGTGGCTGTGCTTACCGTGTTGTTTCGATGGATTGCCAGAAAGACTTACCGCATTACGAGAACCAGACTCACCGATTTGAACACTTTTCTCTCGGAAAATATATCCGGCATGCGTATTATCCAGATTTTTGGTCGGGAGAAGCGCAAGTATGAGGAATTTAACGATAAAAGTACAAAACTGTACAAGGCATTTTACCGGGAAATGATTGTGTTTGCTGTCTTTCGTCCTCTGATTTATATTCTCAGTATTTTCTCTCTGATGATTGTGCTGGGGCTGGGCAGCAGGGAGGTATTGGGCGGTGCTATCTCCGTCGGTACTCTGTACGTTTTTGCCCAATATATCCAATCCTTCTTCGACCCCATTCAGGAACTGGCGGAGCAGTTTTCCACTCTCCAGTCCTCCCTGGCTTCCGCTGAAAAGATTTTTACCATCATGGACGAGGATGCTCTGGTTCCCGAGGCAGAAAACCCGGTCATTCTTCCTGAGATAAAAGGACGTATCGAATTTGACCATGTCTGGTTTGCCTATGACAACGAAAATTATGTGCTGAGAGATGTGTCCTTTGTCATTGAGCCGGGGCAAAACATCGCATTTGTAGGTGCCACCGGCGCAGGAAAGTCCTCCATTCTGAACCTCATCGGCAGATACTATGACATTCAGCGGGGACATATTTATATTGACGGTGTTGATATCAGGCTCTTAAGCAAAAAGCAGCTGCGAAGCGCCATCGGACAGATGCAGCAGGATGTATTTATCTTTGAGGGAACCGTGGAAAGCAATATCCGACTTTATAATCAGGATATTACAACAGACGAGGTGCGGGCTGCAGCCGAATATGTCAATGCCTCCCGCTTTATTGAAAAGTTGCCGAAGGGCTACGAAGAGCCCGTATCCGAGCGCGGCTCCACCTTCTCTGCCGGAGAAAGACAGCTTCTCTCCTTCGCAAGAACTCTGGCCCACAAACCCAGTATTCTGGTGATGGATGAAGCCACCGCCAACATCGACACAGAAACCGAACTGTTGATTCAGGAAGCTCTGGAAAAACTGATGAAAAACCGCACCACCATCATGGTAGCCCACAGGCTTTCCACCATTCAGCATGCCGACTGCATTATGGTAATGCATAAAGGAAAAATCCGTGAGCGGGGCACCCATCAGGAGCTGTTGGCCCGGAACGGAATTTATAAGAAACTGTACGAATTACAGATTCACCACGAAGTGACAGCTTAGTCCTCTGTACCGTCTAAAAGCTGCACTGCTTCCCTGTTCAGCACAGCCCGGTTAAAGTCATGAATATCCGCCAGCCTTCGCGGAAATACCATTCCACCCCCAACCATATCCGTGTTGTGCTGGTCGGAACCTGCAGTCAGGGGAAAATTATGTTCCTTCGCATAAGCTATGGCCCGCTCGTTGTATTCAGGATGTCTGAGGCTTCTCTTTGCATGACTGGAATGAGAAGCATTCACACCCTCCACCGCATCCACATATTCCGGGAAAAGCCGGATTTCACTGATATAGGATGCCTCCCTGTAGGGATGTGCATGGCAGACAATGCCGCCTCCCTCATGTACCAGGGCAAATTGTTCCTCCACCGTGGCATCCTTGATTTCAGGATGCTTCAGCAGCCACTGCTTGTCCGGTCCATAGACTAAAAACTCTGTTCCTCTGTAGCCTGATTCCCAGCCGAAGAACACCTGCAAGCCCAGTCTGTCTCCTTCTTCCTTTGCATGTTCATACCCCAGACAGTGCCTCTCTACCCACTCACTCCAGGGCAACGTCCTGTCTACTGCTGTATTACCGTAAAAAAAGTGGTCTGTAATAATAATTCCGGTATAGCCCGCAACCGCATAAACTCTCGCCATCTCTGCCCCGGAATTTTTTGCACAGGCACTTCCTTCCGAGGTGTGCATATGCGTCTCATATAAATAACCGTTTATTTTCAAACTCATAGGTCTTTTACCTCACTTCATTCTGTTTACACATCTATGCTACTCTCCATTTGCTTCATTTCTCGCAATACTCCCACCCCCAGAGGTACAGACAGCAGCAGGGTACAGATATCCGCCCAGGTCTGGCACATCTGCACGCCCAAAAGTCCGAAGAAACAGGGCAATATCAAAATCAGGGGAATGAAAAAAATGCCCTGCCTTGCCGCTGCCACAACAGATGCCTTTGTGGCTTTGCCGATGGACTGGAGCATCATATTGCACATGACAATCCAGGCATTCAACGGAAATACAATCAGCTGCAGCCGGAGTGCCAGTGTTCCGATGCGGATAACGTCCATATCCTCCCTGCGGAACAAAGTCACCAGAGGCTCTGCCAAAACAAATCCCACTGCGGAAACAATCACCAGAAATACGGCGGCATATTTTACGCAAAATGCAAAGGCTTCCCTTACTCTGCCGTATTTTTTCGCCCCATAATTCATACCGCAGACCGGCTGGAAGCCCTGCCCGAAACCAATCAGGGCAGAATTTGCAAACATGGTAATCCTGCTGACAATAGACATTCCGGCAATCGCCGCATCGCTGAAGTCTCCGCCATAAATTCCCGCAGCCCGGTTTAAACATATCTGAGCAGCGCTGGCCAAGCCCTGCCTGCAAAGAGAAGGAATTCCACCCTTGAACATCTCTTTATACAAATAGACGGAGGGCTTGAAGTTGATGAATCTTGCCCGTATATTTCCGCCCCGTCTGCTCATGAGAAGAAGCAGACAAAAGCTGACGACTTGACTGGCGATCGTAGCCAGTGCTGCACCTGCCACCCCCAAGTCTAAAACAAAAATCAAAATAGGGTCCAACACAATATTCAACACTGCACCCGATACAATTCCAACCATGGCATAGGAAGCGCTGCCCTGAAAACGCAGCTGATTATTCAGCACAAAGGAAGACATGATAAAGGGACAGCCTATGAGAATAATCCGCAGATAATCCTTCGTATAGGGAAGAATTGTGGGCGTTGAACCTAAAACTTTAGCTAATGGCGTCAAAAAAATCAACCCGGCGGCTCCCAGCAGAATTCCCACAAGAAATGCCGAGAAAAAACCGGTGGCTGCCATTATGTTTGCTTCCTCGAACTCCCCCGCACCCAGCTTTCGGGAGATAAAGTTTCCTGAGCCGTGACCGAAGAAAAACCCGCAGGCCTGAATCAGTGCCATCACCGAAAACACCACACCTACCGCCGCTGTGGCCTGTGTATTGATTTTACCAACAAAAAAGGTATCCGCCATATTATAGAAGGATGTGACAAGCATACTGATAATGGTAGGCACCGCCATCTGGCACACCAGATGGGGTACCGGTTCCTTCAGCATATACGCTATCTTCTCCTGTTGATTCATGTTATGAACGTTCATTGTTGCTTTTCTCCCATATTATCATCCATCCACAAACCCGCACTTGCAGTGTTCACCCTCTTCTTTGCAGACTGTCTGCCAACAATAGCATTTACTCATAATATCCGAATCAATTCCCTGCATCGGTTCAAGGCTGCGAACAGCTCCTGCTTCCGGGGCATGGCAAGATTTCCGGGAACCATTCCGCCGGCTCCGGCTTCCGCCGAGTGTCCGGCACCCCCGAAAAATGCCCCGAATCCCTTCTCTTCGATTCTGTAGCAGACGGCTTCCACCGCCTCTCCCAGAGTCTTCCTTCCGTCAAAGTCATGCAGTTTCATATACTTCAACATATATGACAGTGTTGTCAGTTGCTCCGGATCCACCAGCTGCTCCACATAGCGCAGGTCTACCTCTTCGCGGTTGACAGAAAAACCGTCCAGTCCGTCGGTGCGCAGCTTGATACGGTCATCTGCGGCAAAAGCCCCGTCCCGCTTCACCACGCGGCTGAAATCAGGTTTTTGTGCTTTCTCCGCTGCCCCCAGCGTATAGGGAAAGCTCTCCGCCTCCTTCTTTGCAAGCTCTGTAATCTCCATGGGCTGATATCTGTTCATCTGTAAAATGCAGTCCGCTTTATGAAAATAGGAGCCGCAGCTTCCCGCTACCAGAATTGTGGAAATGCCATATTCCTCATACAGTTCCCGTACCCTGTCGATAAAGGGGATAATAGGCTCCACCTCACGGCTGACCACGCGCTGCATCAATTCATCTCGAATCATAAAGTTTGTGGCGCTGGTATCCTCGTCAATGAGAAACACCCCGGCTCCCGCCTCCATTGCCTCCACGGTATTTGCAGCCTGAGATGTGCTTCCGCTGGCATCCTCCGTGTAAAAAGCCTTTGTATCCCTGCCGTTTGGCAGATTACGGATGAACATGGAAATATCCGTCTTCTGAATACTCCTGCCGTCCTCCGCCCGCAACTTCATGGCAGTAGCATCGGTAATCACATACTCTCTGCCATCCCCGCTGATATGATTGTACACGCCCAACTCCAGAGCCTCCAGCAGCGTGGACTTTCCGTGATAGCCACCGCCTACAATCAATGTTACACCCTTTTTGATTCCCATACCTGTCAGCTTTCCGTAATGAGGCAGCTGAAGCGTCACTTCCATGGAAGCGGGCGCTTTAAAAGCGACAGCATCTTTCATGGGCAGGGAGGATACACCGGACTTTCTGGGCAAAACGGCACCGTTTGCCACAAAAGCCACCAGCTCTCTCTTGATTAACTCTTCCCTGATATACTCCTGGTCATCCGCCAGAAACAATACTTTTTCCAGACTGTCCTTGGGGCAGGACGCAGACAAAATCGTCTGCCTCACACATACGGGAAGAAAATCAAACAGAATTTTTCCCAGTTCTCCCGCATTGATGGTCCGTCCGTTGGCAGGGAATCCGATTTCCATACGGACAACAATATCCCCTGTCGCCGTATCTGCAGTACATGCGCTTCTCTCCAGTATCTCCTGACCCGGATGACTGATGCCCAAAAGCCCGCTCTTGCCGGAGCCTTTTGCTTTGAAGGAATAATCCTTTATTTTGGCTGCCATACGCCTCAACAGATAATCCTGAAAAGCAATTTTTCTCACCGCACTCTCATAGCACATCCTGTCAAAGCCCGCCACCCTGCCGGGCACAAGAATACTGACCTTGGAAGGAGAAGCAAAGGGATCGCCCTGCACATGGTCAATGGACAGTATATATTGCTGAAACTGATATTTTCCTTTCGTATCTTTATAGGCGGGATAGCCCTTGTGGTCTATCTGCCGAAGTAAAGTCTGTAAATCTGCCGCTGTTTTCATTTCTGTACCAAGCCTCCTGCCTACCCTATTTTACTCTCTCCCAAAAGCAGGGTCAAGTTCAAGAATAAATTACCGTATTAACCATACAAAATACGATTCTTAAAAACGAAGCTTACAAAACGTCTCAATACATCAAAAAAAGCCCCTTACTTCCGTAAGGAGCTTTCTGTCAACTCAAAGCTTACTTTGCAGCTTCAAATTCCTTCTCAATTTCTTCCTCCGGTTTCCCGGTCAGGAGGCTTACAACAACCACTGCTGCCAACGATACCAGAAAGGCAGGAAGCAGCTCGTATATATTCCAGACCCCTCCCAGAGGCCGTACCAGATACTTCCACAAAAATACCGTTACTCCGCCGGCAATCATTCCTGCCAAAGCACCCTGCATATTACTGCGTTTCCAGAACAGCGCACAAAGCATTACCGCTCCGAAAGCGCCCCCGAACCCGGCCCAAGCAAAGGAAACAATGGAAAATACACTGCTTTCCGGATCCTTTGCCAGGAAAATTGCAATCACACTGATCACCAAAATGGTGCCTCTTGCGATGGTCAGGCTCTTTTTGCCGCTCATTTTGATATGAAAGAAGTCCTGCAGGATATTCTGGGACACACTGGATGCCGCTGCCAACATCTGACTGTCTGCGGTAGACATGGTAGCTGCCATGATTCCTGCCAAAATTACCCCTGCTACTATCGCAGCAAGGATACCGTTTGAACTAATCAAACCGGCTATCTTTACAATAACTGTCTCGCTTGCACTTCCCTGTAATGTCTCTAAAGCCCCTGTCTTTGTCATACCAAGTCCTACAATGCCGATAAAGATGGCAGCCGCCATTGCAAAAAATACCCAGACAGTTGCCACACGCCGGGAAAGAACCAGCTTCTTCTCGTCTTCAATCGCCATAAAGCGAAGCAGGATATGGGGCATACCGAAGTATCCAAGTCCCCACGCCATGGTAGAAATAATTGTAATAATCCCATACGATGAGGATGTACCTTCAACTGCATTGTATGTGGCATTCATGCTCAAGTAACCGGGTAGCGCTTTTGCATTGTCCATTACTGCACCGACTCCGCCTGCAGTAGCAACTCCAAAACCGATTACGATACAGAGCGCCATTGTCATAACACAGCTTTGAATCAAATCGGTAGTAGATACCGCTTTAAAACCACCCATAATGGTATATCCCACAATAATCAGTGCGGATACCACCATAGCAGTCATATAGTTTACCCCAAATAAGCTGTTGAACAGCTTACCGCAGGCCGCAAACCCCGACGCAGTATATGGAATAAAGAAAATAATAATCACAAGCGCTGCAATTGCATTCAATATATTGCGTTTATCATGATAACGTTTGGAGAAAAAGTCCGGAACCGTAATCGCATCCAGATTGCTGGAATACCGGCGAAGACGTCTGGCTACCAAAAGCCAGTTCAAATATGTACCGATACCAAGACCGATGGCAGTCCATGCAGCATCACAGACACCGCTCAGATAAGCCACACCGGGCAGTCCCATCAATAGCCAGCTTGACATATCACTTGCTTCAGCACTCATGGCTGTAATGAAAGGACCCATCTTTCTTCCACCCAGATAGAAATCCTTACTGTCCGCATTTCCTTTGCTAAACAAAAATCCGATAGCCAGCATCAAAAGCAGATAAATAACGATTGCGGCGATAATACAAAAATTGATTGTAGACAGCATATTCTTTTCCCCCCACGGCTTTTTCTAAAAGGAATAAACTGTATTCTATCACTTCGTACCGCTTTATGCAAGCAAAAATGTATTTTTATGAACTTAATACACTATTTTATACATTTTTATTTGAATATACTCGGGATTTTATACATATATAGCGCATAACAAAGATAAAGCAGAACTGCTAAATCCCCTTCAATAACAGCATGCTCCACAGCGGTGTGGCAATCAGGGACATTACTGTAGTCAGGACAACGCACTTGCTGGCATAGACCGCATCCCCGTCATACTTGGCTGCCAAAATTGCCGTGGTGCTGGCAGCAGGCATGGCTGCCAAGAGAACCGACACTCCTGTCACAAGTCCGTTAACCCGAAAAGCAAGACACCCGACATAGACCACAAGCGGAATCAGCACCAGACGAAGCCCCGAAAACAGAAAAATAGACTTATCCAGCATCTCCCTTGGCTTCACATCTGCCAGAATGGTTCC
>Ga0129313_1002364_pt1 | contig 10019 bp, 6 predicted proteins | sample O1105metagenome_FD_94436 | JGI IMG/M metagenome (GOLD analysis project Ga0129313, IMG submission 94436) | Orangutan group fecal microbial communities from fecal samples from Wisconsin, USA - O1105 metagenome | ecosystem: Host-associated > Mammals > Digestive system > Large intestine > Fecal... | reverse complement strand
CTTGAAGCCTACGAGCTCGGCAAACATCATGTTGTACCAGAAGTTCCAGAAGTGGAGCAGAAGGCCAACGAGAACGATGATGCCCAGAACGAGCATGTTCTGCGATGCCCACTCTACGCCGGCAGGCTTTGCCACAACGGCGTAGCGCTCCGAACCACGAGCGGCACGGTTCTGCATTGTGAGCCAGAAGGCGTACACAATGTGGAGCACGGCCAGAGCTGCCAGTCCAAGAGTTGCTACTACGGCATACCAGTGGGCGCCGAGGGCTCCACAAATCTTGTTGTAGGTGTCGCCTGAGAACAGAGCCACAACGTTCATTGACATGTGGAATGTCAAGAATAGAATAAGCGCAACGCCAGTTACAGACATCACAACTTTTCTACCGATAGTTGAATTGATTAACCACATAAATGATTGAAATTAAATTATTTAACTGTTAAAAAAATAATCGGAACAATGTTTCAGCAGCTATCTGCGGGGGTGGACAAAAGGCTGCGCCATCTTGCACGGCTACCTCAGCCACGCACGAGCGCATGTACAAAACGCAGGCACAGGCAGCGGCGCGCGCGCCAGCGGTCTGTGGAGGCGACGTGTACGATTAGCAACGCAAAAAAGTTTCGCAATACCTTATATTAGGTAAAGGCACCCCCATACAGAGTGCAAAAATACTATATTTTGATGATAAAACAAAGCATTTGTAGGCAAAAATCAATTTTTATTCTTAATTTTGCCGAAAATAAAATTAGCATAATGGATTTCTTTTACGACGTGATTGTCATCGGCGGAGGACATGCCGGATGTGAAGCCGCTACGGCGGCAGCCAACATGGGCGCAAAGACATGCCTCGTGACGATGGACATGAACAAGATCGGACAGATGAGCTGCAACCCCGCGGTGGGCGGAATAGCCAAAGGTCAAATCGTGCGCGAGATAGACGCACTCGGCGGACAGATGGGTCTCGTCACCGATGCTACCGCCATACAGTTCCGCATGCTCAACCGCGGCAAAGGGCCGGCAGTATGGAGTCCGCGAGCACAGTGCGACCGCGGCAAGTTCATCTGGGAATGGCGCACACGCCTCGACCGCACGCCCAACCTCGACCTATGGCAAGACCAGGCAGAAGAGGTGGTCGTGAAAGACGGCAGGGCGACAGGGGTGCGCACGGTGTGGGGCGTAGAGCTACACGCACGTTGCACCATCATAACCGCTGGCACATTCCTCAACGGACTAATGCACGTCGGACGCAAACAGGTGGAGGGCGGACGCTGCGCCGAACCCGCCGTACACCACCTCACAGAGAGCATCACACGCCACGGCATCACGTCACAACGCATGAAGACCGGCACACCCGTGCGCATAGACCGCCGCTCCGTACACTTCGAAGACATGGAACGACAGGAGGGAGAAAACGACTTCCACCACTTCAGTTTCATGGGCGAAGGGCGTCGCCTCAAGCAGCTGCCATGCTGGGCCTGCAACACCAACGCCGAGGCACACGCCACACTAATGGCAGCCATCAGCGAGTCGCCGCTATACAACGGACAGATACAAAGCACCGGACCACGCTACTGCCCGTCCATCGAGACCAAGCTCACCACCTTCCCCGACCGCCAGCAGCACCCGCTGTTTCTCGAGCCCGAGGGCGAAGACACCAACGAGATGTACCTCAACGGCTTCTCATCGTCGATGCCGATGGACGTGCAACTCGACGCGCTGCACAAGATTCCGGCACTGCGCGACGCCAAAATCTACCGCCCAGGCTACGCCATAGAGTACGACTACTTCGACCCGACACAGCTCAAGCCGTCGCTGGAGTCGAAGATAGTAGAGGGACTCTTCTTCGCAGGACAGGTCAACGGCACCACAGGCTACGAAGAGGCAGGCGGACAAGGTACCGTGGCAGGCATCAACGCCGCACTGCTCTGCGCCGGCAGCGACCCGCTGGTAATGAAGCGCGACGAGAGCTATATAGGTGTGCTCATCGACGACCTGACGACGAAAGGCGTAGACGAGCCGTACCGCATGTTCACCTCTCGCGCCGAATACCGCATCTTGCTGCGACAAGACGACGCCGACGCGCGCCTCACAGAGATGTCATACCGTCTCGGACTGGCGACACGCGAGCGCTACGACTGGTGGCTCGAAAAGAAAGAGAACATAGCGCGTCTCACCGACTACTGCAACAACACACCCGTCAAACCCGCCGATGTCAACGCCACACTCGAGCACATAGGCACCGCCGCACTGCGTGGCACATGCCGCATAGCCGACCTCATAGCGCGCCCGCAGGTCACACTACAGATGCTCGCCGACACGCTGCCAGGCCTCAAAGAGCAGGTCATGGCATCGCCCAACCGCACCGACGAGATAGCCGAAGCCACGGAGATAGGCATAAAATATAAAGGATATATCGAGCGCGAACGACTCTTCGCTGACAAGATGCACCGCCTCGAAGACATACACATAAAAGGACACTTCTCCTACAACGACATAAAAGAGATATCTACCGAGGGGCGACAGAAGCTCACCGCCATCAACCCCGAAACACTCGGACAGGCAAGTCGCATACCAGGCGTGTCGCCCAGCGACATCAACGTGCTGCTGGTCATGATGCACCGATGAGGGAAGTAAAAAGTGAAAAGTAAAAAGTAAAAAGTAAAAAGTGAAAAGTGAAAAATCCTATAGTCAAGAATAAATATTTAAAAGCAATAAAAACAAAATGAAAGAAAACAACGAACTGCTATTGAAAAATCTGCGATGCATTCCCGACTGGCCGAAGAAGGGAGTGAACTTCCGCGACGTCACCACCCTGTTTAAAAGCCCCGAATGTCTCCGCGAGATTACCGACGAGATGTACGAGCTTTATAAAGGCAAGGGCATAACCAAGATTGTGGGCATCGAGTCGCGCGGCTTCGTCATGTCATCGGCACTCGCTCTCAAACTCGGAGCAGGCATCGTGCTCTGCCGCAAGCCCGGCAAGTTGCCCTGCGACACTGTGCAGGAGAGCTACGCAAAGGAGTATGGCAAAGACACCATTGAGATTCACCGCGACGCCATCGACGAAAACGACGTCATACTGCTCCACGACGACCTGCTCGCCACTGGCGGCACCATGAAGGCGGCGTGCAACCTCGTGAAAAAGTTCCACCCCAAGAAGGTGTACTGCAACTTCATTATCGAACTCGTGAACGAAGGACTGAACGGACGCGACGGCTTCGACGAAGACATCGAGATAACATCGCTCATCAAGATTTAAAAGACCGACGCCGCAGCACGATTTGCAACACGGAGCAGCAGCACTCGCAAATCAGCGCGACGACACAAACTATTTTCAACGAAAGGGGCGGACATTCTGTTCGCCCCTTTTGCTTAGACAGGGCACCATCTGCGCCGCATCTTCCACCCCACCCATGCCACCCGCCGTGGAACCACCCGTAAAGTTTCACTTTAATGTTCCACGTGTAACATCAAATCTCCAACCCTTCCATTCCCAATAAGTTACGCACTATGACTAAAGAAGAAAATGAAAAGCGCCTCGCCAAGTTGAAGAACATTGTGCTGAACATGCCAGAGAAACCTGGCAGCTATCAGTACTACGACGAGACCCACACCATAATCTATGTCGGCAAGGCCAAGAACCTGAAGCGTCGCGTGTCGTCTTACTTCCACAAGGAGGTGGACCGATACAAGACTAAGGTGCTCGTGTCAAAGATTTGGGACATCAGCTACACGGTGGTAAACACGGAAGAAGACGCCCTTCTGCTCGAAAACAGTCTTATAAAGAAATACAACCCACGCTATAACGTGCTCCTCAAAGACGGCAAGACCTACCCCAGCATCTGCGTGACCAACGAGTTCTTCCCCCGCATCTTCAAGACGCGCCACATAAACAAGCGCTTCGGCACATACTTCGGACCCTACAGCCACACCGCCAGCATGTATGCCGTGCTCGAACTGATAAAGAAACTCTACAAGCCGCGCACCTGCCGCCTACCCCTCTCGCAGGAAGGCGTGGCGAAAGGACAGTATAAGCCCTGCCTCGAATACCACATACACAACTGTCTCGGGCCCTGCATCGGGCGACAGAGCTACGATGAATACGCCGAAAACATGCGTCAGGCACGCGAGATATTGAAAGGCAACACACGCCAACTGAGCGACATGCTCTACCGCCGCATGCAGGAGCTGGCAGCCAACCTGGAGTTTGAGGCGGCGGAAAGGGTGAAGCAGAAATACCTCCTCATAGAGAGCTACTGCGCCAAGAGCGAGGTGGTGAGCCACACCATTGCCGACGTAGACGTGTTCACCATTGCCGACGACGACACGCGCTCCCACGCTTTCATCAACTTCATGCACGTGCGCAACGGCGCCGTAAACCAGAGTTTCACGTTCGAGTATAAGCGCAAGCTCGACGAAAGCGACGAAGAGCTGCTCATCACCGCCATACCAGAGATTCGCGAGCGGTTCCGCAGCACGGCGAAAGAGATAATAGTGCCGTTTGAGATGGAGTGGCACCTCAAAGACGCCACGTTCTTCGTGCCACAGCGCGGCGACAAGAAACACCTGCTAGAACTGTCAGAGATGAACTGCCGACAGTATAAGTTCGACCGTCTGAAACAGGCAGAGAAGCTCAACCCGGAACAGAAACAGACGCGCCTGATGAAGGAGTTGCAGCAGAAGCTGGGCATGGAGAAGATGCCATACGCCATAGAGTGTTTCGACAACTCCAACATATCGGGCACCGACGCCGTGGCAGGATGTGTGGTGTTTAAGGCGATGAAACCGTCGAAAAAAGACTACCGCAAATACAACATCAAGACCGTCACAGGACCCGACGACTACGCCTCCATGCAGGAGGTGGTGCGTCGCCGCTACGCACGCATGATAGAGGAACAGACTCCCCTGCCCGACCTCATCATAACTGACGGCGGAAAGGGTCAGATGGAGGTGGTGCGCGAGGTCATAGAAGACGAGTTGCACCTACACATACCCATCGCCGGACTCGCCAAAGACGACCGCCACCGCACCAACGAGCTACTGTTCGGATTTCCACAACAGGTCATAGGGCTGAAGACCGACAGCGAACTGTTCCACGTGCTCACACACATACAAGACGAGGTACACCGCTACGCCATCAGCTTCCACCGCGACAAACGTTCAAAACACGCGCTACACTCCGAGCTCGACGACATACGCGGCGTGGGGCCGAAGACCAAAGAGGCATTGCTCGCGCGCTTCCGCTCCGTCAAAGCCATGCGCGAAGCCACCATGCAACAGCTCGCAGAAGTGGCAGGAGAAAGTCGCGCAGCAACCATTTTTAGCCATTTCCACGGGACAGAACCTGCTCAACCCTCCAATCCCTCCAAAGAGACATAAAAAGCGGCGAGAGGGAAAGAAAAAGAGGGAATGGTCGATTGACAAAATGATAGAGCCCCTTTGACGTTGCCACTACGGCCCTTTTACAGCCTCAAAGGGGCGTAGTGGTAAAATCCCCCCATCCGCCATCAAAACCCCGAAATTTGTGTAAGTTAAAGGCACGGTAAAGCAGCAAAACGACAGACAAACCCTTACATTTTGTTACACAGCGCACCTCCACTTGCCACGCAGCGCGCCTCCACCCCACCGGCAGAAATAAAAAAAGCATGGCAACCTCACGATTACCATGCCCCAGCATTGAACTAATAAACTGAATACTGCAACATAAAAAATTGCAGACACTAAAAGTATAATGGAAATACTATTAGCCTTGTCCATAACTCAAACCATCGGTCCAGCCCACCACGTCACATGTCACGCTTAGAGCCAGTACTCCCTACGCAGCTTCTCGATCTAAAAGGGTCTCTACGAAAAGACTTCTCACCCACAATGTTTACGCTTTAAGAATTTTCTTACCGTGCCTTCGTCTATAGGCCGCGTAAGCCACCATTTTAATAGTTTGACCTTCATGACGCATGCCCATTGCATGCTGCGTTTTGAGTTTTCTTGATTTGATTTCACTACAAAATTATAAATAATTATCCACCCGAACAAATCGGCTCGCAGCAAATGTGGTTTTTGACGTAAAAACTATATGTTTTTATGCCATTAATATCAATTTGCGAGACGGAGAGATGGTGTTTTCACACTTTTGGCGCTTCTTTGCGTAAGATTGGACTTATTGGCGAAAAAACAGACAAGCAAGGACGGCGTTTTCTCGTTCATTTGTCGTATCTTTGCAGAAGATAGGCTGCACCTCAGCAATCGAAGCAAGCTTCATTGCGTTCGGTTGGCACTATCATTGCATATGATAGGCTGCACCTCAGCAATTGAAGCAAGCTTCATTGCGTTCGGTTGGCACTATCATTGCAGAAGATAGGTCCTGCAAGATGAGCGGACCGATTGACAAACTATATTTTTCTACAGACATGCGAACAGTTATACAACGTGTCACCCACGCATCGGTGACGATAGACGGCAACGTGAAATCAGAGATTGGACCAGGACTGCTCATCCTGCTCGGCGTGGAGGGCAGCGACAACAGCGAAGACGTGGACTGGCTGGTGAAGAAGGTGGCAGCACTGCGCATCTTCGACGACGAACAGGGGGTGATGAACCGCTCGCTGACCGACGTGGGAGGCGAGGCGCTGGTGGTGAGCCAATTCACACTCTACGCCTCGTACAAGAAAGGCAACCGCCCGTCATGGTTTCGCGCTGCCACACACGACATTTCGATACCACTCTACGAGGAGTTCTGCACGAAACTCTCCAGCGCCATCGGACGACCCGTGGGCACGGGCGAGTTCGGCGCCGACATGAAGGTGGAGCTGCTCAACGACGGACCTGTCACCATCTGCATGGACACTAAAAACAAAGAGTAGACAAAGGCTGACGCATTTGTAAGGGAAAAGTGAAAAACGAAAAGTGAAAAATCCTATAGCCCCATAGCCCAGGCTATTCACTCCCCTCTCCGCCGGGGAGGGGCAAGCCGTGAAACGGCGCGGGGGTGGGGCTTTTAAAAAAAGGGAAAATGACAATACGCGAAGCACAAGAGGCCGTGGACCAGTGGATAAAAACCTACGGCGTGAGATACTTCTCAGAGCTCACCAACATGGCGTGTCTCACAGAAGAGGTGGGCGAACTGGCACGTGTCATGGCACGGCGTTATGGCGACCAGAGCTTCAAAAAGGGCGAGAGCGACGACCCCTCCGAAGAGATGGCAGACATATTGTGGGTGCTCATGGCGCTCGCCAACCAGACCGGAGTAGACCTCACCGACGCCCTGCAAAAGAGCATTGAGAAGAAAACCAAACGCGACGCAACACGACATATCAACAACCCGAAACTCAAAGAGTGAGGGGCTAAGGCCCCGTTGAAAAGTAGAGTTTTAGGCTGTAGAGCCGCTTTTCAAGGCCACGCAGAGAGTGGGGATTGAAGCTGTAGAGCCCTTTTTAAGACCACGCAGAGGCTGGAGTTTGAGGCTGTAGAGCCGTTTTTAAGCCTTTGTAGCGGTTTTCTCCCCTACTGTGGGCAGCAACGCGGGCGCCATTGGCGTCGGCGTGAGACATCGAATAAACTTAAATTTAATAATAAACAAAAGCATTGCACACCACAAAAGCATGCAATGCCCCAACAACAACGAAAAACTATGGGTACAATCAAAGACGACTTCCTGAAGGAAGAGAAAGCAAACGAGAAACAGCTAAGCAAGTACGAGCAGGCGCTCAAGAAGTACAACACCGACATCGACGACAAGGCCGTGCAGGAAGCTGTGCGCAAAATCATCGCCGAGAAAGTGCCTGAAAACGACACCATGGAGGTGAAGAAATTCCTCATGGGCAGCATCGAGCTTACAACACTCAAGACCACAGACTGCGACACCAGCGTCATGGCATTCACCGACCGTGTCAACGCCTTTGACGAGCAGTACCCCGACCTGCCACACGTGGCAACAATATGTGTCTATCCGTGCTTCGCAAGCGTGGTGGCCGACACGCTGGAGGTGGAAGGAGTGGAGATAGCCTGCGTCTCAGGCAGTTTCCCAAGCTCTCAGGCACTTATCGAAGTGAAGGTGGCAGAGACTGCGCTCGCCATAAAAGACGGCGCTACAGAGATTGACATCGTGATGCCCGTAGGCAAGTTCCTGTGCGGCGACTACGAGGGATGCTGCGAAGACATTGCCGAACTGAAGGCTGCCTGCGGCGACAAGGCGATGAAAGTCATCCTCGAGACTGGCGACATCGTGACAGCATCTAACATCAAGAAGGCTTCCATACTGTCTATGTATGCTGGCGCCGACTACATCAAGACCTCTACAGGCAAGGAGAAAGTGTCTGCCACACCAGAGGCAGCATACGTCATGTGCCAAGCCATCAAGGAGTACTACGACGAGACGGGCATACAGATCGGCTTCAAACCTGCCGGTGGCATCAACAGCGTGATGGACGCCATCATCTACTACACCATCGTGAAAGAGGTGCTCGGCGACCAGTGGCTCACCAACAAGTGGTTCCGCCTCGGCACCAGCCGCCTCGCCAACCAGCTGCTCAGCGAGCTCGAAGGCCACGAAGTGAAGTTCTTCTAAAAGGCTGCACTGCAGGAGGGAAAGGCTTTCTACCGCAAGGGAAAGCAGAGCTCTTAATAACAGGAGGCGCCGCTCCTACAAGCAAAAGACAGCGCTCTCGCTGGAGAAAAGCAGCGCTCTTAACAACAGGAGGCGCCGCTCGCGCTAAAGAAAAAGCACCGCTGCCGCTTGGAGAAAAAGCACCGCTGCCAGCAGCGAAAGGCACCGCTCCCGCAAGCAAAAGACAAGGGGCTTATGGGCAAAGCTAACACTTTGCGCCCATAAGCCCCTTATTTTATCTAAAAATCTAGTTTTTCTAGAACAGCTAGAACCTCTAGTCCCCTCTAAAAACTAGTAAAGCCAGCCGCTCTACTGCTCGCCAGCCCTCTCAAAAGCCACAAAAGCCAGCCGCTCTACAGCCCACCAGCCCTCTCAAAAGCCACAAAAGCCAGCCGCCCTACAGCTCGCCAGCCCTCTCAAAAGCCACAAGAGCCAGCCGCTACACAGCCCGCCTGCCCTCTCAAAAGCCACAAGAGCCAGCCGCTCTACAGCCCGCCTGCCCTCTCACCAGCCCACTGACCACCTCTCGCGAGCCTCCTCTCTCCTACTTCTCCCGCTTTATCACAAAGTCGAGATAAGCCAGGAGGGCGCGCTTCACAGCCTGCTTTTCTGGGGAGTCGTCCTTAGAGATGCTGTCGAGCAGCGCCACCGCCTCGGCGTGCAGCTTCTCCATGCGTCGCTCAGCATAGTCTATGCCACCCTTTTCCTTTGCGAAAGCCACCAGACGCGCTATCTCGTCAGGCGTCGCCGCGTGGTCTTTCACCTTGAAGGCGAGGGCTGTCATCGCCTCGTCGCGTGTTGAGTTGAGAGCATATATCACCGGCAACGTGAGCTTACCTTCAGCCATATCGTTGCCTGTGGGTTTGCCGATCTGTGGCGAGTCGTAGTAGTCGAAAATGTCGTCGCGTATTTGGAATATCACGCCGAGGTTCTGCCCGAACTTCTTCGCCTTTGCTATGGCGTCGTCGGAGGCACCTGCCGACAGTGCTCCCATGGCGCAGCACGCCTCAAACAGCGCCGCCGTCTTCTGCTTTATCACGTCGTAGTAGACGTCTTCGGAGATGTCTTTGCGTCCGATGTTCGTCAGCTGCAATATCTCTCCGTTAGACAGTGTGCGTCCCAGCTCCGCCAGATAGGCCACAATCTGCTGCGAGCCGGTGTGTGCGACGTGCAACAGTGCCGTCGAGAGTATGTAGTCGCCGACGAGCACCGCCACCTTATTGTCGTAGGTAGCGTTCACCGACGCCTGGCCACGGCGCTCTCTGCTCTCGTCCACCACGTCGTCGTGGACCAGCGATGCGGTGTGCAACAGCTCCAGACCTACTGCCGCATGCTGCGTCACCTCCGTTACCTGTCCGAAGTTTTTAGCCATCAGCAGTATAAGCATAGGCCTCATGCGCTTTCCCGCACGCTTACGGAT
>Ga0129313_1002361_pt1 | contig 10024 bp, 11 predicted proteins | sample O1105metagenome_FD_94436 | JGI IMG/M metagenome (GOLD analysis project Ga0129313, IMG submission 94436) | Orangutan group fecal microbial communities from fecal samples from Wisconsin, USA - O1105 metagenome | ecosystem: Host-associated > Mammals > Digestive system > Large intestine > Fecal... | reverse complement strand
TACAGACTGGATCACCGAAGACGGCTGTGATGTAACCGAAGTATTTATCCGATATGCAAGGCCACTGATACAAGGAAAAGTCGTCTTGCCGGAAGAAAACGGCTTACCGCTTTTTGCTTACCGGAAATAGTTTACCTACTATAAGGCACAAAATAATCGTGATCACCATATCAGGCAGTGTATTTCCTACCGGCATATCGATATTCATCAGAATTCGATACGCGATAAATCCTATCACCCAGATAATCATATTCGGTACATGCACTGCCTGATTACTCTTATCCAGTTTCAGCAGGAAGAAGTCTGCAATCTGGATTGCAATCATCGGTGCAAACGCGGAACCGATGAGATACAGAAAATCTGTAATATTATCCATCGGGTATACAATTGCTGCAATCGTTCCAAGCACAGTTACCACGATTGCCACATGTTTTCCATTCCATTTGTTCACAACGGTCTCACTGGAAATTCCTGCGGAATATGCATCCAGAAATGTTGTTGTAACTGTTGAAAATACGATGATCAGAAGTCCGACGATTCCAAGACCTGCTTTTAGCATGATCTGTGCAATATCATACTCTCCGGTAATAATTGCTGCTCCCATTCCAATCACATACATCCAGCAGCTTACAATACCATAAGTAATTGCGCTGACTGCTGTTGCTTTTACCGGCTCTTTTGCTTCTCTTGTATAATCACTGATCAGTGGAAGCCAGGATAATGGCATGGCAACGGCAAGTTCAACTGCTGCACCAAATGTCATGCTGTCATCAGATGGTACGCCAGCTCCGCTTCCTGTGAAGATAACTTTGCAAAGAATCAGTGTCAGGATAAATAATGCTGCCATAGCAACCGTGTTTATTTTCCCAAGATTCGTAATTCCGATAACAATCCACAGAATGATCAGCGCTCCGATGACCAGGCACCAGATCCAGCGTCCGGTATTCATGACACCATCTGCTGCCAGTGCTCCATCATAAATCATAATCGCCGTCCAGCCCACAAGCTGCAGCACATTTAACACTGCAAACAGAATACTTCCCTTCTGTCCAAAACTCATTTTTACAGTTTCCATTGCACTTTTTCTGACTTTACCACCGATCACACCTGCCAGGAATAACATAAGACAGCCGATGATATGTCCTAAGATAATTGCGAGAAGTCCTTTTCCCATTCCAAGTGGTGCCAGATAAGTTCCGGTCAGAATCTCCGCAATAGAAACGCCTGCTCCAAACCAGATCAGTCCATTTTCAAATAAACCTGTTCTTTTTTCTTCCATGATGTCTGTCCCTCTTTATGCTTCTTTCTTATATTCTCCCGTAATTGCAAATCCGTGATCCATAGGTCCGCTTCCTTTTCCGAGATCCAGCATCGCAGCCAGCGCTCCGGAAATGTAATCTTTTGCACGCTCTACGGATGTGTCCATATCAAATCCTTTTGCAAGATTCGATGCAATGGCACTGGAAAGTGTGCAGCCGGTTCCATGTGTATTCGGATTATCAATACGTTTTCCGTTGAACCAACGATAATCACCGTCACGATAAAGCAGGTCATTTGCATCATTCAACTTATGTCCGCCCTTGCAGAGAACTGCGCAGTGGTATGTATCACTGATTTTCTTTGCAGCCTCGATCATATCATCTGCTGAGTGAATCTCCATTTCCGCCAGAACTTCTGCCTCCGGAATATTCGGTGTCAGAACACTGGCAATTGGAAGAAGACGTTTCTTTAAAGTTCCGATTGCCTCATCACTGATCAGCTTCGCTCCACTTGTTGCTACCATAACCGGGTCAACAACGATATTTTCTGCTTGATACTCCTTCAGTTTATCTGCAATTTTCTCAATCAGCGCACTGGAAGATACCATTCCTATCTTCACTGCGTCCGGATAAATATCTGTAAAAATGTTGTCTAATTCCTCACCTAGAAATTCTGGTGTCACTTCCATAATCCCTGTCACACCTGTTGTATTCTGTGCGGTTAACGCTGTGATTGCACTCATAGCATAAACGCCATTTGCAATCATTGTCTTAATGTCTGCCTGAATCCCTGCTCCACCGCTGGAATCACTTCCGGCAATTGTTACTGCTGTTCTCATTGTTTTGCCTTTCCTTTTCTTATCTATTCAAAAAACACATCCGCCTTCAAAAAGCTTTCCATATAAATGTCTGCTTCTTCGCGGATCATTTCCTGATCTTCTTTACTTTCTTCGTCATACACGCCAACCGTATGATATCCTGCCAGTTTTGCTGTCTGGATCGCATACAATGCATCTTCAAAAACATACAGTTCTTCCGGATTCCTGCCTAAAAACCCAGCTGCCATATGATAGACTGCCGGACTCTGCTTTCCAGCTCCTGCCTGCGCGCATGTAAAAATATATTCAAAATATTGACGTATTCCAAGCCGTGTAAATGCATGTTCCAGGTGCTCTTCATCACTGGCTGTCGCTGCCACGACCGAAATCTTTCTATCTGACATTTTTTGTAGAAATTCTTTTACTCCGGCTTTTAACGGCGCCTCGTAATAATAGAAATCTCTCACTACATCTTTGATCCCCTGACTGATTTCTTCTACAGATTGTTCAAGCCCATAGCGTGTCCGCATATATAATGCAGCCTCCGGGATAGACATATAATAAATCTTCTCGGCAAGTCCAAGCTCTGCTTCAATCTGCTGACTCGCAAGGTATCTCACACCCGCGTCCTGCCAGATGGACATAGAATCCAGAACTGTCCCGTCTATGTCTAAGATAACACCACCCATATTCTGTACAGGAACTTTTCCACAACATTTCTGCTCTGATGCATTTTTCTCCACGTCAGATTTATTTTCTAACATGCTTTCACCATCTTCTCAGTGGCTGCTTTCAGTTCTTCTGTCGCTTTCTTAATATCCGGTTTTGCGAAAATAGCGCTGATAACTGCGATTCCACAAAGTCCACAGCCTGACAACTCCTGCACATTATCTTTTGTGATGCCGCCAATTGCGATAACTGGAATATCTACAGCCTCACAAATTGCTTTTACCATCTCATGGTCAACTTCTACTGCGTCATCTTTGGAACTGGTCGGAAATACGGCTCCGACTCCAAGATAGTCTGCTCCGCGCTCCTGAGCTAGAAGTGCCTGCTCCACTGTCTGTGCTGAAACTCCGACAATCTTATCTTCTCCAAGCTTTGCCCGGACATCTCCTGCTTCCATATCACTTTGTCCTACATGAACTCCGTCCGCGCCAACTTCCAGTGCAAGCTCCACATCATCATCCAGCACAAACGGTACCTGGTACTTTGCACACAATTCTTTGATTTCCTTTGCCTCCTGAAGAAAAGCATCATGATCGAGATGTTTCTCACGAAGCTGTACAAATGTAGCTCCACCTTCCAGTGCCTTCTCAACCTGACTGTAAAGTGTCTCTCCATTCAGCCAACTTCTGTCTGTCACTGCATAAAGCAGCAAATCTTTTTTATCGCACTTCATATTTTGCTCCTTCGTCTAACTGCTCTTTTGTCATGTTATAAATAGCATCAATAATTCTATTTCTATAGGTAGAATTACCGTCACCTTTCTGCATGTAGCTCCATCCAATCTCACCGGCAAGTCCCATCGTACAAACTGCCGCTGCTGCCGCCTCAAGCTTCTGCTCAGGATTTGCAACAAGATATGCTGTCATCAGTCCGGATAACTGGCAGCCTGTTCCTGTAATTCTTCCCATTTCCGGACGTCCATTACGGATCACGTAACATTTTCTGCCATCGCTGACAAGATCAATTGCTCCTGTAATTGCAACTATACTTCCGGATTTTTCAGAAAATGCTTTTGCAAATGCAACTGCTTCGTCCAGATTTTCTTCTGTCACTGCGTCAGCTACATCAGCGTCAACACCCTTTGTAGTACCGCTTCCTGCAGCTAATGTCTTGATTTCGGAAATATTTCCACGGATTACATCAAACTTTATTTCCTGCATCAAGTTGACAGCTGTATTCGTTCTAAGAGAACTTGCTCCTGCACCAACTGGATCAAGCAGAACCATGTGATTTAATTCATTTGCCTTATGACCTGCCGCCAACATTCCTTCAATCGTTCTTACATTCAGCGTTCCAATATTGATGTTCAGACCTCCGCAAATTGCAGTGATATCCTGCACGTCCTGCGGCTCATCTGACATGATTGGGCTTGCACCACACGCAAGAATCACATTTGCTACATCATTGACCGTAACATAATTCGTAATATTATGGACAAGCGGTCCTTTTTCTCTAACGTTCTGTAAACATGTACCTAGCATAATTCTCTCTCCTTTTTGTGTTGTGAACATTCGCTGATCTTTATATTGCTAACATAAATAGCAGATATACCTAATAAAAGATATACCTGCTAACATTTACGCATCTCTTTCCCTACGTTGGCATTATCCAAATCAGGTTGCAGGTCAGGGCATTCATCCCAATCTCAGCCTACTTGATACGCAAGCCCCCTGTTGTTCATTATTCATTTCATATATATTATACATAATAGACAAAATTTTACAAGTTTATTAATTATAGCACACTTTTCTCTTATAGTATATACATATTTCCTTTGCAATATTCTCAAAAATATTTTTTCACTTTTACTAATATTTTCTTAACGTATCATGACTGTCATCAGTAGTTTTATCAATCCTCTTTACTACTACATAATATCCGTCATCTCCTGCCGGTATTTTCACGCGGTCACCAACTTTATGTCCAAGTACTGCTTTTCCAAGCGGCGACTCAATGCTGATCAGTCCGGCCAGCGAATTGCCACGGACACTTGTCACAATTCGGTATGTCTCCACTTCTTCATCATCTTCAAAATAAAGATCCACGGTATTATTAATTCCTATCTCGTCTTCTTTTGAATCATCAGACACAATGTTGGCAGTTTTTAACATTCTCTCTAGATAACGGATACGGCTTTCGTTGCGGTTCTTATCCTGCTTCGCTGCTTTATACTCAAAGTTCTCGCTCAAGTCTCCCTGTGCTCTTGCCTCTTTTACTGCTTCCAGCTCTTTTTTACGGACAACAATCTTTCGGTACTCAATTTCTTCCTTTATTTTCTTTACATCACTTTCTGTCAGTTGTTCTCCCATATGATACAGTCCCTTCTATATTAATTGATAATGTTTCATTGCTTTTTCAATTCCGTCATTCATCACACTGTCCGTCACATATTCTGTATATGGATCCAATACAGAATCATGGTCTTTCATCGCTACTGTATGTGTGGCGTATTCGAACATCGCCAGATCATTGCTGCTATCTCCAAATACATATATCTGATCCATGTCATAGCCAAGATATTTCCTCATATACTCAATCCCGGTCGCTTTTGTATATTGCTTTTGAATACACTCATAACTTCCATGTCTCCGATCGATGACTGCCAGATCGTCACGGACTTCCTCTATGAATTTTACTACATCACTTGTCTGATCAGAGAGTAAGAACATTTTATCATAAATGAATCCGCCATCCTCTATATATTTCTTACAGCCTAATCCCCAGGCTTTTCCCATGCGCTGTCTAATATCTTCAATTTCCGGAAAACGGGAACTATTTTGGGGAAAATATAGATCGTCACTGGCTTCCAGAACTCCTTCCATACGACACTCCTGAATCACCTGTATGTAACGTCTGCATTGCTCCTTGGTCAGTGTACTGTGCATCAGCACATTTCCCTGATAAATGATTTCCGTTCCACACCCACACACATAACCATCTACTGGAATATGCTTCATGGAATCCAATGTATTACAGGATGTACGACCTGTATTGATAAACACAAGATGGCCGTTTTCTCTCGCCTGCTTCAATGCACGAAGTGTACTTTCCGGCACTATCTTCGTCTGTTCGTCAATCAATGTACCATCTACATCAAAAAATAATGCTGCTTTATTCATTCTGTCTCTCCTCTATCTTGATAAAAAGCTGGATTACTGTGATGTATTTCAGTTTTTATCTCGCAATTCCAAAATACTGATCCACGCCATTGGCAATCCCGGTTACGATCTGCCACTGATATTCGTCTGTCGCCATCTTCTGATCTTCCGTCGGATTACTCATATATCCCATCTCTACAATCGTCGTCGGCACCTGTGCCCAGTTAATTCCACTCATGGTATCTGTCTCCCAGACACGCTCTCTTTTTGCTCCGGTTGCTGCCACCATCTGATCTAAAATATCTGTTGAAAGTGCCTGACTTTGGGAATATAGATTTCCATTATATGGATTGGAAGCAGTCTGACAGATCGTCATCATGCCATTGGCACTGCTGCTATCCGAACCATTGGCATGGATGCGGATAAATGCATCGGCATTGGCATTGTTTGCAATCTGCGCACGCTCCGCATTCGATACATTTACATCGTTCGTCTCTCGTATCATCAAAACATCATACCCACGGTTCATCAATTCTTCTTTCAGCTTCATAGAAACAGCCAATGTCAGTTCATATTCCTGAAGCCCTGATGTCTTGCCACTTGTCCCGGAAGCCACCTTTGCTTTCATTTCAGAAGAACCTGGACCGACCGGTTCTTTCTCGCTATTCCCCTTTGCCTGATGTCCTGCATCAATCGCAATCAAATGTCCATTTTTCTGCGGCTGTTGTTCATTCGCCTCTTCTGCCTGTGATTGTCCGTCTGGCTGTGAAGCCTGTTCCTGCATATCTGTCTGTTCCTCTTGTATATTGTCTTCTTTTTTATCTTCTATATTTAATACCAGTTTGTCTGGATCTTTTTCCTTTGTCTTCGTTTCTTTTTCTGTTGTCCCACAGCCTGTAAGTACCATAAGCACTACAAATCCCAGTAACAATACTCTTTTTTTCATATTCCACCTCCGTAAGTACTATTCTACCATAACTTTATTATTTCTTAAGTGGTTTTTTATAAAATTTCGATTTGTTTAAGAGTTTCAACATACTTTCGTCACATTTTTCTCTTATACTAAATGACAGATAGTTGAAAAAGACATCAGCTATCACCCCTCATAGAAGTGCGAAAAGCACTTACTCTCATTCCTTTATATAACTATAACAGCACACGAAGCCCCGCCGGGAACGCACCCGCGGGGCTTCGCTGTGTCTAGAACACTCCTTTCATATCTACTCTTTTCAAATTTCCGTAAACCATGTACAATAAGAATAATGGTATTATCATTCATTGAGAGATTTACCAATTCAAGAATGTTAAAGGAGTGCCTATTATGTCTGGGGAACGTAAAAACACTATAGCAAAACCTACAACTGAAAAATCTAATGCTGCAACCAAAAATAAGCTATCACAGGGACAGGCCGATATTCTGATTGCCATCGTTGCCATGACATGGGGAAGTTCCTATCTGATGATGAAAATCGGGTTGACTGGAATGCCGCCATTCTCTATTATCGCACTGCGCTTTTGCATTGCATTTATTACTGTTGCACTGGTTTTCTTACCGAAAATGAAACTGATGAACCTGCGCACTCTTGGATATGGAAGTATTCTCGGGCTGCTTCTGTTTGGTGTGTTTGCTTTTCTCGTTCCAGGAATGAAATACACGACCGCTTCCAATGCTGGATTCCTGGTTGGTATTGTGTCTGTATTCGTACCGGTAGTACACAGCTTTTTAAAACACAAACTGCCATCCAAACGTACAACTCTTGGAGTCCTTTTGGCTTTACTTGGAATCTGCCTGCTTACATTTTTCTCCACCTTTACAATTAATCTTGGAGATATTTTATGTATCCTCAGTGCATTTTCCTACACCATCCAGATTATTCTGATGGATCATTTTACAAAAGAAACTGACAGCTTTCTTCTTGGAATCTGGCAACTTGGATTTACCGGTCTGTATGGTGTGATCTTTACATTTTTATTTGAGACTCCCTCACTTCCAGGCAGTGGCGCGCAGTGGGGTGCAATTCTTGGTCTGGCGATAATCTGCAGTGCTTTTGGATTTATCGTTCAGCCAGTTGCTCAAGAATACACATCTCCGGAACATACCAGCATGCTTTTCGCACTGGAACCAGTATTTTCTATGATTTTTGCCTATATTTTTCTCCATGAAAAATTATCTCTGCAAGGAGCAATTGGGGCATTTCTGATTATGGTCGGTGTCGTGATTGCTGCAAGCACCCATGAAGAGTGATTACTCCCTCTTTTCCCGGAAATTTGTTTTATTTTCCTATTCAAGAATGCCTCGGCATTCGGTTTAATGCGCAAAAAATGAGATTACAATTAATCTCCAACATTGCACTTCTTGATTATTTATAGTATAATTCTAAGTATACTTATTATTGTACTTAAAAGAAAAAATTTGATCATGGAGGTCATTATGAATAAAAATCAAAAAGACGGCAATTTTGAAGAAAACCTTGGCTCCCGCGTGAAGAAATTACGCCAGGAGATGAATCTGACACAGGCAGAGGTCGCAGATGCCCTGCACGTAACACCAGGATATATCAGCAACGTAGAGAACAATCGTACAGCAATGTCTCTTCGTATCCTGATCTACTATGCAAAGCTTATGAATACAACACTGGATTCTCTTGTTGGTTCTCTGGAGCCTGCTTATAAAGAGAACGCTCTGGACAATGAAGTTATGCATCTTGTAGCTCAGATGAATGATCTGGAAAAACAGAAATTGATCAATACATTAAGAATCTGGATTTAATTTATACTTATTGATTTTATAAGATGCCAGAAATCTGTGTTTTTACCACGCAGATTAACCTGGCATCTTTTTTATTGCAATAAGATAAATAATATATAAAACCAACCGGGTATTCTTATAAATTTATTTCATTGCTTCTTTAATCGCACTTAACAGTTCATCATATGTTTCATATGCTGGGATCTGTGGATAGTCTGCTTTGATCTTATCGGTACTTCTGAATAAAAATCCAGCTTTACTAGCCTGAATCATGCCAAGGTCATTATAAGAATCTCCACTTGCGATTGTGTCAAATCCGATAGACTGCAGTGCTTTGACTGTACTGAGTTTCGACTGTTCTACACGCATCTTGAATCCGGTAATCTCTCCATCTTCCGCAACCTCCAGTGTGTTACAGAACAATGTAGGCCATCCTAATTTCTCCATCAGTGGTGTTGCAAACTGTGTAAATGTATCACTGATAAGAATCACCTGACTAAATGTACGGAGCTCATCTAAGAACTCTTTTGCTCCCGGAAGCGGATCGATCTTGGCGATTGTCTCTTGAATTTCCTTCAATCCAAGACCATGCTCCTTTAAAATACCAAGACGCCATTTCATAAGTTTGTCATAATCAGGCTCATCTCTTGTTGTCTTCTTAAGTTCCGGAATATTACTTGCCTTGGCAAAAGCAATCCAAATTTCCGGTACTAATACTCCTTCTACGTCTAAACATGTGATATACATCATTCTTTCCTCCTCTTTATATGTCATAAGATGATGTTGAGTACAAAAGCCTTCAATTATATTTTTTTACTCTACACCTTGTGATACCTTGAAATCGCACGAAGCACCTTCTCCATCTCAAATGGCTTCGCCAGATGCTCATTCATACCGGCATTTTTTGCTTTCTGAATATCGTCAGCAAATGCATTTGCTGAAATTGCAATAATCGGTACAGTTGCCCCCCCGTGGGTGAGTGCATGTACGGATTCTTCTGGTCGCTTCGAGACCGTCCATGACTGGCATCATAATATCCATCAGAATCAGATCAATCTCCTGTTCCCCTGATTGTTCAAAGATATTCAATGCCTCCTGCCCATTTTTTGCAGCTATCACCTGTACTCCTGCTTCTTCCAGAAGATACTTGGCAATTTCCATATTCAGCTCATTGTCTTCTACAAGCAATACGTGCATACCTTCCACATTGGACATCTCCGACTCTGACTGTACACTTACATTTTCAAAATCCTTGTCAATTGCAAATGGAAGAACTAATATAAATATACTTCCTACATCCTTTTTACTCTTTATCTTAATCGTGCCACCCAAAGTATCCACCAGCTTCTTTGAAATTGCCATACCAAGACC
>Ga0129313_1002360_pt1 | contig 10025 bp, 10 predicted proteins | sample O1105metagenome_FD_94436 | JGI IMG/M metagenome (GOLD analysis project Ga0129313, IMG submission 94436) | Orangutan group fecal microbial communities from fecal samples from Wisconsin, USA - O1105 metagenome | ecosystem: Host-associated > Mammals > Digestive system > Large intestine > Fecal... | reverse complement strand
CATGCCCACGTTGGGGTCAATGGTGCAGAAGGGGTAGTTGGCGCTTTCAGCACCGGCGTTGGTAATGGCGTTGAACAGGGTGGACTTGCCAACATTCGGCAGTCCCACGATACCTAATTTCATCTTTGATTCTTCTCCTTTATTTTTCGGGAAGAAAAGTGCCGTTTTTGCGCAAAATGTGCGGTTTTCAGAACTTTTCTTCGAATATTAACTTTCTGCTTGGTGATTTACTCACCTTTTACTCACCTTTTTGCTCACCTTTTAAGCGGTGCGGGCGTTCTGAAATTGACGCACAGCTTGGAACATAGTGTCATCTGTCACGTGGACATATCGGTCCATCGTAGTCTTGATACTGGCATGACCGAGCAGCTTTTGAAGTACCTTTGGCTGCATCCCACTTTCGATTGCACGGGTTGCGTAAGTGTGGCGCAAAGCATGCATACAGAAATGCTCAATCCCTGCTTTGTCACAGAGCTTGTACAGATGGGTGTCATAGCTGCTGTTTTTTGCGGGCATCCCAGTACGGTAGTTGATGAACACCAAATCGCGCATACGCAGCGTTGCTTGCTTGGCTGTCCGGCGGTCAATGTAGGTCAACACCTTATCCAGTTCTGGCGATTCTTTCCGGTACTCACGTCCCAAGTAAAGATTCCACAGGATTTGGTAGGCTGTATCAGTCAGCGGAATGGTGCGGTAGCTCGTTTTGGTCTTGGGCGGTCCTGCTCTCCATTCGTGCTGCTTGTGACGAAACTCCATTGTTTTGTTCACAGTCAAGGTGTGTTTGTCCCAGTCGATGGCGTCCCATGTCAGACCAATCACTTCTCCGGTACGTAATCCCGTTTCCAGAATCAATACGTATTGGTTGTAGTTGTGGGAGTGCTTCGCAGCTTCTAAAAATGCCTTTTGCTCACTGACTGTCAGAAAGTGAATCTCATCCACAGCTTTCACCGGATTATCAAAGCGAACGCCGTCCATAGGGTGTTTTTCAATCAGTCCGTTTTCCTTTGCGGCCTTGAACATAGCCCCCAGTGCGATATACGCCTGACGAATGGTAGAACCTGCATAAGTCCCGGTCATACCGTTAAAAACCGCTTTGCAGTGCATCGGCTTTACTTCCGTCAGCAAAAGTTTACCCAGTATCGCTTTCGCATTTCTCTCGTAACGCTCACGGTAATTTCTCACCGTGTTCGGTGCCAGTCCGGTAAGCAAATTGGCTTGCCAGAAGTCAAACCATTCGTTCACAGTCATTTGCACCTGTACAGGAGTTTTCGGTTCTGGGCGTACTTGATGGTATTGCTGTTCTTTTTGCCAGTTCTTAGCCTCTTTCAAACTCTGAAAGCACTTTTCCAAACGCTGGCCCGCTTTATCTGTGCATCGTGCGTAATACAGGCCATCTTTCCTCTGACCTATACCCTTGCCCAGTTCTTTTCCTTTCAAGCTTTTTCCCATATATTTGGCTCCTCTCGGTCAACGAGAAAACGAGCCATGTAACTAAGTAATTGTATCATGGTAGCTTCATTTTCTCAATAGATAAAAAGCATTTTCTAATTATCCGAAATATGAGACATGCCCTGTCGCACCAAGGCAGCAGGGCATATCTATTAAACTGCAAACCGCTCTGCAATATAGGCTTCGAACTCTCGCCGTTTTACTAGCTTTTTACTGCCAACAAAAAGGACAAAAGGGCATCCTTCTTCCCGAAGCATTGAATCAATTCGATTGATGCCAATGTTGGAGTACATGGCGGCTTCCTTGATAGTAAGCAGCAGTTTTTCATGGATAGGTACTTCCTGGTTCATTAGAAAATCCTCACTTGTTCACATGGTTCGTCACTTTCCGATGTATTGGGGGTAGCATCGTCAAAAAAGGAATTGAATAAAGTTATAGATTCATCCTTATTTTTCTTAGCCTCTTTCCAGTAGGTATTAGGCCGAGCCGTTTCTGGAATGGGAAAAAACTTTTTCTCTTGAATATCATAGCGAACCGCTTGAATGCTTTCTTCCGTTATCTGAATCACTAGTGTTAGGCGGCGGAGAAGTTGTTCATACTTATCCGTCTGGAATGCCCAACCATCCCCCATGATTTTTTTGTAGTAATCCAGTGGAGAATATGGGGAAGTGATGTAAAATGTGCCTGCACAAATCGATTTATCAAAATATCGACTTGGAGCGGCAACATCTTCACCGTATGGGTCCAGCAATTTAAGTAAATCAGAAAAAGCAATGTCACCCGGACGCGCTTCATCATAGACGATTACATCCTCACAGTTGTACCGTTGAAACGGGTCCCGACTGCTACCTGTAATGTAATAGTGTTCATCTTGTTTTGCGGCTTGCTCTTTTGCGAAGCGGGTCTTTCCGGTTCCAGCTGGGCCGAAAATCCAGACGACTTTGACCTTTTCGCCCTTTGCCTTCCGTTCTGAATTCCGCTGTTTGGCAACATCTTGCATTCGCTTGGCACACACATCGTCAATCTTCTTGTGATGCTTTGCGTACTGACTGCCGGATAATTGCTTTTCCACATCCTCGCGGGTCATGACGCCAATATAGAGACAGTTCAGCAGATGGTTTATGTCATTTCCACAAGGAATATTTTTCACTTTTTCCTGCTTCTTTGCTTCATATTCACCGATCCAACTAACATAGTCAAAATTGGCAATTACCTCTTTGGGTGAATACTGGTAATCTTCCTTAGCATCGGGAGTACGGTGAGTCAGATAGGCAAATCCATTATCAATACCCTCGTCCCATTTTTGCAGATATTGTGGTTCAATATTTAGTTTCTTCGCTAGTGGAATTACCTCGCGGCCATTTGGGAAGTGCATAAATATGGTGATATGAGGCTTTTCGCCCGTGTCTTTATCGTGGAGAATACCAGCATACCTATCTGCACCAATTGCCTTTATTCGTTTAATCAACCTATCCAGCGTATCATAAGGTGGATTAAGATATTGCGGTTGTTGAACCAACATATAACTATAAGGTCTATCCCTTTTTCCGTTCTGATTGTTCTTCCTTTTGCTCATACTTGCAATCCTTTTATAAATTTTGGCATGATGGCATAATAAGCGCGGCTACCATCAACAAGCCCAGTAGCCGCGCTACTACAGGATTATCTAGGTGTCTGGCACACACCACACTGCCTTTGGGCTGCGCCCACGGCAGCGCGGTCATCATAGTAATTCTGCAATAGCCGTCCCAGTTCCTTATATACCGGGAATTGCATATAGGGGAAATGTACATATGATACTGCATCGTGGATACCATCCGTGCTCGAAAACCACGCATCTCCGGGCTGATACACTCTATCTCCGACAAAGTTGTCCAACTTTTCTGCATCCCACATCAGCATCCCTTCTGCACGTGTAGGACGGAACAAAATCTTAGTGGACATAGCAGATCGGAGCATAGCAGGGAGGCCGCCCTCCTGCACGCTGGCTTCCGCGATACTGATTATTAGATAGCATCCAGCGGAGGCACCGGTTGTAACAATACGTTTAATCAAACCATCAAACGTGTCCAAGCCGTAATCACTGTCCTTGGCCGCTTTTTTAGGCAAGACTGCGCGGCATGAGACATATTCATCCAAAAATAGAAACGACGGATGAAAATCTACGTCCCACCACTTAACAGCATCGCCCGTTTGTTCGGACAGGTCATTCAATACCCTTTGGCGTTGCTTAATGGTATCTGCATAAGATTTTAGGGCATTCAAAATATTGGTTGCTTCTCCGTCATCATCCAGCGCAACGGTATGCGGGAGTCGGGACAACTCCGCGCATTTGGGGTCGATGATGATAATGCTGCTGCCGTAATCATCCGGTCCACAGGAGAGTGCTTGCATCAGCAATGAAATCACGCCTGTAGTCTTGCCACTTCTTGTTTTACCGGCAACCAATATTGAGCCGGATGTTGTTAAGTTAATGTTAGTCACTTGGTCCACCCAGAGCATCGTGGGCGATTCCGGCTGCATTTCAGCAGAAGAGGTGAAGGTAATAGAACGGTCAATCAGCACATCCTCAATGATGAATGTTACCGCCCTAAACGCTATGTCAGCATCCACCTGTACAACTGCATATCGTTGGTACTCCCGATTAAGCGCCGCTGAGATGGCAGGGGCTGCGTCAACAAGGGTGTCCACGGACACACTCTGCTGGGCACTGAGTGTCAACCGATATAATCCCGGACCAACGCGCTTACAAGCAACCTTAGGTAGCAGGTCCCCATCCCGCAGGTGCAGAGGGTTGCCTCGGGCCGGCTGATACAAGGCTTGTTGCACCATACCGCGTAGATGTACGGTATCAGGGGTCCGCCGATAGCACAGCACAGCGGAGGCCAGCAGTAATGCAGCTACCAGCAGGGCACAGTTGCTAGCGCGGAGTGCCAGTGCAGCCATGTTGCCGTTAATGGTCGATAGCATACCCACCGCCCCCGGAGGGGGGGCGAGATGGATATGGGTGACAGCGCATACAACACCGCCTAACAAGGCAATGCCACCGGCAGCGGCAAGCTGGATATACAGGGGCGCATAGCGCAGCCGAGGAGCGTTAGCGTGGTAGTACATTGCTTACTCCTTCGTCTTCTGGGCGGACTGCGGGGCCGGGATAACCCGGATACCCTTGCAAGTAATCGCAAGATCATTGTTATACTCACCATAGCATCTTGCAGTAGCTTCTACGGGCATTACAGTATCCTCAATAGCAACGTTATCTACGTTGCCCTCGATTTTAAAAGTCAGCCTTGCCAGTCGATTTGTGAACTGTTCGCCGTTGCGGAACTCATATTCGGTTCCGTCTCTGACAATCACAACATCAATCTTCTTGCCAAGTCTTTTCCCAGTCTCCCGATCTTTCCAGTCCGCAATAGCAACTACCTGAAAAATCTTATCCCGAGAAAATCCATCCCAGTCAAAACGCCGAAATTGGCCGAGTCCTTTCATGTTATCATCTCCTTATAATAATCTGAATGGCTGGCCAGCCTTACAATCAAGATGCTTCATCTGATTGCAGGTACATCATATCAATATTTTGAAATTATGTACTGTACATAACTTAGCAAAATAACCCACAAAAACGGCAAAATGCAGAGTGTGGGAAAGGCCCACACTCTGCATTTTTTAAATCAGCATAATGCCGATTTAACTTTTTCAAGATAGTCGATGGCTTGAACAATCCATTCAACAATCTTATCTGCGGAATTCGGCTGCCCCAATAGAGAGGCATAGCTGACGCCAAATCCCTTTGCAATCTTGTCCAATGTAATGGTCCGCGGATGTTCGGTGTAGCCGTTCTCAATCTGCATGTAGGTCCATCGGGATACCTCACAATGCTCAGCAGCAACTGCCTGAGTCCATCCACGCTCAGTTCTAAGTCTGATGAGTATGGCACTAGTTGCCTTGGGGTCAAAGGTATCAAGGTCCATGAATATCCTCCAATCTGTGGAGGACGGGCATGGTCACCACAGAGGCTCCTCAATAGGCTCAGCCTCTACCACACCAATCCGGTTTGTGCCACCGATGCACATACTATATATTGTGTTCTCCGACTCTTTCTACGCCCAAAAGTGGTGATTTTGGGACGCAAAAAAGCTACAGTTATCCAGCTGGATAACTGTAGCTCAAAGGACTATATATAACAATAAGAAACGACCGCTACCCCGGCTGGTTGCTGGGACGGAGAGAGAAACGATCCGCAATTACCGGCAACTTAATCGCCAGCGACGGAGATGAGAGACAATTACAATGTTATAGTAGCATATTTGTCGCAAAACTGCAACACAGAGTTTTGCCATTGTTTTTGCCGCCATTGTTTTTGCTTTTTACGCAACGTGTGTTATAATATTATTAATATGTTTTTGAGGAGGAATTACCTATGAAAAAACGAATGATATCATTGATTTTGTCGCTGACTTTGCTTTTATCTCTTTCCGTCCCAACCTTTGCTGCGGCTCCCACTACGCAGCCGCATTTCAAGGATGTCCCGACATCCCACTGGGCTTATACTCAGATTGAGAGGGCTTATTCTGATGGCGTTATCGCCGGCACAGCAGGGAATGCAGCGAACTACACAGGCGTGTTCTCTCCCAGCGGAACGTTGACGGAGGCACAGTTCGTCACCATCATGACCCGCGCTTTCTTCAACGACGAACTCGAAGCGGCGAAGAAGACCGTCGGTTCTAACGCAAAGTGGTATGCTGCCGCACAAAAGGTCGCCGAGGACCAGCATCTGTTGACTTTCGTACAAGGCAAGATGGATGCTCCTATCACTCGTTACGACATGGCGGCCATCATGACGAACATTATGTCTGCCAAAGAATTCCCCGGCAGACCGGACGCAACAAAAATTGAAGAGACTTTCAATAAGATTGCAGACTTCAAGAGCATTCCGAACTACTATCAGGTCAGCGTTGCATCCGTCTTTGCTATGGGCCTGATTGCCGGCACTGATTCCAAGGGGACGTTCTCCGGCGCTTCCTACATGAACAGAGCACAGGCGGCGGTAGTCTATGGGCGTATGAAGGATGCTTTCCTCAATGCGGGGGATAACGGTACGACAACGAAGCCGGATACAACGGAGCCTACCCCGACGCCGACCCCGACCCCGACGCCGAGTGCTCCTGGCGGAGATGGTGTAAGCAGTGTCGTTGGTACTACCAGTTCTCAGTCTGTAACGCTTTCCTATGCGACACACAAGCCTGTTGATGATTATTGGTCCAATCAAAGCGAGGCGGTCAAAGCAGCAACCGACAAGGATGCGTTTAACGCTGCAGTAAATACGCTCATTCACGCTGAAGAGATTTCAAAGAATAGCACTGGCAGGAAAATCAACCCGTACTTCAATTATGCCGTTTATGCAGAGAATCCAACGACGAAAGAAATGAAGAACGCTACTGCCGCCTTGGGTTCCATTTTTGCATATGGCTCAAAATTCGGGGCTAAAAATGCCAACGGCACATTTGTGTGCAATGCATATAGAATTAGCGACGATGAAGTGCAGGCGGTATCTGAAGCTACGTCAAAGTTCACTGACGGTATGAGCGACAAGGAAAAAATTAAGATTTGCGTTGACCTCATTACAAAAAAGTTTAGCTATGACGCAAATGGCAAAGGCTTTTCTTGGGACAGAGGTGGTACGTCCGGAGTTTGCGACCATTTTGCAAATGCGACGAACGATATTTTGGGAATAGCCGGAATCCCTGTATTCATGGTTTCCGGCGATGTGTCTAACGGAGCACACTCCTGGAATATGGCCTATGCAGACGGCGAATGGATTATCGTCGACGCTACGGCTGCGGAATACGGATATCCTCAGTATATGTCCATGGGTGAACACGAGAAGCTCTACGGCTACAATCATTCCCTTAATAACTCAGTAGATACGCAAATAACTAAGGCGCTAATCGAATCCGCAGAGAGCGCAAGATAATTCAAGGAAAGCACCTTGCTCATCGAGCGAGCCGTCTGTTCAAAGCAGACGGCTCGCTTCTTTCTTCCATACTTATCGCACAAAATTTCCCGCAAGGGCTTTACAGTCGCCTCAATTCCGCACATCGCGGGAGTGATGGCAACCGTTTTTCTGAACCAAGACGAAATTACGCTCCAGTCTGTGTAAATCTTTCCGCTAAATTTAGCGTAAAATGCTTGACGATGCGCTAATTACGGTCTCCGTCGATTTGAACGCCTACCTTGGCATCGAAAGCGACGACGATTACGAAGAAAAATACGGCAGCGACTGGGGTGCCGCTTGTGCTGCAAGGGAAGACGACGAGGACAGCGAGTTTCCTCAAATTTGCGAGCAGCTGGCAGCGCAGGCCAATTCGTATTTGGGAACATCCATTAGAAAACACATTTGCAATGCCATTTTTGACGGATACCATTTTGGTATCGCCGTTGATTCCAGCGTTGATAATCCTGGAATGTTCCGCCTGGTGGACGAGCAGGCCGACGAAGAGATTGAGGATATGTTTGAGACAGAGGCAGCGGCAATCGAGGCTATCTGCATTAAGTATCCGGACAACGATATGTAAAACATGGAGGGCACTATGGACACATTTACTGCTTATCTTATTTATAGCGGCGTCGGTCGGTACGGCGTTTCTTTAGAGCGTCCCGGTTCTGATGTAATCTTTGATGAGCTCACGCTGGAACTTCCTGCCGGTTGGAGCATAGACGTCAATACAGACGGCTCCCCGATGCTCTTTGACCCAAACGGCATGGGCGCGGACCTTTTCGCTACAGAACATAAAACTATCGGCGCTGTTGCATCCTTAAGCTTCCGGTACTTCCGCCGCCTTCCTGCAACTGAAAGCCAGCCGAAAACCCTTCGGGACTTCAGAATTTATGCAGGTATGACCCAGCAACAATTATCCAATGCATCCGGCGTCAATATCCGCCAGATTCAGCGCGTGGAAAACGGGGAATCCGATATCGACAACATTTCCGCAAAAAATCTGCTTGCCTTGGCCGACGCGCTTGGTATCGAGCCACGGCAGCTTTTGAATAGATAATTGGGGTTTGAAAAAATAGCATAAGACAGCAGCCACCACAAATGCATCGTGGTGGCTGTTGTCTTGCTTGGAAGTACGATAAAAAGAAGTGAGCCATCTGCTGCAACAGACGGCTCGTGTTGAGGCATAGTCCCAACAATATGGGCTAACTATATGTCTGGGGTAGCGACCAATTGGGCTTCTACCAGGGGAACGCTTGTTGGAGCAGGCGTTCCCTTTGTCTATATTTTAAGCATCCCACAGGGCAATGTCAAATGGATTCTTGCAAGGGTGTTCACAGCCTATCCTCAGCTTATGGGTATGGACTAACGAAGATTACTCAGTTCTGAGCCCTTTCGAAAACAAAATGGGACAGGATGAAACAGAACCATTGTCCGAATGTATTGCGACGACTATTCCTTTTGTGGTATAATACGCACGGATAAGAAATGTATCCCGCACATTACGCATTTGCTCAAAACCTGTGCTCAACAAACCAAGAATGTCCAAGTTGGACATTCAACTACAGACTCAACTTGCCCAATCACTAATCAAAAATCTGCGCTCAGTTCTGAGCAACCTCGAAGGAAAGAAGGAACTCGTATTTTTACCACATACCTCAGTTACGATGTTATTACCGCAGGGGTAATGTTCATTCTGCTGACTATCGCTGCATGGAGCGATAGTCATGGGGCCGAAGTCTCAGATACTATCACCGTCCCATATGCCATCTTTGGCTGCTACGCTGCATTCCTCCACGCACGCTGGGTCACAGCGTGTGTCTGCGTTTTATGCCTGCTTTCGGTGCTGGTTGGGGTTCAGATTCCTTACTAAAAAACATGATATAGTAATAGACACTGCGCGCCGTCAGCTATAGACGGCGCGTTTTTGCTATTTAGAACACTTTGGACAACCGTGCCCTTTTGTACGATTAGCAATAATCGTTTGCCACTCATGCCCGCACTGTGAACATTTCTACCATGTGCTTTTTCCGCTGCCAGGGAGCAATTGGCTGGGGTCTAAATCTGTATTTTTAGGATAATCCCACTCTTCTAATAATTCGGAATTCACCGTGGCCAAATCATTTTTCCCTTTTTCCAACTTGACCATAATCGTCTTCCAAGTAATAAATGGTTACACAATAAGTCTCTTTTTCTTAATTATACCACATTGTAATACTGTTGAAAGCACATATTCAACTCATAATTGGTTTAAAAAAAGTCCACCGTACAAAGACAGTGGACTGGGATATTATAAAGTGTTACATGGCTCGCCCCGTTAGTTTTACTCACCTTTTACTCACCCTTTTGGCGGGGAGATACATAGATTTACATAGAATTATGTGGTGCAGAAAGTTCGGAATTTCTTAAAATATGGAGATATATCGGCATTTATGGAGATACTTTGTTGTCAGCATTCCCCTCGATACCTAATTTCATATCAAGATCTCCTTTATGCTTTTATCGGACAAAAATATAAAAGCCATAGAACATTGGCAACAATCCGATGTCTTTGGCGCGTTTTGATTCGCTGATCTGGTTG
>Ga0129313_1002358_pt1 | contig 10034 bp, 10 predicted proteins | sample O1105metagenome_FD_94436 | JGI IMG/M metagenome (GOLD analysis project Ga0129313, IMG submission 94436) | Orangutan group fecal microbial communities from fecal samples from Wisconsin, USA - O1105 metagenome | ecosystem: Host-associated > Mammals > Digestive system > Large intestine > Fecal... | reverse complement strand
TCTCCTGCGAAGATACAAGACCGTAATATACACCGCTATCCGCCTTTTTACTTGTTGCTTTCTGATAAATCGTGCGGTCTCGCAGCCACCCCTGTGGTGCTTTCGTTTCTACAATATAGTAGGTACCTCTTGGTAACTCCTTTGATATTCCATATACACTAAACCCGCTAAGATCCGGACCTCCACCAAGAGCAGATGTTGTATCTGTTTTGTCCGTCACAATCGTTGCTACTCGATTATCAGAGTATGCACTGCTATCATTATAATTCTTGATCTGAGCTGCCTGTGCATCGGCCTTAGTCTTAAACACACCATACTCGGCTCCTGCCATCGTCATATCTGTGCCACTGCCAATATCAAATCCACTTTCTTCAAACGGATTTGTCTTTTTCACCTTTCCGACATAAATCTGTCCATATACCGGAGTCTCTTTCGATACAATTGTTACGGTTGTAACATGTGTACTTGTATTTCTTTCACTGGCATCTGCCTTATAGACAGTCGCATCCAGTGTCCACCCATTCGGTGCATAAACTTCTTTCACGTAATAAACTCCAATAGGCAGGTTATTGATCTTGCCATTCACGCTGCCGTCTGAGTTTTTCTTGATCACAATTACACCGGCTGCACTTTCCTTCTTCGCTCCTGCCTGTGCATCAGCGGATGTTTTATAGTTTGTCTTTGCTGCCTCTGCTGCTGCTTTTGTACTATAGACACCATATACGGCGCCTATCATAGTTGTCTTATCATTATTGACAGCCGGAATCTCGGAAGACTTATTCACCCGGATCGATGCGGTATAATTCTCTGTAGTCAGGTTAAAATAAGCATTCACCGGATCTCGCCGGGATGCATTATCACACTTAACCGTTGGCTGCTCACTGTCATTTATAGAGGTTACATATGTTAGATCTGCTATATCAGCTCTATAGGACCCGCTGGCCGCTATATTACTTCCCTTCGTAATCTCTTCCGTGGAAGTAATCTTCAATGTGTTTCCGGATCTTGTATACGTGATACCATTGCTGCTCTGAAACTCAAAACGGTCAAGCACACCATTTGTATCCGTCAGGGTCGTCTCATACAGTCCGGATGCCGAATTGTACTTCAGCTCATAAGTCGGAGCCAGTTCTTTTCTTTCCGTAGCAAAACTTGGTACTGTATAAATACTATCAATGTAGTTCCGCACCATTGTACAATACTCCAGATTCGCATACCCATCAGCACAGGCACGCTCTACACCGTACCAACCGATTCCTTCGCAGTTTCCCGGTGTATAGTATTTATCAATGTAATACCAGATCAGAAGCTGCGTTGCGACATACTCCTGCCATCCCACCAGATTTCCGGTATTATCAAAGCCACCTTCCGCATTTCTCGGTGCATCCAGTATCTTCGTCTTGCCTAGTACATAAGAAATGGCTTTCTGCTGACGATCATTTAACCTATTATAGTCTGCCTTCTCTGCAAATCCGGTACCACTCCTTAAGCTTTTAGCAAAATCAATGCAGTATAAGGATCTCGTTACATTCTGCCCATTGACCTGAAAGGTACCATAAATGATCTGTGGCTGCTTATGACCGGCATCCGATTCATTTTTATAAATCGTCATACTCTGTCCATTTAAGTATGGATTCATCATGCCGATTGTTCCCGGTGCTGCATCTCCAACCGGCAGGATTTCATCCGTCTCCGGCAGTGTGTCAGCTTCTTTCCCGGTATCCGGAAGAATCTCTGGTTCCGGCACTGCTGCATATCCGGAACAGGTACCAAGCACCATCAGTCCGGCAAGTAACAATGCCAACATACGTTTCATTGTTTTCATTCCTTAAATCTCTCCTTTTTAATGAATTATCTATATAAAAAGGGAATTCCCTTATAATTTTAGGCACAAAAAAAGCAGGTTCTCCGTATTACAGATTCCTGCTTTTCTTTATATTAATTGCGTTTTCGATTTTGTTATATTAATTAATGATACTTTATAATATATACTTCTCTCTCTCCAGTCCCATACTTGGTGCCATCTGAATAAGTTGCTGGTTCAATCCGCTGGACAAACATTCCATTTGCAAAATAGCTATTTTCAGTAGTATGCAATGCATCTAATACATGTATTTGGGAGCTATAATAATTTTCAATCTCTCCAGTTATACCTCGCCACGCAGCATCGGGTGAACCATCATAAGTCATACCATCTTCCCATCCACCTTCATATACCTGGCCTTCATATTCAAATGTGCTTCCAATTGTTGAATTCGGATAATCCGACTTCAGCATTGCATTCACCTGATCACAAATGTAATCCCAAGGCAAATAATAATCACTTGGTCGATAGGTAATATACTCACCTTTTCCCCAAACCCAAATATCATTTTCCCAGTGTCCTTCTCCCGGTTTATATACCGTCACCGTCTCTTCTGAGATTCCTGCTTTCACTACGATTGCTGCAAATTCCTGGCAACCTGCAAAGCTCCGGAGAATTGCTCTCCTGCTCTCACCAGTATTCAATCTTCCTACCCAGTAGTTTAATCCTTCCTGATCATATTCTCGCCCCATAAAGGTACGGTAAAGGACTTTAACATATTCTTCATTGTTTAATTTCTTCGCTTCAAACTCCGGAGATAATATAAAGCTCTCTGCAGCGGCTACCGGAGTCATGGTGTGTTTCTTGATGTTTGCACACCACCAGTCCATACCCGCATCATCCGGATGCCGATTCAGTGCTTTGCTATATAATCTACCAACATATTCTGTAAGATTTGGATACAGATCTCTCTCACTTTCAAGCGTAATGACACCTCTGGTTATCTTATAGCTCTGGCAAATCTTCGTATATTCTTCACTGTGTGCGAATTTCCGATATACATATCTTCTGGAATATCCTTTCTCCAACAATCCTACCCAGTAGTTCTTTCCTTCTTTATCCGATTTTCTGTTCATAAACACGTTATAGAGCATTTCTACAAAGGCATCATCCTTGGTGTTCTTGTTCTTGTACTCGTCACTGAATACGAATCCGTAACCAACCTCTGCAGCGGTCTTCTCCTTGTTCATCAGTGTATCGGTCCAATAATTGACACCTGCGGTATCAGCTGTTCTGCCGAGACAGATGGTGTACATACGCTCCACGAACTTCCGGACATCCTCCCGGTTCATTGTTTCAGTTGTAGCTTCAGCTGCTTCTGTGTCAACTTCTGTAACCGTTTCGGTTGAAGCAGTCGTTGCTGCTTCTGTAGTAACCTCGGTTGCAGTTTCCGTAGATGCCTCGGTAGAAGCTTCCGTATCCTCCAGAACAATCGGCTCTACATCCTGTGCATATGCCGTAGTCGGTGCCAGCAGCAGAGTTGCCAATACCAACGCCGTAATCTGCTTTTCAGTTCCTTTCCTCATAGTAATACCTCCCACTTGTGTATTGCTCTTTTCCTGACAATGTGCTATTATAGCAAATTTTAACTGTCCTGAGAAGGATAACTCAATTCTCTTCCTTCATCTCTTCCATTTTTTCTTTATATGACAATAATCTTTTAAGCATCTGTTCTTCCCGGTCTTTCCGCAGCGTAATATCAAACGGAATTCCTTCCTCTGCCACGACACGCTTCATGAACAATGTTAATGCAGTACTGCTGGATAAACCCAACGCATCACAGGTCTTATCGAAATCTCTTTTCAAATCTTCTTCTACCCTGCAGGTCATTACTACTGATTTTGTTCCCATTCTAACCACCTCCTTTTCTTTTATTATAGTCCTTACTGCGCAGGGTGTCAATGCAAATGTATTACATTATATACACATTTATAATCATTGCATAAAAAAAGCAATTGGCGTATACCTATACCAATTGCCAATTGCTAATTATAATGTAACACACAACGCTCAGTTCCCGCAGCGGTACACAGTAATACAAGCCTATTTTGTAATCCTTTACTGCCAGAAGCGCCTGTGCGAATCCGCAGCTGCCATATATCATGATTGCTGGCATATATCTCATAGGTTCTTCTTCCCACATAATGATTCCTCCTACTGCTGCGTAAAGTGTAATCCGGTTTCTTCGCCGCCAGTATACACTACCTGACACAAGAAGCTGCACGCCGGGTCGATCGTACCGCTTCCGTCTCTGGTGGTGACCGAACAGGATACGTTACTGCCTGCATATTGATTCATAATCGCCTGTACCTCTGCACCAGTGTAGATCTGCCCGTCATCCCCGGATAAGGATGGTCTGACCGGGATAGTTATGGTTTTTTCTGTCGTTGCTTCCGTCGCCGCTGTAGTTGCTTCGGTTGCCGGTGCAGTTGTCGTTCCTGCAGTCGCTGCTACCGTCTGTTGTGCAGCGGTAGTTACCGCTTCGGTCGTTGCTTCCGTCTTGCCCGCTTCTGTCGTTGCTTCGGTCGTTGCCTCTGTCGCTTCTAACCTTAGCTTCGCAGATGATAACCGCTGCATCTGCTCCGACTGCACATATACTGCTGTCTCCTGCTTGTTATAATCTTGCGCCATCGCCCGAAGTAACCTGACGCCGATCATATCAGTACCAAAAAGAAAAAACAACGCTGCCAGAGAACCGCCTGCAAGGAGCAGGACTTTCAATGTCTGCTTCCTGTTTTTGTTCTTGGACATCTGCTTCTTCGCTGGTATTTCCTGATCTGGTGCCTGCCTCCTTTCTGGCTGTACTTGCTGTTGTCTTATCTGCTTCGGCTGGCCCTTGTTTTTTACTTTCTTCTTTTTCTTTGTTTCCGGCGGTGTCACGTATCCGGTTAGCAGTTCCTGATACCTGGCATCCGTCACCAGTAAATCCGGTGCATATGGTGCAAACCAGACCGATACCTGATCGCTGCTGTAGTGCTGCTTTAGCCTTGCTTGCTCCAGCTCTGTTACAAAGTTAAATACCAACCAGATCTTGCCCGGTAACTCTTTGAGTTCCGCTAAGCGTTTGTCAAGGTCATGCAGCCGATAAGGCTTACCATCCGCTACCAGAATCTTGATTTCGCATCTGCTCATCATGGCATACTGCTTCTCACCGATTAATCCAAGATCGAATACAGTATAAGGCACTTCCTCAATCTGCCCGGAATTGAAATGAACGCCACCAAAAATCCAGCCGGTGTCATCTACTGCCTGCCAGCCATACGCTTCTGCCAGCTCTGGGAACAGGTGACTTAATTCTGTCACTGCCGCCTGCCTGCCGGTGCCTGCGATATACTCCGCAAGGTGCATTGCAAGGGATGTTGTCCCGACGGATGGTGTCAGTCCTGCAACTGCAATCCATGTATGCTTTTTTAGGACGTCCTCGCCCGCAAGCCACTTTGTAAGTTCTTCCCGGATGTCCTTATGTGCCCGGTTCAGTAGCAGATACCCGTCGCCTTGTATCCAAACCTCTGGTTCCTCCGGCAGATCATCAAGCAGGAGCAAGGGTGTCTGTCTCGCGGCCTGCAATAGGGATACCGCATCCGGCCATGTTACCTGGTCAATTCCAGTGCCCTCTACAACACACGCCCGGACAGCTGCCATATAAGGAAGCTCCTTGCGCATCTTAATTGCCATATCAGGTTCCTTGTATACCTTAACCTGTACATCTTCGTCTATCCAGTCTAAGTTATTCTTGTGATCTTCGTCTGTAAGATATAAGATCATCTGTGCGCACCTCTCTTTCCATCCGATATCTGTAGTCCTGCTGGTCTTTCAGATAGTTAATATAATGCTTAACCATTGATACTATGGATAAGTTCGTCACTGGTGATCTGGTTACCACTGACACCACTATCAGTTCTCCGATACCAAGAATCCCCATCACAACAAGGATGCTGCCGCTCACTGCATAGCCAATTGCGGTCACGATAAGTACACCGATAGAACCGAAAAAGGCTTGCATCAGTTCCTTTCTTGCAAATCCCTGAAAATACTCCCGCTCGGCTTTTAGTCCGGCGGGAATGAATAGCGAAATTTTTTCATTGTCCATACGTGTACCTCCTTAAAAATACATCTGTATCAGCCTTGGTATATCATATGCTGCTGTTACAAGTACCAGTGCAACTATGACCGTCCGTTTCTGTTTTTTATACTGTTCGTGCGCCTGCGATTCCTGATCGGCGCACTGAATGCAGAGGATAATAAATCTTGCTACCAAGGCAAATTGTGTGAGAATGATAGCTGCATCTATTAATTGTGTCATCATATCACACTCCTTGCTATAATGAATCCCAAGTTGGCTACCTGCATAATCTTACCGCCTGCGCCACCACCATTCTTTGGGATCAGCAATTCGGATAGTAGTTTCGGCATCCGGAAAGCAACAATGAGTGACATGATCGCAAGGATTAACCGGATAATAATCTCACCAGAACCAACAACCATAAACACCATACTTACCCGCCACATCAGCAGCTTAATCATGATTGTAAGTATGACTTTTAAGAAAATCCTCATGTATTGCTTCCAGATTCCGCTATCGGAATCCAGCATTCCACATGCCGCCAACGGTACGCCCAACCGCACCAGCCAGAGTTCCAGTCCGTCCATGAACAGTGTAATTAACAGAACTCCGCCAATCCAGTAATACGCCATTTTCCAGAAAAATTCGGCTCCGTCAGAAAACCCGCCCTCAAAAAACGCTGTAACGAGACTAAAAATACTGCCTGAATCGGCTTGTCCCGCCGCCTGCCACAGCTGACTATTGAAGTCAAGTAAGATATCAAGAATGAAGCCCCAGATTGTCGTAAACACAAGGCTTACTACAACCGCTTTGCAGTAATTCGTAACTAATACTGCTATATCTCCGTTTGGGTCACCATCTGTCTGCAGGGCATATACATCTGCGATCTTTTTTACAAATTTAAGCGTCAGCAGCGAAATCGCAAACGTCGCAATCACTGTTGACAACGCGTCAAAGTTCACCCCGGCCAGCGGAAAAATGCACTCGATTTTTAGCCCGATTTGTAAGATGCCATTGCTTTCGTTCATGCCAAACGTCTGAATGGTCTGCCATAAGATTTTTCCTAGCGTTATAAGAAGTCCCATAAGAGATTCATAAATTCCGCTTGCTATTACTGTCATACCAACCACCGCCTAAGATGCAAATGACAATCCGAAATACTGCAGAATCACGGTCAGGAATTCCTTTGCTCCAAGTATCATGACAAGGAGCACTGCCAGACTGATCTGCCAGCCCGTATACCGCTTTCTGCCCTGCTCATCATCTTCCTTGCTCTTTTTAATCGAGGCAACGATAAAAAGCACAATCACAATCAAACCGCCGATCAGTTGTAGTACGGGTATCAAGTCGTTAATAAAGTTTTTTGCCCCTTGTCCGAAAATCGAGTTTAAGATGTTGTTGCTTAATACAATTGCATTCATAAGTGTTACATAATTCATAGTGAAATCCTCCTTTTATTTATGCTTTTGCCTTTTTAGGTTCTATAACTGATGTACAATGCGGACACTTCACCGCATCCAGCGGTATCTGTGACTTGCAGTACGGACACAACCGCACTTCCGGAGCCTTGCCGCCTGCCTGTGGTTGTGGCTTCCGTAATTCGTCTTGGAAGATCTTCCAGATATTCCAGAGTACAATGCCTTGTACCACATGTGCCTGCCGCTCCTGTTGCCTTTCTAGCCGCAGCTGCTGATTGTGTTCCATGTCGCCCATACCGAATTTTTCATTGAATATCCAGCTGCTAAGATCCGGCAGCTGCATCATAGCCGGATGATACGAGTTCATAACAAGAACGTATGGCTGCTTAATAAGCCCAACTTCATCCGATGTCAGCAGTCGTCGTCCGGTCAAGCTGATGCTTGAGCCGGTATTGCCACGCCCGGTCGTACCATAATTGACACTATATCCTCTGGTGGTATAGTCGTTTAACTCCTTACTGATTTCTTCCTTGGTATCCGGATCATTACTCCGAAGATAAATCTTGATCTCGCAGTTGTTCCGGATGGTTTTTGCATCCTCCTTTTCAAACATTTTTTCAAGCTGCGCAAAGTCCTGTACAAACAGGTTGAAGCGGATCCGTTTGCCGCCTGCAACAGTCAGCCAGTGAGCAAATGGCGGAATTTTCACAAAGTTTCCGAACTCATCCCAGATGAAGTCAACCATCCGGAACAACATCCCGCCCTGCTCCTTAGCCTTCCTTGATAAGCTGCTGTAGATAACCTATGTTCATGCACTACTCGCTGGATTACTTTCTGATGAATTCGGCGGACATTCATCAGATATGCGAAGATATGCTTGTAACTATCATTCCGGGGCGGCAACCTGAATTCTTTTACTTCCTGTCCGGCACTGTTTTCTGCAGTTCTACCACTTGCTGCTATATAGTCATTTACCCCAGCAGTCGCGACATGTGCAGACAGCAGCGCGTCAATCGCTTCCGCCCATGTCTTTTTTTCAACTTCCATAACAAACTGCACCGGCCCGCCACCCTTGCTTTTCGCTTCCCAATACCACGCATTCTTCTCCGGTCGGAGCAACAGTCCTCCATATCCGGGTATCTTATAGTACCCTTTTGAATACTCCTTGATCGGATAGCCGCGCTTCTGAATATACGCAAGTAAATCCGTCCGGGCGGCTTGTTCTTTTTCTGCTCTGGTATAAATGATGTAACTCACACTTTCACCTCCCTCAAAAAAAAAGAAAGCGGTAATTGCTTCCCTATGCTCTTACCAGACTTGCGGTCTGTGCTTGCATCTGTGCTTCTTCCAGCAGCTCCCGCGCTGCATCCTGCAGGCTTTGTTCTTCTGTCTGGATTGGCTCAATATGCCAGTTATTAGCGTCACCTGTCAGCTGGTAGCCATTCTTCTGCATATCAGCAAGCGTATCTTCACTGATCTTACCGGTGCTGTAGACTTCATTGCTAATGCCGAATTCATAAAAGTCCTTTAGGTCTACTTCGTTCCTGACCTGACTTGTTTGATATGCTTCCACGAACTGATCTAACAAGTCCTGATTGGTAAGCAGTTCCTGAACCGTCGTCGCCTTATTAAGCGTCGCGCCTGCCTGCTTGATCGTCTCTGTCGCTGCCTGTTCAATCACTGCTTCCTGCGCTGCTTTGTCCGCTATTGTCTCCGGCTTCATCAGGTCGTCAAGCGCTGTCCGGATACGTGCTTCCATCTGTTCACTAACCGCCTGATTTGTCATGACTTCCTCCGGAACCAATTCCTGCGCTGCCAGTAGCTCCTTGATATCTGCTACAGTCTCCTTGATTCGATCATCAAGCGTTTCTTCCTGTGTCGCAAACATCCGCTCATGCATGGATACTTCCGTATCCAGATAGTCGGATACTTTTTCGACTACAGATTCCCGGATACGGTTTAAGTTATTCAGATGGAAGAATTCCTTGAATTTCTCCAATAAGGCTTTCAGCTGTTCTTTTACCTGTTCAAAGATTTGCTGGTGCCGCATCCCTCGCATCTGTGATTCTGCGAAGTGCGGATTCCGGTATCCGGAGATATCAAATCCAGCGGTCAATCCTAACCGCAACTCTTTCATCTGTCCGGCAGTATATCCCGGCCATCCATACTGTCTTGTATCAACTCCGGCTTCCATGCCGCGCCGAATCTCTACAAGCTGATCTACTTTTAACTGCTTCCAATTTTCCGGTGGAATTAGTCCATGTTTATGACACCGTCGCAGCTCACTTAATTGCTCTGCGGATATCTTAGGGTCGTTGTATCCCAACTGGTCTACTGCTACATTGGATTCCAGCATTAGCCGCAGCTCTCGCATCTGTTCCGGCTGCAAGTGGATATTCCAGAACTTTGTTACATCCACATGATTCTTCTGTCCTAGCTTTAGTTGTCGGAACTGGTCGCGGCTGTAACTCTGGTTCAATCGCTGCGACTGCTGTTCTGTCTGCTGTGGCGCTTGCTGTTGTTGTACTGGTTGTGCCTGCTGTCGCTGACCGGATACTTGTTGTACTTGCTGTTGTCGCTGACCGGCGTCCTGCTGTACTGCCTGTTGCTGTCTGGATACCTGCTGTACTTGCTGTTGTTTTTGCCCGTTGACTTGTTGTGTTACCTGTCGCTGTACTGCTGTCTGCTG
>Ga0129313_1002357_pt1 | contig 10036 bp, 10 predicted proteins | sample O1105metagenome_FD_94436 | JGI IMG/M metagenome (GOLD analysis project Ga0129313, IMG submission 94436) | Orangutan group fecal microbial communities from fecal samples from Wisconsin, USA - O1105 metagenome | ecosystem: Host-associated > Mammals > Digestive system > Large intestine > Fecal... | reverse complement strand
GCCTTTCGTCCCATGTCATGTGGGATGAAAGGTGTTTTTTTATCCCCAAAACAAAACTCTCAAAAGGAGGACTCACACGATATGAAAGAAAAACTGGAACAACTGCTGGCTGAGGGCAAGGCCAGGATCGAGGCCGTCCGCACCGAGCCGGAGCTGCAGGAGGTCAAGGCGCTGCTGCTGGGCAAGCAGGGCACGCTGACCGGGCTGCTGAAGGAGCTTCCCAAGCTGGATGTATCCCTGCGCCCGGAGATGGGCAAGGCGGTAAACCAGGCCAAGGCTCAGCTGACCGAGCTGCTGGATACACGCCGCAATGAGCTGAAGATGAAGGCGTCCGAGGTGGACCCCGACTTTGACATCTCCGTGCCGGGCATTCTGCCCCCCAACGGCGGACTGCACCCCATCACTCAGATGTGCTACGATTTGAACGATGCCTTCCGCTCCATGGGCTTTGAGATCTTCGAGGAAACGGATCTGACCAGCGAGCTATACGGCTTTGATAATCTGAACTTTCCCCCCAACCATCCTGCCCGCGAGAGCATGGACACCTATTGGCTGGAAGGTCACGACAAGGGCGAGTGCTGGGATAAGCTGTGCCGGCGTCCCCTCCTGACCGGCGGCTCCGTCCGCTATATGCAGACCCACAAGCCCCCCTATCGCTTCGTGTACCCCGGCAAGGTGTACCGCAACGAGACCACCGACGCCCGCCACGAGCGCGCTTTCTTCCAGTATGAGGCGCTCATCGTGGACAAGGACTTCACCTTCGCCTCCGGCAAGGTGATGATCAAGAGCATCCTGAGCAAGGTGTTCGGCCGGGACGTTCCGGTGCGGATGCGCGCCGGCTTCTTCCCCTTCGTGGAGCCGGGCTTTGAGATCGACATGGGCTGTCTGGTCTGCGGCGGCAAGGGGTGCAGCGTGTGCAAGCACGTGGGCTGGATCGAGGTCATGCCCGGCGGCACGCCCCATCCCAACGTTCTGAGAGCCGCGGGCCTCGACCCCGACGAGTACACCGGCTTCTATGTCAACATCGGTCTGGACCGTCTGGTCATGATGCGCTACGGCGTGGACGACGTCCGCCTGTTCCACAGCGCCGATCTGCGGTTCCTTGAGCAATTCCATTGATGAGGGAGGGGTGCTGAAATGAAAGTATCACTGAATTGGATCCGGGACTATGTAAAGCTGCCGGAGGATATGGATCTGAAGCGTCTGGCCTATGACCTGACCATGTCCACCGTGGAGGTGGAGGACGCCGTCGATCTGGGCGCTTCGTTCCACGATATGGTGGTGGGTGAGATCAAGGAGGTCCTGCCCCACCCCGACGCGGATAAGCTGCGTATCTGCCGCACCGACATCGGCGGCGGCGACATCAAGGAGATCGTCTGCGGCGGCACCAACCTCCGCAGCGGCATGAAGGTGGCGGTGGCGCTGCCCGGCGCCTTCTGCCGCTGGCACGGTGAGGGCGAGCCGGTGGAGATCAAAAAGAGCAAGCTGCGTGGCGTGGAGAGCTACGGCATGATCTGCGGTGCCGTGGAGATCGGCCTTGCCGACCTGTTCCCCGTGGAGGGGGAGGCCGTCATCCTCGACCTCAGCGCCTTCGACGCCCCCGCCGGTACGCCGCTGGCCGACGCGCTGGATCTCAACGACATCATTCTGGAGATCGACAATAAATCCATGACCAACCGCCCTGACCTGTGGGGTCACTACGGCATCGCCCGGGAGCTGGCGGCGCTGTACCATCTGCCCATGGCGGAGTTCCCCCGCTTCGACCGGAACGTAGAGAACACCGCCGGGTTCCGCGTCACCGTGGAGGATGCGGAGCGCTGCCCCCGCTACCTGTCCGCTCAGATCGAGGGACTCAGCGTCAAGCCCGCCCCCTATAAGATGCAAAGCCGCATCTGGCGCGTGGGTATGCGGCCCATCAACGCGCTGGTGGACGTCACCAACTATGTGATGCTGGCCACCGGTCAGCCCACCCACGCTTTCGACTCCGACCACATTGCCGGTCACATCATCGTGCGCCGTGCCGAGGAGGGCGAGAAGCTGCTGCTGCTCAACGGCAAGGAGCTGTCCCTCACCGCCGACGATCTGACCATCGCCGACGACGCAGGCGTGGTGGGTCTGGCCGGCGTCATGGGCGGCGCCAAGGACTCCATCCTGCCCGAGACGGGCAAGGTCATTCTGGAGGTGGCCAATTTCCAGGCCGCCGGTATCCGCCGCACCGCCCTGCGGTACGACAACCGTACCGAGGCCTCCGCCCGGTACGAAAAAGCCATCGACCCCGAGCGCTGCGACCAGGCCTTCGACCTGTCCATGCAGCTGTTCCGTGAGCTGTATCCCGATATGCAGGTCACCGGCCTTGCCGACTACTATCCCGTGCCGCTGCAAAAGGCGGAGATCGACGTGCCTGTCAGCTGGCTGGAGCGCCGTCTGGGCAAGACCCTGACGCCGGAGGACATCACCGCCAAGCTGACGCCTCTGGGCTTCCGGCTCACCTTCAACGGCGACAATATGCATGTGGTGGTCCCCACCTGGCGCTCCACCGGCGACGTGTCCATCAAGGCCGACATTATGGAGGAGGTCGCCCGGATGTACGGCTACGAGAACTTCGAGGCCGAGCCCATCACCACCTCCTTCGACGGCGCCATCAACCAGCTGGACAAGGATCTGGAGCGCCATATCAAGGAGTACCTCTCCATCCGCTGCGGGATGCAGGAGATCTTCAGCTACCCGTGGATGGAGGAGTCGTATGTCAACGCCATCCTCCAGAGCACCGACGGCATTCTGGCGCTGTCCACCCCGCCGTCTCCCTCCGAGCGCCTTATCCGCTCCTCCCTGCTGCCCAACCTGTGCAAGGCCGTGGCCAAGAACGAGCGGTACTACGGTGATTTCGCCATCTTCGAGACGGCGCAGGTGTTCCACGACACGGACTACACCACCCCCTACGATCCCCGGGAAAAGCTGCCCTCCCAGCGCAAGAACGTAGCCGGCGCCTTCGTGTCTGCCGGCAAAGACGTGGCAGCCCTGTTCCGCAGGGCCAAGGGTGTGGTGGAGATGATGCCCCGCTACACCCACATGGAGCGCTACGACTTCCGGCAGGTGGAAAAGCCCGTGTGGGCCGACGAGGTGGTGTGGCTCAACATCTATCTGGGCGAGGAGCGCATCGGCGATCTGGCCCTGCTGAGTAAGCGGGCATCCATGGCCTGCGGCATCAAGAACGTCAATGTCATGCTGTTCCAGCTGGATCAGGATGCGCTGGTGCCTCTGCGCTCCCGCACCAACACCTTCACCCATCTGGCGGAGTATCCCATGACCGACTACGACATCTCCCTCCTGCTGGACGGCGAGGTGAAGTGGGCGGACGTGGCCGAGACCATTGAAGGCGTGAAGAACCCCCTGCTCCACGGCGCATCCTTCGTGGACGAGTACCGGGGCAAGCAGGTGCCGGCGGGCAAGAAGTCCCTGACGGCGCGGCTGACCATCGGCTCCACGGAAAAGACCCTGACCTCCGCCGAGATCGAGGAAGTGGCCAACTCCGTGCTGAAAAAGCTGTCCAAGCGCTTCGGCGCGGAGCTGCGCTCCCGCTGAAGCAGCCCCCTTTTTCCGGCACCGGCGCTTTTTCCCTCTTTACAGAAACCGGGAGAAGGCGTATACTAAGGGGTATATAGATGAAAGGCGGTGCCAATATGGACGATTACACCAGAAAGTTCAACGCGGCTGAGGATAAGGATCAACAGGTCCACTATATCCTGACCACCGTCTACGAGTCCCTGAAGGAGAAGGGCTACGATCCCATCAACCAGATCGTGGGCTACATCCTGTCGGCGGACCCCACCTACATCACCAACCACAACTCTGCCCGGACACTGATTTGCAAGATCGACCGGGATGAGCTGCTGCAGGTGCTGGTCAAGAGCTATCTGGAGCTGTAAAGGCTGTGACAAAAATGCCGCACGGCTATGCCGTGCGGCATTTTTTTGCGCCTGTTTTCCCCGTTCCAACGGCATTTTCCGAATTTTTCCTACCGGTGCGCGTTGACAGCCGCTGCCAGATGTGTTACAATTCGGTTACAAAGTTTTTCAATGGAGGTACTTTCATGGCAGACATGAAAAAGGGCGAAGGCCTTGTTTATAAAAATCATCCCCTGCGCCGGGTGGACAATCTGATCTACTACGGCAGCATGGCCGATAAATACATTGTGATGTTCCAGATCCTCGACACCAAGAAGGAGAAGGACATGGACGTGGCCACCCGCGTGTCCGTGCAGCTGCAGCTGACGGACCCCGATCTTCGCTCCCGCGACCGGGTGGTGAAGAAGTCCGAGAAGGACAGCCTGTACGCCGCCATGGACGTCGGCACCATCTGGCTGGAGCGGGCGCTGGCCGGAAAGCTGTAAGCCTATGAAACGCATTCTGATCGCGGCGCTGGCCGCCGTTATGATGATATCCGCCGTTACCGGCTTCACCGTCCTCAACGGACGGGTCAAGGAGACAATGGTGCCGGTGGCGTATGCCATTCCCCTGCACGCATCTGTTTCCCTGCCCTCTGCCTCCTCCAATCTGGTCAGCGCGGCAGGCTCGGGTCTGACCTCCGGTGCGGCGCTGTGCGCCGCGCTGACGCCGGCTGCGCCGGACGCGATGGAGGCTGCCGCCGCCACCGTGACGCGGCTGGAGGAGGAAGCCAAGGCCAAGGCGGAAGCGGAGGCTAAGGCCAAGGCGGAGGCGGAGGCCAAGGCGAAAGCAGAGGCGGAGGCCAAGGCGAAGGCCGCCGCGCAGCTGACCGCCGCGGCAAGCTCCGGCAAAACGCTGGGCGACGGCGTCATCAACGCCTCGGATGTCCGGCTCCGCAGCGATGCCAACACCTCCTCTTCTATTCTGGCGACCCTGTCCAAGGGTACCGCTGTTACCGTGCTGACGCAGAGCGGCAGCTGGTACGCCGTGTCCTGTAACGGCACCAACGGCTATGTGGCCCAGCAGTATGTGACGCTGGGTACCTCTCTGCCGGCAGAGGATACCGGCAGCTCCTCCACGGATAACACCACATCCTCTGTACCCTCCAGCGGCTCCGGCAGCTCCGCCGTCAGCATTGCCTATCAGTATCTGGGCGTGCCCTATGTCTACGGCGGCGCCTCCCCCAGCGGCTTTGACTGCTCCGGCTTTACCATGTATGTGTATAACCAGCTGGGCATCTCCCTGCCCCACGGCGCTACCCCCCAGCTGAAGTACGGCACCTATGTCAGCCGCAGCGAGCTGCAGCCCGGCGATCTGGTATTTTTCTCCGACGGCAGCTACCCCGCCTCCCATGTTGGCATCTATGTGGGCGACGACCAGTTCATCCACGCTTCGTCCTCCACCGGCAACGGCTACTGCGTGTGCGTCTCCTCCCTGAATACCAACTATTACAGCCGCAACTTTGTGGGCGGACGCCGCTTCTGAGCTTCGTACAAAAAAAGAACTCTGACCTGTCGGTCAGAGTTCTTTTTTGTTATTCTGCGGTGTCCTGCGGCGGCTCCTCGCCGGATCCCTCCGGGTTCTCCGCCGCCTCACGGGCGGCCTTTTGGTTGACATACAGCTCCTCCGGCTTGTGGGGATGGAGCTTCAGGTTGTAGAACAGCATAAACGCGGACACCAGCACCATCACGAGGCTCAGCGCCTGGCTGACCCGGATGGGCTGCCCGCCGATGGTCCAGTCGAACAGATACAGGCTGTCGGTACGCAGGCCCTCGATCCAGAACCGGCCCAGACCGTACCACAGAAAGTAGAACCACGTGTTCTCGCCGTCAAACCGGCGGGCGCGGGCCACGATGAACACGATGAGCAGCAGCCCCACCACGTTCCACAGGCTCTCATACAGGAACGTGGGGTGGACGGCCACGCTCGATCCCATGGTCGTGGTCAGCTCCATGCGCCACGGCATGGTCGTCTCGGTGCCGAAGGCCTCCCGGTTCATGAAGTTGCCCCAGCGTCCCACGGCCTGTCCGATGAGGAAGCCCATGACCACCAGATCGGTCAGCGCGCCCATCTTGACGCCCTTTTTCCGGCACAGCACGAAGCCCGTCAGGAATGCGGCGATCACACCGCCGTAGATGGCCAGTCCGCCGTCCCAGATGGCAATGGCGCTGCCCCAGTCGAAGGAGCCGTCCGCCTTTTTGAACAAATCGAGATAAAAGATCACGTAGTACAGCCGGGCGCCCACGATGGCCAGCGGAACGCCCCACAGTACGGCGTCCAGCAGGTCATCCTCCGTAATGCCGTACTTCTTCCGCTGGGTCATGCAGAACCACAGCGCCAGCATCACGCCCAGCGCGATGATGATGCCGTACCAGTAGATGGCCTTCCCGCCGATGTGAAAGGCCACACCGGAGGCGGTAAACGCCCAGTCTCCAAAAAGCCCCGGAAAGCGGATGGGGCTGTCTGTCATGATATGCAAGGGTCATCCCTCCTTCGGATACACGATGGAGAGCGCCATGCCTCTCTCCGTAAAGCTGTCGCGGATAAAGCCCAGCACGTCCTGCTGGGTGATTCTGTCGTAGACCTCCGGGAACCGGTAGGCGTCGTAGCGGCGGAAGCAGCCCTCCACCATGGACACGGCGATGGACTCGAAGGAGTTCAGCGCCCGCATGGCCGCGCCGAAGTTGGCGTTGATGATGCGGCGGTAGTACGCCTCGTCCAGTCCCTCCTCCGTCAGGCGCTTCGCCTCGGCCAGAATGGCCTGCGCCACGGCATGGGGATCCTTGCTGTCGCCTCCGGCATAGACGTAGGCCGCGCCGGGCAGGATGTCGTAGCTGGCGCCGAAGGAGCCGTTGATAAGCCCCTGACTGTACAGCCGGGCATACAGTGGGCTGGACTCACCCATCATCAGGTCGCAGGCCAGCTCCCCGATGGCGGTAGCGCGCATCTGCTCCGGCCCATCGGCCTGCGGCGCACACTTGAAGCCCAGCAGGAAGGTGGGCATGGCCACCTCCATGGTGCAGCTGGTCTCCGGCTGCGCCGCCGTCAGATCCTCCGCCGGGCCGTGGTCGCGGGGGATATCGGGGCCGCTGCTCTCCGGCAGGATGCGGCGTGCCGTCTCCAGCACCTTGTCCGCGTCCACGTCGCCCACCACCACCAGACACATATTGGACGGCGTGTAAAACGCCTTGTGGCAGTCGTACAGGGTCTGCGCCGTGATCTGCCGGATGCTCTCCACCGAGCCCGCCACGGAGGTGCGGGCGGGGCTGGTGTGGTACAGCGCCTGCATCAGACGCTTGTAGACCTGCCACTCCGGGTTGTCCTCGATCATGTTGATCTCCTGGGCGATGATGCCCTGCTCCTTCTCCACGCTCTCCTCGGTGAAGTAAGGCACGGACACGAAAGACAGCAGGATCTCCAGATTCTCGTAGAATTTCTCCGTGGAGTCGAAGTAGTAGCAGGTGATGGCGTTGGAGGTGAAGGCGTTGGGCTCTGCCCCGTTTTTTGCCAGCTCCTGCAAGGCGTTGCCCGCCTCGGTGTCGAACATCTTATGCTCCAGATAGTGGGCGATGCCGGCGGGAGTGTCCAACCACTGGCCGTTCAGCTGAAAGCGCATATCCATGCCGCCGTAGCGGGTGGCGAACATGGCGTACTTGCGGCGATAATCCTTCTTGGGGACGACGAACACCGGCAGGCCGTTTTCCAGCGTTGTGCGGATGACCTCCTCGCCGATGCGGGGATAGACGGTCTTTTCGGAATGTGCCATGTTACGCCTCCTCCTTTCCGTGCAGGAAGTACACGGTGTCCAGCCTGGCGGACCGGGCCGCCGCCATGATGCGCTCCTTCGTGACCTCACGCAGCGCCGCGGTCAGCTCCTCCGGCGTCTCGCCGGCGTCCGTGGCGATCTGCCCCAGATAGTAGTTTTCCAGCGCACCTTGGGAGTCCGGCAGGGACGTAAGGGAGCTGAGCATGGCCTGCAGGGCGCCGTCCTGCTCCCATTCCTCCCACTCGCCGTTCTGCACGGCGGTGAGCTGGCGGGCGATCTCCTCCATGGCGCGGTCACAGTCCTTCTGCTCCACGCCGCTGGAGACGGTCATGATATTCTTGCTGCGGGCATAGCTGCTGGAGGCGTAGTAGCACAGGGACAGCTTCTCCCGCACGTTCATAAACAGCTTGGAATTGCTGGTGCCGCCGAAGATCAGGTTGGCAAGGATCATGGCGGGTACATCCTCCGTGGTGCAGCGGTAGCCAAGCGACAGCTTGCCCTGATTCACGTCCATGACCTCCGTCACCATCCGGGGCGTCTCCCGGGGCGGCAGCTGCTCCATGGCGGGCAGGGGCGCCGCGGCGCCTCTGGGCAGAGCCGCCAGCGCCGACAGCACCGCATCCTCCACCCGCTGCTGCTCCGCGCTGCCGCAGTAGATCACCTCCACCCGGCTGCTTGCCAGCAGCGCGCCGCTGTGGCGGTACAGGGCGTGGTGGCTCAGCCGCCCCGCCGACTCCTCGTCGCCCAGACGCAGGATGCTGTACGGCTCGCCGGCGCACATCTCCTGCATGAGCCGGATCTCCGCCCAGTCCCGCTTGTCGTTGCGCAGGGAGCGGATGGCGTCGATGAGGTTGGCCTTTTCGCTGTCCACATACTCCGCCAGAAAGCTGCCGTTCCGGGTCACCGGCTCCAGCAGCATCTCTCCCATCAGCTCCGCCACCGGCTCCAGCAGCTTTTCGCCGTGGGGCGTGAAGGCGTCGTCGATAAAGCCTGCGGCAAAGCCGATGCACTGGCGCTCCCCCTTCTTGCGGACGACGCTGTCCACCGTGGCGCCGTACAGCGTATCCATGGCGGCGGACAGGCTCTCCATATCCGGGTGGCGCATGGTACCCCGGCTCAGCACGGCGGGCAGCAGCGCATTGGCGGACGCGGTGGCGCGATCCAGTCCGGTGACGAGGTTCAGCGTCAGGCGGCTGGTCTTGAATTTGCGGGCGGGCAGATAGGTCAGGAATACATCCGGCATGATCTCCCGGCGATTTTCATACATGGCGGGACCTCCTCAGTGTTCATTTGCATACTCCCGATTATTATACACCAGCATCGCCCAAAAGAAAAGCGGCAAAAAAGAAACTCCCGCCTAAAGCGGGAGCTTCTCTCGTCAATCAACGATATCCACCGAAACCTTTGCGCCGGTGCGCTGGGCATAGGAGCGCACCACGGTGCGGATCTCCTTGGCGATACGGCCCTGACGGCCGATGACCTTGCCCATGTCCTCAGGGGCCACACGCAGCTGCAGCGTCAGCTCATCGCCCTCCTCGACCTCGGTGACGGACACCTGATCGGGATGCTCTACAAGGCTTCTGGCTATATACAGCAGCAAATCCTTCATGCTTTGCCCCCGGCTTACAGAACGTCGACCTTCTTCAGCAGAGCGCGGACGGTCTCAGTGGGCTGGGCGCCGGTCTTGATCCACTCGCGGGCACGGTCAGCGTCGATGCTGATCTTGGCGGGGGACACGCAGGGATCGTAGGTGCCGATCTCCTCGATGAAACGGCCATCACGGGGATAGCGGGAATCAGCGACGACCACGCGGTAGTAAGGAGCCTTCTTAGCGCCCATTCTTCTCAGACGAATCTTGACCATAGTTATTTTTCCTCCATGTATTATTTGTATGGTTTATTTGTTAAATGCTTCTGCACTTACACACTTATTTCAACCGTTTTTTCCGGCCGAAGCCGTGCATCCGGTTCATATTGGGCATACCGCCCATCATGCCGCCAAGACCGCGGAACTTGCCCTTGGTCATGGCCTTTGTCATCTGCTGCAGCATCTCGAAGGACTTCAGCAGCCGGTTGACATCCACCACCTCCAGACCGCAGCCGGCAGCGATGCGCTTTTTGCGGCTGGCGTTGAGGATCTGGGGATTCTCCCGCTCCTTGGGGGTCATACTGCGGATGATGGCCTTATTGTGCGCCATCTGCTTTTCGTCGATCTGGCTGGCGTCGAAGCCCTTGCCCATGCCGCCGGGCAGCATATCCGCGATCTGGCTCAGGTCGCCCATGTTTTGCAGCTGCTCCAGCTGATCCAGATAGTCGCTGAGGGTCAG
>Ga0129313_1002356_pt1 | contig 10045 bp, 6 predicted proteins | sample O1105metagenome_FD_94436 | JGI IMG/M metagenome (GOLD analysis project Ga0129313, IMG submission 94436) | Orangutan group fecal microbial communities from fecal samples from Wisconsin, USA - O1105 metagenome | ecosystem: Host-associated > Mammals > Digestive system > Large intestine > Fecal... | reverse complement strand
GAGATCCGGATGGTATGCGATCCCGGTATCCAATACAGCAACCGTTACAGGCTCTGACTGCCAAGTTACGCTATCTGTTTGTTCCGGTACCTGTACCTGCTCCCTGACCCTCTGCATCCGTTTCCCTTCCCGGTAAAAATATAGTAAAACCGACATAAGACTTATTCTATCTTATGCCGGTTTCTATTCCGGGTGTCGGTTAAATCACCCCATTATTCATTTATGATCTCTATCCCCTCCGGGAAAGCGTCATTTCCAATATCCGTGACACTCGCCGGCAGATGTACTTTTTTTAATTCCGTATGATTTCGGAATGCTTCCTCTGCGATCACGCGAACGCCATCCGGTATCACAACTTCAGGCAGATTCCCTTTATAAGCTACCAGGATGTCCCCACTGATCAGGAAATCATCCATACTGTTCTCTTCAAAATCATCCATCCAGCCGGTATGGGCAAACGCCTTTGCACCAACAGTATTCACCGTGTCCGGCAATATCACGTTATCCAGATTATCACAATGATAAAACGCTGCATAGTCAATCACCGTTACACCTTCCGGAATCGTAACGGTCCGGAGAGAACTTCTGGAAAAAGCAAAACGTCCGATCTCTATAGTACCTTCCGGGATTGTAACTGCGCCGACAGACTGGTTACGATAATACATCCATTCCGGAACCTTGCCGTTCTCTGTCTCAGCTGTGATATCCTGTTCTTTACCGGTCTCCTGTCCCGCTTCCGGTTCCGTATACCCCTGCTGTACTTTTTCCTCACCCGGATGCACCATTACCAAGGCATGATTCCCTACAATAATAGTACTGCCCAGGACATTCCCGGGAACCGGTGTTGTAGCAGGTGCAGGCGTAGCCGTTGATACAGGTTCTGTCGTTGCCTGTGTATCCGGTCCGCTTACTGCTGTCGGTGTCTGTACGGGAGCTGCCGTCACCAGCGGATCACGGCTTTTCTGCTCCGCAAGTTTTTGGGCAAACTGTGCTGCCACACTTCCCTCGTCCGCATGGATTGTCACATTATCACAGTTTAAGAAAGCATCTTCCGCAATACTGGTCACCGTAGCCGGAATATAAATATCTGTGAGATTAACGCATCCTGCAAATGCCTGTGCATCAATACTCTGTATATTTTCCGGAATTGTGATCTGCTTTAAACCCGTACATCCTGCAAACGAATACTCGTCCACTGCAGTCAGACCCTTTCCAAGGACAACCTCTTCCAGATTGTTACATCCCCAGAAAACATAGGCATCCAAACGCTTGACAGATTTCGGAATTACAACAAACTGTACCTTCTGATTGTTCTCAAAGGCACTCTCACCTATGACTTCCACTGTATCCGGAATCGTGACGCGTTCTTCCGTCCCTCTGTATTTTACCAGTGTACTCCCTTGCGTCTGAAAATCAGAGGCAGACGCTGCCGCATCTGCCTCCGACACAGGAAGATGTGTCAGGATCAATGCGGTAACTGCCAGTGCTATGACAGCCATCCACTTTTTATGATTCATAAACCTTCCCATCCTTTATTTCATACTAGGCTCTGGCTTTCCGCAGAGTCTTTTTGTCCTTCTTCATGAAGAGTACTACCGAGATACATGCAAGTCCCATGGATAGGAACCACTTGGGATGAATGCCGTCTCCGGTCTTAGGTGTGCTGTCTGCGATGGTTCCCGCAGTCAGATTATTCGTATCCACATAGATCACATACGGTGAGAAATGCTCTGCCGTAAAGGTTACGCAGGATACTCCGGATATTGTAGAGAACTTCGGCGACAGCTTATCCAGCTTGCTGTTCACTACTCCGGCCACTTTATTATTACCTGCGTAGGTGATCAGAGAATCCGGTACCGGTAACGTAATACTGATGGATAATCCCGTGGTATCCGTGATCTTCGTATTTCCTGTGGAATCATACAGACTGATATCCATGGGGAAATACTTGATAGCACTGATATCACTGCCGTACTCTGCCATCAAAGCCTTAACTACCTCTTCGGAAGCTGCTGCACTCTCTGTGATCTTGATCACAAAGTTATCAGAAGATCCGTTCACCGTTGCAGATACCACACCGGTATTGGACAGACCGTTTTTATCAATAACAACGGTGGTTCTGCCACCGGATACGGTACCTGTAGTAGTACTGGTCGGTCTTCTGTTGGAATTGGAATTCGTGGAATTACCGCTTCCTGTAGATGAATTTGTTTTGTTACCTGAACCGGATTTTGCAGTATAATTTGCAGTTACCGTTACATTAGCTTCCGGCATAGTGATGACAGTTGCAGACAATACCTTGCTGGCAATCGTCGTATTGGCCGGATCTATTGACCAACTACTAAACTGTTGGTTCGCCGCAGGGTCGTTTGCCACGATGATCGGCTGGGAACCTGCCACATAACTTCCGGATCCGGAACCGTTTTTAACCGTCAGAGTATACATCTTGGCAGTAGTTCCATTGTTATTATTACCTCCCGGACTGGTGCTTGCTCCCGGGCTGGTCGTCGTCCCACCATTATTAGAACCACTGACTTCATATACTGCATAGAAATCTGTATTTTCTGTGATAGCTGTAGCAATATCCGGCAGCCATTCCTTGAAGGTGTAACCACTGACCGTAGGGGTCTGGATACTGGGTGCAACCGTACCCTTCTTGATCGTGGTCTGATAGAACACTTCCTTGGTCACACTGTTGATATATCTGACTACAATATCATCCTCGCTTAGCGCTTTATATTGTGCCATGGTGGTAAAAGACTCTGTAATATTGGTCAGAGGTCTGTCCCATCCGATGAAGATATAACCATCTCTCACAAGATTAGATGTGTTGGGCAGATCCGCATCTGCGATGCTGCCGCCAGAGGATACCTTGATCTCCTTAATTACCGTACCATCCCAATCCTGGAAGGTAACGGTCAATTTTGTAGCATCAGGGTCATCCTTGCTGTAGATAGCTACGCACTGTGTATCGCCGGAGATCTCTCTATAGTCTGGATCCCAGTACTGGAAGGTCTCTCCTGTCTTTCCTGCGGGAGTAGGAGGTACTGCATCCTCGCCGCCTCTGACAGTCTGCTCTGCACTGTCTACATCCACATACCGATTTAATTCATCACTCCAGTCACGGAAAGTAACTTTGAAGTATTCAATCAGTGGAGAAGTATCTCGTGAGAATCCGTTCTTATCCGCATAATCATATAACCAGCTGGTCTCTGGACAACAGATAACAACATCTTTTTTGTTGTTCTCTCGTAACATGCCTTTAAAAGCATTTGTATCAATCAGGTTCAAATACTGACTGGCTTCGATTCGATCCACATTACTACCGCTGAAAATATAACCGTCCAACGTAGTACAGGTAGTAGGAAGTTTCACTGTTCGTAACTCGGTAGTATCTGCAAATGCATATTCAGGTACTTTGGTAATTGCAGTCTCTGTCAGATCAATTTCTCTAAGGTCAGCACAATTTCTAAACGCCTCCGGTGCCAATTCTGTGACACCCGCCACCTCGCTGGCCTTAACATATTTGCTCTGTCTTCCTTCCAGACACTCCACTATGGATGCTTTGGCTCCGCCATTCATTCCATAAATGATACTGTTATCACAGCTAAAATGATCATTTCCTGTAAACGCAACATATGAAAGATCCTTACATTTTGTAAAAGGAATTCTTCCCAATGAACTTATTGTTCCCGACAAAGTTACATCTGTCAGTTTTTCACATCCACTGAATGCATAATCACCGATAGAATCCATATTACCGGTAATAGACACTTTTTCCAAGCCGGTGCAGTCTGCAAATGCTTCTTTTTCGATGGATGCAGTATTCCCCAAAACATTCAGTTCTTTTAAGTTCTTAACTCCCTTGAAATCAGCAGCTTCGATGTTGTCCAGTCCATACAGAGTAACTGTTTTCTCCATTGCGGGATCTAATGCTTCTTTTTTTGCAAACAGACCATCCTGAATTGCCTGGACTCCCTCAGGAATCGTCAGGTTCAATGCAGAATTAATAAAGTCCTGCTGATCCTGCGTCAGAGTTTTCCCCTCCTGCCTATAGTTATCTACGGCATCTTGAGCTGCCGTTCTTTGTGCATCCGTAAGATAAGGATATTTGGTTTCATTACTATAATCGCCTAACTGTGAAAATGCTGGGAAATCAATCAGTTCACTAACGCCTTTTTCCGCATTATACTGTACAATCAGATTATCCGGCCATCCACTGCAATAAGTAATGTAGCTTGTAACCTGGCTTCCATTGTTGTAATTATTATTAGCATTCATTGCATACTGATATGGCTGTGAAGTCGAAGATATACTACCGACGAACTTCAGCTTTACACCGGGAGCATTTGGATCGGAAGAATCCTTTTTTATGCCTTCTACACATTTATGTGTAGCACTGGCTGCGAAATCCTGTGTTTTGAAAGCCTCAGGACCTATCTCTACAGTATCAGTATCAAAAATAACATATTCCAGATTATGACATCCCTTGAATGCTCCATCAGAAATTTTCTGAACCGTCACAGGGATCGTCACCTTGGACAACGAGCAATTGTTTGCAAAAGTATTGGATCCGATATTATAAATATGATAAGGTCCGATCTGTGCGGGAATATTCAGTTCTGTTACCTTTGTACCTATTGTAGTGGAGATCAATTCATTGGATGAATTTACAACATAAGTACATCTGTCCGTAGCAGGATCTCCTTTCGGATCTTCCATTACCGTCAATTCATATTTATTCTGACTTTCATAGATTTCCTTTTTGGAATCATATTCCATGTAGCTGAAAGCAAAACACTCTTTCTGCGTAAAATCATGAATAGAGGAAGACGGTCTGCCTTCAAAATAAAAGGTTCCGTTTATCGGCTCTCCTGCCAACATATCCTTAAAGCATTGGAAACAGTATACATCTCCGTCTTTCTTTTCCGTAAATGTCATGCTGGTGTTTCTGGCAGTAATCCTCTGTAAATTTTTACATCCCTTCACCACTGAAATGTCTAACGCCTCGCTATAATTATCAGGGAATGTAAGGGAAGACAAAGTCTCACAGTTTTCAAACACGTTCCAGCCTAACTCAGTCAAATGGCTAGCACTAGGTGCATCTCCGGAATTACACATCTCTACATTACTCAAGAATCGACATTCTGCGAAAGCATAATCGCCGATAAATTTTACAGAAATAGGTATAGTAATCCCTTTCAAATTAGTACATTTATAAAATGCATGATCTCCGATCTGTTCCAAATTAGATGCATCCGGAACATTTATATCTGTTAAACTTCCGCATCCGTAAAAAGCTTTATTGCCGATAACGCGAAGTCCGTTTCCAAAGGAAATGGCTGACAGACTACCACATTCATAAAACGCATAGTTACCAACGCCGATCAAATTTTCACCGATATTAAGTGTTCGAATATTTCCTGCCTGGGCAAAAATACCCTGTGAAGGAGTCGTTATGTAGTTTCTCGCTTCTGTATCCGGAATACTCCATTTATAAGTATGAGAAACCTCATCATATTTAGCATCCAAATACTGATTGCCAATATATTTTACCTGTGCATTTTTAATCCACTGATGAATTTCTTCCGTAGTCTGATGATATCCGTTATATGTTTTCTTCAACGTAGAATCTGTGTCGTCTTCTGCCGTTGTACTGGTGTAGCTTCCGTTGGATACGCCATCATAATAAAAGAATTTTTTCAGATCTAACTCTTTCCAGTCATTATCTGTTACATAGCACGGCATCATCTCACCGGTATAATAAATTTCTTCTTTTTGTGCATACACCTGTTTTCCATTTTCCTTCAATGGTTGTCCATCTGCATCAACTAATGGATGTTCAAGGTCATCTACCATCCGACTTTTCTGCGTAAGTTTTTCATAATACAGTGGTTCACCGCTCAAGCTTGCCGCCACATAACCATTTACGGTACCAAGGTTACCGGTAGGCTGTATATATGCATTAACCGTATTGGGAATTGTCAGTGTGTTATCCGGCAAATTGTTATCCTTGTTATAACCCAAAATAATTGCAGACCATACTCCACCTACCCGCTGATATGCAAACTGATAGTTACTCCCGTCTTCATTCGTTCCGGTAGTATAAATGTTAGAATTCGGCGCAACTTCCGGTATCAGTTCATCCATCGTATTTACCTGACTGTTAGCCGGCAAAATATTTTCCTTTTCTTTAGCATTTCTTGCGATAGTCACCTTATATGTATAGGTTCCCGAACCTGCAGTATGTGTCGCATTATGTGAATGCTCTGCCGCCTGCGCAACAGCATCCTCTTCCGCACGCAGTCCTTCCGTAGGAATCGCTGCCACTACGATCGCTGAGATCAAGAACAATGTTCCCAGGGTCTTCCTTACTGTCTTTTTTAATCTTCTGTTGGTCTTCCTTGTACCCTTAGTCATCCTTTACTCCTTTGTCGTCACCTTTTTGGCAACCACCACGAATCTGCCGTTTTTCTCCTGATAATCACAGGTCGACAGGGTTAATAGCCGGTCACCGTATTGAGCTGTGACCCCTGTGTCATATAATGACATTCCCTCCATGTCATTCATATAAGAGTCAAATTCCTGCTCACTCTGGGCGTCTATAAACTGATAATATTTGAATACGATCTCATCTTCACTGTATACCCTTGAACGGAATACATACATGATCTCATACAGACCTTTTTCATAAATGGTATCAAACTGTATGCAGGGATGTTTCTCATAGTAGCTCTGGTCGCTGTATAAGGATAAGCCTCCGAACATCTGCCCGCTCTTCATGTGATGCCCATACAGAATAAGGTTTGTGCTGGGTTTCAGCACATCACAGTCCTTGTCCATGAAAATGGAACCGTTCTTGTCATACTCCTGATTCAGATTGTGATCCAGATAATATTCGTTATCCGTTGTCTGCATTACAGGGTAATCTATATTAGTATCGTCAATTTTTACCCATCCGATTAGTCTTTTGTTCTTATTTAATAAATTTTTATATTCATCCAACACCGGAGGCGGCGTGCTCTGTCCTTCCTCCGCGGTATAATGAATCACCGGAGCCGGTGCATCACTTGCTGTTGGCTCTTTATCTTTCAATTCGCTCAGCTGCTTGTAATTATCAGCAGTACGATAATTGTACCAATTATATACACCGAAATACCCCAGGCAGACAATGGCTGCCATACCGCAGAGGACTACCAGAAGTTTCCTTCGTTTTTCCCGCTTCTTCAGTTCTTCTTTTACTATTTTATCCAGTTCCTGTTCATCAAACTGCGGTTTGTTCTGTTTCTGTGTGGTCTGCCTACGTTTCGGTGTTTCTTTTTTCTTTACTGGTTTCTTTAAAGTAGCCTTTTTTTCCGTTGCATTGGCTTTGGGAACCGGAGCATCTTTTCGTTCCTGTCTGCGAATCTCTTCTGCCAGCTCCTCCATATAATCCTGTCCCAGGATACTGTGAAATCTGCATTTTCCGCTACGGATCACTTCCAAAAGCTTCTTCTGATCCGACAGGTTCATCTTCTTAGTCTGCATCCGAAGATTTTCAATCACCTGCTGATCCTTCAGAGCGTTCTGGTAATCCGCCTCTGTCCGAAACTGCCGCCCTTCTACGATATATATCTTCTGTGTCATTCAATCTATCCTTAAGTAAATAATAAAATGTCAGGGATAAGTGGGGTAAACTTATATGAATTAAGCCTGCATCATTTTAACTACATATCATCATCTAATTACATTTCCACATAGTTATTTTTATTTTACTATATTAGAAAATTATTGCAAGTCTTTTCCGGAAACATTGACAGGCTCCCCCGCATACAATAGAGCATAAATAAAAAGTGGAGGCACTAAAAATGAGTGACTTAACTGCTACAAACTGTGGCTGCAACAATAATTCCTGCAGCAACAATAACAACTGTAGTAACGGTATCTTCGGCAACAGCTGCATCTGGATCATCCTTTTACTGTTCTGCGGCTGCGGTAACGGTTGCGGCAACAACAGCTGCGGACTTCTGGGCAATAAAAACAATGGTTGCGGCGGAAATGATTGTTGCGAATGGCTGATCTGGATTCTGCTCCTGTCCTGCTTCTGTGGCGGTGGCAACAACGGCTGTGGAAATTGCGGTTGCTGATTTATCGGACTTTTTACACACGTATGATCGATCATCCCGGGGTGCGGATCTTCCGTACCCCGAATGACTGATTGGCATAAGCGAATTATCCGCTTCATAAGATACTAGTAATTCATTTACTGGAAGGTATTATCTGCATGGATGATAACAGAATCGACAAGGCGGCCGCCTTTGACACTTTATTTACCAACAACCGCATTCAGATTCTGAAAACACTTGCCTATTATATAGATCCGCATCTCCTGAAAGGACTTGCTGTCTACATAAAATTTTTGGAATTGCAATATACGCTGGCGCTGTTTAGAAAACATCCGGAGACTGCTCTGCACAGTTTTCCTCTATCATCCGATGGAAGCAGTTTCGCCGGTGAACTATGCAGTGATCTCATGCCTTTATGCGATGAAGCTCAGAAAGCATCCCTGCAGCAGGTCACACAGATGCTTGACAATATCCGTAATTTTCAAGAAATGATGGATATGGCTAAGTCCATGCAGGAGCTGTTCCCGGAAGGCTTCTCCGATCTGGACGGTTGTGATCCGGCTATGTTGTCCGAACTTTTCGCAGCCACTCAAAATCAATCAGGAGGTCAACAAAATGGATTATTCTCAGACTCCCCTCTGGATGCAGGATGATCTTGTGAAGGACATCCCCAGAGAAAAATTAGAATTTCTCTCCACTCTTTTTGCCAAAGGGCATGGGAAATCACAAAAAGAAATGATGTCACTTCTCATGCCTGCCATGCGTAAGGCAAAGCAGGAGCATCTCACTTTTACCCCACAGGAAATGCAGGCTGCCATCACAGCCATCAAAAAATACAGCACCGAAGCAGAACTGCAGCAGATTCAAAACATTTTAGAAAAAAGCAACACTCAAAGAAATAACTCCCGGCAGACGTAAGGTCTGTCAGGAGTTATTTTATTTATACCTCATGGACATATTCGTTCATGGCTGAACTATTTAACTACGATGTTGACGATTCTACCTGGAACATAGATCTCTTTTACGATGTTGCCGGTCAGCTTGTCTCCCAGAGCTTCTTTTGCCATGTTGATAACATTTTCCTTGGTCTCATCCTTGGAAACATTGATGGTCACACGCATCTTGCCGTTGACCTGAACACCGATCTCAACAACGCTCTCTATGGTCTTCTCTTCCTCGAATTCAGGCCATGCTGCCTGATACAATCTGCCCTCAAATCCGGCAGTCTGCCACAATTCCTCAGTGATATGAGGTGCTACAGGGTTAAGCAAAGTAAGCAGTGTCTTGTATTCGCCTCTGGTAATGGCGTTCTTCTTGTAGAACTCGTTGATCAGGGACATCATAGCTGCAATGGCGGTGTTGTACTTCAGGTTCTCGAAATCGCTGCTGACCTTTTTGATGGTCTGGTGCATCTTGGTCTCTAAGTCTGCACTATATCCTTCTTCATCAGTCAGGATATCCTGCAACTTCCATACTCTCTCAAGGAATCTACGGCATCCCTTTACGCCTTCCTCACTCCAGGAAGCGCTCAGATCAAAGGCACCGATGAACATCTCGTAGGTACGCAGAGTATCTGCACCATAATCCTGTACGATATCGTCAGGATTTACCACGTTGCCGCGGGACTTGGACATCTTCTCACCGTTGGATCCCAGGATCATACCGTGGCTGGTTCTCTTCTGGTAAGGTTCGGGAGTAGGTACTACGCCCTGATCATACAGGAACTTATGCCAGAAACGGGAGTACAACAGATGCAGTGTGGTATGTTCCATACCGCCGTTGTACCAGTCAACCGGCAGCCAATACTTCAATGCTTCAGGACTTGCCAGTGCCTTGTCATTGTGAGGATCGGTATAACGCAGGTAATACCAGGAAGAACCTGCCCACTGAGGCATGGTATCAGTCTCTCTCTTTGCCGGACCGCCACAGCAGGGACAGGT
>Ga0129313_1002355_pt1 | contig 10047 bp, 10 predicted proteins | sample O1105metagenome_FD_94436 | JGI IMG/M metagenome (GOLD analysis project Ga0129313, IMG submission 94436) | Orangutan group fecal microbial communities from fecal samples from Wisconsin, USA - O1105 metagenome | ecosystem: Host-associated > Mammals > Digestive system > Large intestine > Fecal... | reverse complement strand
TGGTGCTGAACGGGCTGACGCTCACCTCGGAGACCACCGCGCCCATCGTCTGCGGCAAGGGCAGCGGGGTCACCATTGAAGCCGCCGCAGGGACGGAAAACACGCTGACAGATACGGAGAGCAACAACGACGAGACCGGCAATGCCGACGCGGAAAACGCCGTCATCAAGTGCAAGGACGGCTCGCAGGTGGTGCTCTGCGGCACAGGGACGCTGAACGTGCAGGCGAACGGCAAAAACGGCGTCAAGTCCGGCGCGACCACGGAGGACGGCGAGGCTTCTCTGACCATCCGCGGCCTGACGCTGAACATCAACGCGCCGGTGAACGACGCGGTGAACGCGGAGGCGGCGCTGGAGGTAGAGAGCGGCGCCCTCACCCTCTCGGCGGGGGATGACGCGCTGCACTGCGACTACACGTTGAACATCGGCGCAGAGGGGACGGACGGCCCCAGCGTGACGATCACCGCCTGCTATGAGGGACTGGAGGGCGCCACGGTCAACGTCTTTTCCGGCAAAGTGAGCATCCAATCCACGGACGACTGCATCAACGCCGCCAACGCCGATCTGACCGGCTACTCCTATGAATTGAACATCTTCGGCGGGACGATCACGGCGCACTCCGACAGCGGCGACGGCTTTGATTCCAACGGCGGTCTGACGATCTCCGGCGGCTATGTGACCGTCTGGACCGCCAACGCCGCGGACAACGAGCCCTTGGACGCGGACGGCACGGTGACCGTTTCCGGCGGCACGGTGCTGGCGGCGGGCGGCAGCGGCGGCATGGGCATGAGCCTTGCGGCAGCACAGCCCTGCGTGATCTTCGGCGGCACAATGGAAATGCCGGGTGAAAATGTGCAGAACGGGCAGCCCGGCACAGGCGGGCAGCCCAATGGGAAAGAGCCACCCAGCGGCGAAGAGCGCTCCGATGGGGAAGATCGCCCCGCGCAGGGCAGCTTTGGCGGCGCGTCGCTGCTGACGCAGGACAGCAGCTTTACCATTGCGAACAGCGGCGGCGCGGTGCTTTATACAGGCGAGGCGGCCTACAACGCGTCCTTTGTGTTCTTCTCGTCACCAGACCTTTCGGGGGGAGAGAGCTACACGCTCACCTCCGGCGAGACCCAGGCGGAGAGCGCTGCCCAGACCGGCGCGGTGAGCATCGGCATGGGCACTATGGGCGGCCCCGGCGGTCAGAGGCCGGACGGCACGCCGCCCTCCGGCGGCGGGAACGGCCAAAAACCGGACGGCAGCGCCCCACCGGAAAAGCCGGAGGGCGAGAGTACCCCCAATAACGGCAGCGGCGCCAAGGCATAAAAGCGCGGAAAGAGCGCACCGAACCTCTATGATGGCTACACACAGACTGCGTAGAAGCAAAAAGGCTCCCGGCATACCACACGCGTGGTATGCCGGGAGCCTTTTTTCGCGAATTTTATAGGTGTATGACGCGGCGCAGGTCAGAACGCGAACAGGTTCAGCCCCGTGTCCGGGTCATGCGCTCTGTCCACCGCACCGGGAATGATCTCTACGACCATTTCGCAGGTGGCGCTGACCACAGCCCGGTTTAAGTGGCCGCCAAACACCTGCCCCTTGTCGTTTCCGGCACTCATGTGCAGGTGGGTGTAGAACGCGCCGTCCATGGTGTTGATGGTGCCGGTCAGGGAGACGATCTCAAAATTGCCGCGGAACTCGTTTGCGTAGTACCGCTGCTCCTCCACCTTGTAAACGCCCACCGTAAAATCGTTGGTCGCGCCCAGGGCGGTGACACTGGCCAGCGTGATGCTTTCCCTGCGCGCAAGCTCCTTCACCTGCTCGAGGATCTCCTCGCCTCTGTCGATCCGCACCACGATTTTATCGCCAAATCTTCTGTATTCCATCGTAAACCACTCCTTGCGTTTCAATTTTCCCTGTGGTATTTTCATAATAGTACCTGCACTTGGCTTTCTGTCAAGATGCATTTGAAGATTTTGAGGGTTTTATGTACTTGACCGAACGGGGGAGAGCTGTTCGCCCTACTCATCGACCACCCACCACCCATGCCGCATAACAAAGGAGCTTCCGCATGAGCGGGTGAGGCGGCACGAAGCCGCATGGAGCTGATCGTGCGTTTACTGGCAAAGCAAAACGATGTGACTGATGGAAAGGAAGCCGAAAACCAAATGGCATGGGCACGGCAGGCGAACGCTTGCAGGGCACAGGCGGAGGAAGTCGTAAAGGAGAAAACATCATACGCTGAACGGGGCGCTTCCGGCCGCGCAGACGACCGCGGCATTTCAAGAAGCCCTGTCCCACGGGCAGGTCACAGAGAAGGAGAAAGCACTACGGGAGTTTGTCCTGTCCGCTTACGGCAACACGGAATGACGGCGCACATGAGCAAAGAGGCAAAAGACCATTTCCGGTCTTTTGCCTCTTTGCCTGCTTCGGGACTATTCTGTAATAGTCCTTTTACATATGTGAGGGGGGAGAAAAACAGCGTGTTCGAAGTCGCGTGCTGCGCTGTGCCGGCAGCGCCTTACAGGGCGGCGCGGTCAAAGACCAATTCGCCGTTGAGGTAGGTCTGCAGGACCTTGATATCCTTGATGGCGTCCGGCTCCACGGCCAGCAGATCCGCCGACAGCACGGCGAAGTCCGCCACCTTGCCCGGCGTGATGCTGCCCTTGCGATCCTCGGAGAAGGAGGCATAGGCGCCGCCCATGGTGAAGCTCTCCAGCGCATCCTCGACGCTGATACACTGCTCCGGCCGCCAGCCGCCGGCGGGCTGACCGCTCAGCGTCTTGCGCGTCACGGCGGAGTAGATGTTTTCCATGATGTCCAGCGACTCTACCGGACAGTCGGAACCGCCGGAGATGGGGATACCCTTATCCAGGAATTCCTTCCAGTTATAGGATGTGGACGCCCGCTTGCTGCCGATGCGGTCTTCGATGATGCTGATGTCGTAGTTCAGGAAAATGGGCTGAATGTAGGCAATGAGATCCATGGCCTTCATGCGATCCAGCTGATCGTGGGACGTGACCTGACAGTGAATGATGCCGTGGCGCTCACCGGTTCTCGGATACTGGCGGCGAGCCTTCTCCATGGCGTTCATCACCATGTCCATGCCGGCGTCACCGATGGCGTGAATGGCGATCTGCATACCGGCGCGGTGTGCCTCTAAAATCAGGGCGTCCAGCTCCTCCTGACTGAAGAAGGGAATACCGCGGGTGGTAGACACGTCGGTGTACGGCTCCCGCAGATAGGCGGTTCGCGCACCCAGCGCACCGTCGGAGATCACCTTGAACGGCCCGATGCGGAACAGCTCGTCGCCGTAGCCGGTGTTGTAGCCCCGGCCAAGGAAGTCCCGGAGCTTTTCCAGCACCGGCAGGTTGCACTGCTCATATACGCGGATCTTCAGGTTGCCCTCGGACCGCAGTGCTTCGTATACGTCGATGACCTTTTGAAAATTGGTGGGCACGTCCTTGAAATCGTCGGACTGGATGGTGGTCACACCGTGAGACAGTGCCTCCTGCGTTGCCAACTGGATCAGTTCCCGGATTTCCTCGGTGCTCTTTTCCGGGATGGCATCCAGCACCAGCTGGCGCGCCTGTTCGCGGAAAATACCCAACGGCCGCCCGTTTTCGTCCACATCGATCTGTCCGCCCTCGATCTGCTGCGCACTCTCGGTCATGCCAATGAGCTTCAGCGCCGCGGTATTGACGGAGATAACATGTCCGCAGGTGCGGGTAAAGGCGATGGGGCAGTCCGGCGAGATGCGATCCAAATCGTCCCGCGTCAGGAACCGTGCCTCGTCCTGAAACTTATCATGGTTCCAGCCGCGGCCGCGGATCCACGTTCCCGGCTGAATGTGGTGCTCCTCAATGTAGGCGCGTCCACGCCGCACGACCTCCTCGATGCTGTCCGCTGTGTGCAGGCTCACGTCCTTCAGAAACATACCCAGCGACAGCACGTGCATATGGGAATCGCAGAAGGCGGGGGTCACCGTGCGCTGCTGCATATCGACGCGAACCGCGTCGCCGGCCAACCGGGCCAGGTCATCAAGCGTGCCGACAGCCTGAATGGTGCCGTCCTCTACCAGCACAGCCTCTGCACGGGGCTGTGCTTTGTCTACCGTGATAAAATTACCGTTATGAAATAATGTTTTCATGTCCAGTTACTTCCTTTCGCTATCATGTCAGCCAAAGTACCAGATATCTGCACAGAACGTGCAGCACCGTGGGACACAGCAGGCAGCCCAGTCCCAGATAAAACGTGGCCATCATGGCACCGTAGGGTACCAGCGTCTCGTCGGCGGCGGCCAGTCCGGCGGACACGCCGCTGGTGCTGCCCATCATAGCGCCGTAGATCATGGCCGATTCCGGATCGTGCAGGCCGATCCGTTTGGCCACCAGCGGCGTGCCGATCATAATGGCGATGGACTTTATCAGTCCCGCCGCGATAGAGACAGCCACCGCACCGGAGTGTACGTTCAGCGCCGTAGCCGTCACCGGCCCCACGATAAACGTGACCGCACCGGCGGCGATAACGGTGATCTCCTCGGCATCTCGGTAGCCGAAGGCCAACGCGACCACCATGCCCATCACAAAGGACAGGGCCACGCCTGCAAACAGGGCGACGATGCCCTTGAGTCCGCAGCGCTTGATCTCCCGCAGATCTGCATGGAACGCGGTGGTGATAATGGTAAAATCCCGAGCCAGCGAGCCGCCCAGCGACCCCATGCCCGACAGAAGTGCCACGTCTGCGATGCCATGCTCGCCGCCGGTGGTGATACCACCCAGTACAGCGACCGCAAGGCCCATGACAATGGCAAGTGCGGACGTATATTCCGGCCGGTGCAGCAGCTTCTCCGCTACGGCGCGGGCGGCGATCATGATCACGCCCACTACGATCACGGACAGCAGAAGGCTGTTGCCGATCAAAAGGTCATGGACCCACTCAAATCTCGACATGGCCCCCGCTTTCTCCGCGATGTGACGGCAGCAGCGCCATCACCAGCCATACGGCGCCCACGGCAGCTACGCCCGCCAGCACCGCGATCAGGCCCTCTGACAGCGCCGATATCACATTCTGCGTGCAGGCCATGGCGACCACCACGGGGATGTACATACCCCGCCAGAAGCTGATGCTCCGTGTTGTCGACTCACTGACACCGCCGCGCCGCTCCAGCCATGTCTTGGCAAGCAGCAGCAGCACCATGGCGATACCGACGCCTCCGATATCTGTCCCGGTGCCCATCAGGGCACCGAGACAGCGACCGGCCAGCTTTCCCGCCACCATGCAGAATGCGACCAAAGCCGTTCCAGTTATCATATTTCCTTCCTTTTCCCGAATATGTGCTTACTCGGCATCCGCCTTCTTGGCGCGCTTGATCTTGATGCCGGTGATGATGTAGAACGCACCCACGATGCAGCTCAGATAGGTGATGGGCGCAAACAGAATGAACTGGCTGGTGCTCTCAAAGCCCAGAGTAGAGGCATAGTACGCACCGGACAGACCCCAGGGGATGATGGGAGCGATGGCCGTACCGGTATCCTCCAGCGTTCTGGAGAGGTTGGCGCGGTCGATGCCGTACTTGTCGTACAGATCCTTGGTCATGTTGCCGATGATGATGAAGGACACGTAGTAGCTGACCACGATGACAAACAGCACCATGTGCAGCAGACCGACCAGAAGCATCATCTGCTTCTCGTTTTTGGCCATTCTATCCAGCTTGGCCACGATGACCTGCACCGTGCCGCTGGCCTTCAGGGGCGCACCGAAGATACCGGCTGCCAGCACCAGGCCGACAGTGTCCAGCATGCTCTTCAGGCCGCCGCGGATGACCATCTTATCCACGATGGCAACGCCGGTGGACTCGGTATAGCCGGAGGTCATGGCTGCCAGTGTGTCGGCGAAGGAGGCACCCTGGAAGACCATGGCCAAGACGATGGCCACCACGATACCGGCGAAGAAGGTGGGCAGCGTGGGCTTTTTCAGGGCGATGAGCGCCACCACCACGATGGGCGGGATCAGCAGAACGGGATTGATCTTGAACGTTGTGTGCAGGGTGTCCAGCAGATTCATGTACTCAGCGCCCTCAATGGCGGAGTTGCCGTGACGGATACCCAGAATGATGTACAGCACCAGAGAGATCACCAGGCAGGGCACGGTGGTCCACAGCATGTACTTGATGTGATCCACAATGTCCACCTCCGCCACGGCGGAGGACAGCACGGTGGTGTCAGACAGGGGAGACAGCTTATCGCCGAAGATAGCGCCCACGGTGATAGCACCGGCGGTGTAGGCCAGAGGGATCTGCAGGCCGGCGGACACGCCCATCAGGGCCACACCCACGGTGGCCACGCTGCCCCAGGAGGTGCCGGTCATCAGGGACATCAGCGCCGTGATGAGGCAGGCCATTACCAGAAAGATGGAGGGGGAGAGGATCTTCAGGCCGTAGTAGATCATGGTGGGGATGGTGCCGCAGGCGATCCAGATACCCACCATCATGCCCACGAACATCAGAATAACGATGGGCACGGTCATGGACTTGAAGTTTTCTTTCATCTGCTCCTCGATCTCGGACCACTTGATGCCCCAGATCAGAGACAGAGCCGCCACGATCGCGGCGTCAATAATGAGAACGATGGTGATGTTGCCGCCGAGAATCACCTTTCCGACGACGATGCCGAGGATCGACACTACCAGCAGGACCACTGCCTGCCAGGTGTTCACTGTCTTTTCCGGTGTAACAGCAGGATTTTCCTTCATGTGATCGTTTCTCCTTTTGGTTATTTTGTTTAACTCTCTCTCACAGGTGGTCGACTCACCTGTGCTTTGTGTACATAATACACTTGACAAATCATAATGTCTAATATATATATTTATATATTACCATATATTTTTCGTTATGGAAGGGAAAACGATGAATCTGACGCAGCTGGAATATTTTTACAAAGTAGCCCACAGCCCCACCCTGACGGAGGCCGCCTCAGAGCTGCACGTTTCTCAGCCGGCGGTCAGCAAGAATATCCGTGATCTGGAGGAGGAGTTCCATACCCGCTTTTTCACCCGCAGTGGCCGGCGAATGTACCTGAACGAAGAGGGCCGTGTGCTGCTGAAACATGCCACAGATATTCTCTCGTCTGTGGACGCGCTGCGCGCTGAATTGCAGGATACCCGGCAGAGGGAGGACATGACGCTTCGCCTCGGCGTATTTGCCGCCTCGGCGCTGGTGCCCGACATCATCAGCAGCTTCAGCAAGGATCACCCCAATATCAAAATACAGCTCATCATGCACGGCGGATACGGCCGCTCCGAGGACAATCGCGCACTGGACATGGTGCTGGCCGCTGCCCATGAGCTGCCGCAGCAGGGCAAGGTTCGGCTGCTCATCAAGGAGCATATCAAGCTGGCTGTACCGGCAGGGCATCCGCTGTTGAAACGGGACAGCGTCGCCTTGCAAGAGTTGACCAACGAGGCATTTATCAGTCTCTCCAAGGGGAAGATCCTGCGCACCATCATGGATCACTACTGCGGTCAGGCAGGGCTGACGCCCAATGTAGTGCTGGAAAGCGACGATCCCTACATGATCCGTAATCTGGTGTCCTACGGCTTCGGTGTGGCCTTTGTGCCGGAGATCACATGGAAGTACAGCACCCGCGGCCCACAGGTCTATCTGGACGAGGCGCATCCCTGTATGCGCTATCTCTACTGCCAGATGCCGGACGACACCTATACCAGCACCGCCAGCCGTCTGTTCCTGTCCTATTTGCAGGCATATTTCAAGAACCTGCGTCTCTAAGCATGGCGTGAAGTGCGCAGCACCCGCGTTTCAAAGGATTTGTCGAAAGCTGGTGGCGTTATTGCGGAAAGCCTTGCTTCGTTAGGCTCGCAGCTGCACTATAGAAAAGGAGCTTTCGCTCAAGCGAAAGCTCCTTTTTTGCTGTTGCCGGCAGAGGGTGACCTGAAACGCGATGCCGTCCGCCGCAGAGCCGGATGCGGATATCTCTCCGCCCGGCTTTTCCGCCATCTCCTTTGCGATGGCAGGGCCGAGGCCGAAGCTGCCGGACTTGCGCGGAGAGAAGGGATGATACATGAAGTTCTCCGTTGACATTGCCGCGGGGTCTCGTATAATGTTATGTGCAACATACAAAATCAGGCGTGACATAAAGTGCAGGCGAAAGGCGGTGTCTGTGTATGCTTACGGTGCGGAACGTTTCCCACGATCCGTTTTACAACCAGGCCTTTGAGGAATATGTTTACCAGACGTATCTGGACGATGATATTTTCCTGCTGTGGCAGAACGCTCCGGCAGTGGTGGTGGGCAGCTATCAGAACATCTGCCGGGAGGTCCATGTGGAGGCCCTGCGGCAGCGGGGGATCCCCGTGGTGCGCCGGATCAGCGGCGGCGGGACGGTCTATCACGATCTGGGAAACGTGAATTACACGTACATCGTCCGCGCAGGCACGTTGGACTATGACGCCGTGCTCTCTCCTGTGATCGCAGCGCTGAATGCCATCGGCGTCCCTGCCCGGAAAAACCGAACCTGTGATATTGCCATCGGCGATTTGAAGATCTCCGGCAGCGCCCAGCGGATGACAAAGGGGCGGCTGCTGCACCACGGAACGCTGCTGTTTTCCTCCGATCTCGGCGTGCTGGATCAGATCACCACCCACCGGAAAAACGACTGCTTCCAGAGCCGGGGGACACAGTCCGCCATCTGCACCGTCACCAATATTCGGGAGCATCTGGCGAGCCCCATGACCATTGAGGAGTTTCAAGACCGGCTGCTGGAGCAGATGGTGCCGCCCGGGAGTCCCCATCTGACGCTGACGGCGGCGCAGGAGGCGGAGGTCTGCCGCTTGCGGGACGAGAAGTACCGTAGCTGGGAGTGGACATGGGGCAAGACGCCCGCCTTCACCTACGAAAAGTCCGGGAGCTTCCACGGCGCGCCCATCCGCGTGGCCTACCAAGCCAAGCGCGGTATCGTTTCCGGTGCGGTCATCGACTGCGCCGCCATCGACGGCGCGCTGGCGGCGCAGCTGCTGAACGGCGCGCGCTTGGACCCGGAGGGGTTTGCCGCCATCTGCCGCCGTCTGGCAGGCGATGAGGCGGAGGAATTGATGGACTGGCTCATGTGAAGCGGCTATAAGACACTTTTGAAAACGTATCGCCGGGTACGGCAGAAAGGAACAACACGATGGAAAAGAAGATCAATATGCCCAAGCTGGCACCGGAAATGGAGAGCGGCGTTCTGTGCGCGTGGCTGAAGGAGGAGGGCGACACCGTCGCCGCAGGCGAGCCGCTCTTTGAGATCGAGACCAACAAGGTGGTCAATCAGGTGGAGGCCACCGTCTCCGGCGTGCTGAAAAAGCAGCTGGCGGAGGAGGGCGACACCGTCTGTGTGGACACCGCCGTGGCGGTGGTGGAAGCGGAGTAAGACATGGAAAAGAAACCGGAATGGCTGAAGGTACGCTATAACCAGGACGCCGTCAACGAGGTGGCAGCGCTGATGCGGGATCTGAAGCTGAACACCGTCTGCAAGGAGGCCAACTGCCCCAATCTGGGCGAGTGCTACCAGAAGCATACCTCCACCTTTATGATCCTCGGCAGCGTCTGCACCCGGAACTGCCGGTTCTGCAACGTCACCACCGGCCATCCGCTGCCGCCGGACCCGGAGGAGCCGATGAATGTAGCAAAGGCCGCCAAAAAGCTGAATTTGCGGCATGTGGTGCTGACCTGCTCCACCCGGGACGACCTGCCGGACGGCGGCGCGGAGCAGTTCGCCAAATGCGTCCGCGCTATTCGGGAGATCTGCCCCGGCACCACCGTGGAGACGCTGATCTCCGACATGAAGGGAGACCACGCCGCGCTGGACACGGTGATCGCCGCCCACCCGGAGGTGCTGAACCACAACGTGGAGACGGTGAAGGAACTGCAAGGCGCCGTGCGCCCCCAGGCACGGTACGAGCGGTCCCTGGGTGTGCTGCGCTACTGCAAGGAGCAGGATCCCACGCTGCTGACCAAGACCGGCTTCATGGTGGGTCTGGGAGAGACGGAGGAGCAGATCAGCCGTCT
>Ga0129313_1002354_pt1 | contig 10049 bp, 14 predicted proteins | sample O1105metagenome_FD_94436 | JGI IMG/M metagenome (GOLD analysis project Ga0129313, IMG submission 94436) | Orangutan group fecal microbial communities from fecal samples from Wisconsin, USA - O1105 metagenome | ecosystem: Host-associated > Mammals > Digestive system > Large intestine > Fecal... | reverse complement strand
TGCGGATCAGGGTGAAGGGGTTCTTGCCGGAAATAAGGCCGGCCACCAGGAACTGGATGAAAATGTAGATCAGGTGCATGGCGATGACCACCAGGAACACCTTCCACAGAATGCTCAGGATGGCAAAGGTCTTGCCGGAGTAGGTCATGTTGGTGAAGGTGCCGCAGATGTACAGGGGCAGCAGGGGAATGATCACGGTGTGCAGCACCTTATCGATGATGGTGGAGAAATCTTCCATGCCATGATACAGACTGTCGCCGATGGACTTGCCCCGCATGGTGGAAAGGCATAGGCCCAGCACAAAGGCCAAGGTCACGGCGGACAGGGTGTCCAGCAGGGGCGGGATGGACAGGGAGAAGTAGCTTTCCAGGGATACGTCGGCGGTGGCGGCAATCTGGTCCAGGGCGCCCTCGCTCATGAAAGAGGGGAAGAGGGTGGAGGATACCAGGTAGGAAGCCGAACCTGCCACCAGGGTGGAGAAGTAGGAAAGCGCCACAGTGATGATTAGCAGCTTGCCTGCGCCGCTACGCAGGTTGGCGATGCCCATGGTCACATAGGCCACGATCATCAGAGGGATGATAAAGGAAAGAAAGGTGCTGAAAATAGAGGACAGGGTGACCACTACCCGGTTAAACCATTCCGGCATGAAACTGCCGAACAGGATACCGACGATAATGGCGATGATGAGCTTTGGGATAAGCCCCAACCGGAACTTTCTTTCTGCCATAATGATTTCCTCCCGTTGCAATTGGTCGAACGAAGTCGACTTTGTGGATTTGATTAAAAACTTTGTTGACTTCATGATAACATTACTATATCATGACCATATAATTCAATCAAATGAAGTGTTTTGATCATTTGGATTAAAATTTTTCATAATACTTGGCGGGGAGGGAGAAAAAAGGATGGAATTGCGTCAAATCACCACCTTTATCCGGGTCGCTCAGTTCGAAAGCTTCTCAAAAGCGGCGGCAAGCCTGGGGTATTCCCAGTCTGCCGTGACGGTGCAGATCCGCCAGCTGGAAGAGGAACTGCATGTGCGCCTGTTTGACCGGATGTACAAACGGGTATCCCTCACCGGCCAGGGGCTCAAGTTTCTGGAATGCGCCTACAACATTGTGCAGGAGGTGAACCATGCAGCCCTGTCCCTGTCGGTGGAAGGGGAATTGAGCGGGCATCTCCATGTGGGCACTCTGGAATCCCTGTGCTGTGCCCGGCTGCCGGGGGTGGTGCGCCGGTTCCGCACTCTGTACCCCAAAGTGAACCTGCAGATCACGGTGGGAATCCCGGAAGAGCTGATCAGCAAGATGGAGCGGGGCGAGGTGGACCTGATCTATATCCTGGATGAACCCCTGTATTCCAACAGCTGGAATAAACTGTTGGAAGAAAAGGAAGAGCTGGTGATGGTGGCATCCCCGTCCCTGGGCAAGGCCCTGGGGCCGGGGCAGCATACCTTGGAGCAGCTGCTGGACCGCCCCTTTTATCTTACGGAGAGGGACGCCAACTATCGGCGCCTGCTGGACCGTCGGTTGGCGGCCCAGGGCCGCTCGGTAACGCCGGCGCTGGAGAGCAGCTATGCCTCTTTTCTGCTCCAGATCCTGGAAGAAACCGAGGGGCTTTCCTACCTGCCCTGGTTTTTGGTGGAAGAACGGGTGCGCCAGGGGCGGCTGACCGTGGTGGAGGTGGAGGATTTGCAATCCGTCATGTACAGCCAGATCTTTTCCCACAAGGAAAAATGGACCACCCAGGAAATGAAGGAATTTATCCGGCTTTGCACCCATACAGCCCGGGAAGAAACAGACTAAAAAGGAAAAAGGACCGGCGGGCCCTGAAGCAGTTGCTTCAGGGCCCGCTTTCTGCTTTTGTCTGCCTGCTGCCTTACTATAAAGGAATAGGGCGTTCCGTCCGGAATGCCCGAAACACAAAAGCAGAAAGGAAGACAAAACATGAGAAAAGAAAAAACACCGGAAGAAAAAGCAGCCTATGAGGCAAAACGGGCGGCGCAGAGGCGTCAATGGGCACTGGCGCACCCGGAGCAGACCCGCCGGTACGGGCGGGATTTTTACAAGAGAAACCAGGAAAAACGCAAGAGCTACAGCCGGGAATACAATCGCCAGCACCGGGAGGAGCGCTGGGCCTATTCCCGGGAATACTACCGGCGGAAAAAAGCGGAAAACCCCAATTATGTGAGGGAGCTGAACGAGCGGGATAAGGCCCGGCGCCTGGCCAAAGGGCTGCTGCCGGCCCCCCGCCGCCTGCCCAAAACAGAGGAGGAGCGCCGGTTGGCCTGGCGGCAGTACTATATGGAAAATCGGGTAAAGCTGTGCCGGCAGAAGCTGACCGTATATTCCTACAAGAGTATGGCGGAGATCAAGAGCCGGATACCGGATCGGGTGGAGGAATACCTGCAGGCCTATCCTTTTGAGGAATTTGGGGACAGGCTGATTCGTTCTACCCTGCTTCGCCGCTTTAGCATCCGGCCCCGGCAGGCGGAATACGAGGATTGCTATGAGGCGGGGATGCTGGCCTATCTGTACAGCATCCACCGCTGCGCCGACATGGCCTGCGACTATACCGTGCCCTATATCCGCAAGATGATTCGGATCTATATCATCTGCGCTCTGGTTGTGTATTACGATTGCAGGGACCTTTGCCGCCGCAACCATTTTTTGGAGATTCGACTGGACGATGAGGAAGAAACCGGCCGACGCTATTAAGAAAGAAGAAGAGAAGATGAAGATCTAGGAAAATATGGCGGTTCAGTATGTGGAACGGGGCCGGGTGCTGTCCCTGCTCTTTGATCTGATGGGTACTGCCCTTTCGGCCAGGGAGCGCCGGGCACTTTTGCTGCGCTGCGGGTTCGGGCTGGATGCGCCCATGCCCTTCGGGCAGGTCGCAAAAACTCTGGACCTGCCCTCTCCCCGGTATGCCCGTGCCTTTTATGACCAGGCTGTGGATAAGACCCGGCAGGCAATCCCAGGCAGCGAACTGGAAATATACCTGACAAGGTATACACCGCCCCGGGATGCCTGACAAAAGGGAAGAAGGAAAACATGTCGGCCCCGATAGACGCAGGCAAGGCGCTTGGGGCAAAAGCCGGTGAGAAGCCGGGGGCATTTCAGCCCCGGGAAGAAAGGCGGAGAGCCTTTCCGTACCCTGCTTTGAAAGAAAAACGGCAGCCGGAAAAGCAGCTTTGAACACGGGAAAATTGTGTACCGGGATGGGCCAGCAAACAAAAAGAGCGTCAAACCAAAGGGTTTGACGCTCTTTTATCTGGTGCGGAAGATGGGACTTGAACCCCGGTTTATCCTCTATCTTGAAAAAGTATCGTTCATTTTTGTGCATTGGCAGGCCATTTCTTGACAGTTGTCCGCAGGGGTTGTGTTTGTCGTTCATGCTGTAGAAATTCAAAGTGCGGTCAAAAGTGCGGTCAAATTATGTGCTGCTCAACAAGCGCAGAAATACGCCATTGACGGCCTGGGCCGTATTTTCAGCGTCCCCGGTCAGGGCGTGGCCATAGATGCCAAATGTGTCCATATCTTCACTATGGCCCACCAGGGGCTTTACTTCTCCGGCGGGCAGGGTTTTGACCACTGAAACAAAGGTGTGTCGTAGCTCATAGGGGGAACAGGGGGCGAGGCCGTTTGTCTCGCAGTAGACCCGCCACCGGCGATAATAGTACCGCTCTGAGGTTATGCCAAAGACGCTCTCCCCGTTGGCTGTTGTCTGCTGACGCTGATCTTCCAGCACCCGCTGGGCCATTTCTGACATGATGAAAGACCGGGCAGCGTTTTGATTCTTGCCCTGGGTCTCTTCTCCGTCAATGTTGATGGAGCGGGCCACGTTGACCGTGGCTCCGTGGATGTCGGCCCAGCGCAGGCCGATAAGTTCCCCGGGTCGCAGACCGGTAAGCACCTGGAAGCGGTAGGCGTTGATATACTCATCCCGGACGGCCTGCCCCTTGTATGCTGTAGTATCCACATTGAACAGTTTGAGCAGGTCAGCCGGTTGCAATACCGATTTTCCCCTGTACCGCGCCCCGGCGGGTATTTTGATATCCTCCGGGAGATACTGCGAAAGCCTGGACTTGCGGCAGTATTTGCAGAAGGCCCGCATATCGGCACTAAGGCTCTTTAGGGTCTTGCGGCTCTTCCCGGCGGTGTGGGCCCGGTTTATAACGGTTTGCAAGTCCTGATCTGTGAGAGCAGTTACTCGCTTGCGCCCGATCACCGGCAGCACCCAATTTTCCCACCGGCTTTTCACTGGCCGGTAATTCGTGCCGCTGGTGGTCTGCTGCACTTCCAGCAGCCAAGGGCCGCAGGCTTCGGAAACACGCAGAGCCTTTGCGCCTATTCCGTCTTCTAACCATGCATCCGCTTTTGCGTTGGCCTCTCGTTGCCCGGTGCGCCCGGGTGTTGAACTATAGAAGCTCTTGCGGATGCCGTCCTTCTGTACATCAATCCGCCACCTCTTGCCATTCCACGCGGCGGTATTTGTGCGCCTGCCCATACTGTGCCCCCTTTCTGCCGTCCCCATATCTGGGGGCGGCTTTTTCTTTTCCCCTGGGCGTGTCCAATGTGAGCACACTAGCCCGGCGGGTTATTCCATTTCCTGCATCAGTTCCACAAGCCAGGCGGGCCGGTTTGCGCCGATCGGCAGCAGCTCCCCGTTTCGGTACTCGGCCACCAGGGCAAAGCCGTTGTTGTTGTCATAGAAGCGGGCTTCGTCACAGTAGGGCAGGATCTTCCCCACATCGGCAAAACGCCGGGCAAAGCGGCTTTCTACATCCTGCAGGGGGATATTGTGCCCACCCTTGCGCACCCGGTTTTCAATGCGCAGCAGGCTTTCTTGCAGGCTGTCCAGCCCCACATAGTAGAGGCGGATATAATATCCCGCCTCTTTCGCCCGGCGGGCCAGTTTGCGGGCATAGCCGCCGGAAAGGGTTGTTTCCTGTGTGAAGCTGATTCCGGCAGACAGAGCCTTTTCCAGTTTGGAGACAGCTGCTTTACCGCCTTCGTATTCGTCCCCGCCCAGTTCGGCGGTGATTTTGTCAGGGTCGACGATCACGCCGAGGTCTGACCGTTCGGCCTTTAGCGTGCCGGTCAAACTGGACTTTCCGCAGCCATTCACGCCGCCGATGATTGTATATATTTTCATGGTCTCCGGCCCTCCATTATTTTTTCGCGCGCTATCGTGTCCACTAATCCTCCAAATACAGGCCCTACAATGGCGATAGGCTTTCAGCGGTTTTCTTGCTGACTGACAGCGAAACGCCCGCACGGGGCTAATTTGCCGGGTTTCCGGGGATGTGCGCCTGCCGAGAATCAAAACCAGTGAGTGAAACCTACTGCCCGTCCTTCTATGCGCACAGTATTCAGGGTGGGGCCAGTGTAGACCAGCGGCGGAAAGTTGCGATTTTCGGCAAGCAAGGTTAGTGTCTGGTGCTCTGCATCCCAAAACACCCGCTTTAGTGTCGCTTCGCCATCAATGCGAACGGCGGCGATTTGGCCGTTCTCTACCTCAGGCTGCTGGCGGATATAGACGATATCCCCGTCATTGATGCCTGCATCGATCATGCTGTCACCCTTGCACCTCAGGCAGAAATCGCAGCGGATGCCCTCAGGCACATCAACAAAATCCTCTATATTTTCCTCGGCGGTGATCGGCGTACCGCAGGCAATGGATCCCACTAAGGGCCGTTTGACCATGCGTGGCAGTGGCATGAAGCCCGGCGGGCTGTCGGTGGGGGTGTCGTCAAGGCCGAGCAGTACGGATGGAGAAATGTCTAATGCCCTTGCAAGTTTTTCTATTGTATCTCGTTTCAAATTTACAACAAGGCCTTTTTCATATTTGTATATTGCTGCCTTTTGTACTCCGATTTTTTCACCGAGTTCTTCAAGCGTCATCCCTTTTTCAACTCGCAGTGCGTGAATGCGCTCCCCCATGTTCATTTTATCGCCCCCCTGCTCGGTTGATTTAATTTTGTGTATCTTAACAATAACACATTTTTTCAAAAAATCAATATAAAATATCTTGACAAGACACAAGATGGACGCTATAATTTTGGTATCGCAGAAAGACACGAAAGGAGGTGAAAAGGGGAGTTGAACAAACCCATGCTTGAAAGCTTTATGAAACTGCACGGTGATACGCAAGCAGACCTTGCGCAGTATTTGGGGTTAAGCCTTTCCCGCCTCAATGCAAAAATTAACGAGTATCGTGGGGCGCAGTTTGTACGGGCAGAAATTATTGCAATCAGCAACCGCTATAAGCTGACGGCAAAACAGGTAAACCAAATTTTTTTTGCGGAAAAAGTGTCTTATTGAGATACAGAAAGAGGCCGTTATTGAAGAATTATAAAAGTTACGAAGTGCGCTACCCCGCCGCTGGGCCGACCGAAACCGGGGCATATTTGGGCAAAACGCCCATCTTTGAACAGGCGCTTGGAGCAGCCCGGGCAATCGGTGGTATTCTGTACGGCATTACCGCAGATGGCAGCCGTGTTCTGATTTTCTACTGATACGAAAGGAGCCACAATGACCATTAAAACACTGGAAGTCATTCACAAGTTGCTTATCGAGAACGAACAGCGGGCAAATGCCGAATATCTGGCAGCCCGCCGTCTACAACATGAGTTCGAGGACAGAGAAGCCCCTGATAAGGGCCTGATTGAGAGACAGACCGCCGCAGCGAATGAGCTGATGACGGGACACATCAAGGCATCGAACGCACTGGAATATTTTGAAACCCACGAATGGTAAAGGAGCTTAACCATGAAGAAAGAACCATTGCCCGGCGGGGTGGTGTTGCTCAAGCCCATCGGCTCTCATATGGAGCCATACACCACGGCGGACACTGTGGCGCAGTATGCACAGGTGCAGCGGCAGACCGTTGAGCATATTATCCGTAAACATAAAAACGACCTTGAAGAGTTCGGGGTTTTGGGATTTGGAATCCTTTTACCTCCCTCTGGAAGTAAAGGCGGCAGACCCGAAAAGGTTTACCACCTGAACGAGCAGCAGGCCACGCTGCTTGTCACCTACCTGAAAAATACAGAGCCGGTACGCCGCTTCAAAAAGGCCCTTGTGCGGAGATTCTTTGAAGCCCGGCAGGAGCTGGCCCGGCGGGAAGATCAGCGGGCCATAAAAGCGCCGGTGCGCCGGAACCTGACAGATGCAATCAGGGACAGCGGCGAAAATGAGCGGATGAAGGGCCACGCATACGCTGCATACTCAAATCTAACATACAAGGCCGTGACGGGCCGCACCGCCGCCCAGCTGCGCAAGGATGCCGGATTATCTAAGAGGGCAGACGTTGTTGTACCGCTTTTGAGCTCCGAAACGCTGGCTCTTGTGACCCGCCGGGAAAACCAGGTTGCTGCGCTGCTGGATTGCGGTATGAAGAGATTCGGCCCGTACTGCTGGGAGCGGAAGACCACACGCACAGCGCCAGGGAAACAGGCCTGCAACATAGTCTAGGACGGAGGTAATAGAAGATATGGCCAGCGAAAACAAAAAAGCCCCCAGCGAGGCAACGCTGAGGGCAGAGCACGACCGGCGGCACCCCTGCCGCCGCAAGACCATACCCATTATAGCACATTGTATCTGCTTTTGCATCCTGCTTTTGGCGCTGGCTGGCCTGTGCGGCCTGGGCGCGCTGATCGAGGAAGGAATGCTCTCTGGCCTGGTGCTGGCTTTGGCCTGCGCTGTGATGTGCCGGACGCTGGCGGCCCTGCTGCCGGAAGGGAGGATTAAAAAAATGAGACGATTTTATAACTTGCGTGTGCGCTTTGCACAGTATGAAATGAGCCAAAAGGAAGTAGCTGAGGCGGCAGGGCTGGCAACTGGCACAATGTCAAACCGCATGAACGGAAGAGTACCATTTAATGCTTGGGAAATGGATGCAATCGGGAAGGCTTTGGAGATCCCCCGGGAGGAATTCGGGAAATATTTCTTTGACTAAATAAAGATCAGTCCGGAACAGAAACCCGGGACGGAAAAAGGAGAAAGCGCAATGTTCAATGAAAAAGACCTGTACGGCGCAGAGATCCCGCCGCCGATGAACATAGACCCCAGGGAGGCCTACCGCATGGCAAGGGATGCAGATATTCCAATAGGCACGGGCAAGTTCGTTTCAGATATTGCTAAAATGTTCCAGGCGAAGACCGAGAGCATAGAGCAGCGCATAGCCTTAATGACGATGCTTGAGACGGTATTCATGGCCGGCGTCATGTACTCAAAACAAGAATTAAGCCAGGGGGTGAAGCCGTGACCGGGCAGGAGTATAGAGCCACGGTGGAAGCCATAAACACCCCGGCAGATCTACTACGCCCGGAAACCTTCACGCTGGCGTTCCAAATGCCCACGGCCCCCATGAGGAAGGCTTACTTAGACATTGTGCATCAGCGGGCAATGCTTCTCGGGGTTACGGATGAAGCCTTTGCACAGGCGGTAAGGCAGGCGTACACAATCGCCGGGGGTGAAGGTGACGTATTCGGACGGATGGAGCATGCAGCAAAGCCCGCCCCACGCCCAACGGCTGACAGCCTGGCAGGGGTAGAGACGGCGGCGGTTGAATGGCTCGTGCCGGGCCTGTTTCCACGCGGTGAACTGTCCGTACTGGGAGCGGACGGCGGAACCGGCAAGGGACTGTGGCAAGCGCAGCTAATCGCCCATGTGACCACCAGAAGGCAAAGCGACTTTTTTCCAGGGCCGGTACAAAGCCCCGGGCGGGTGCTGATCTTCTCCGGCGAGGATGACCCAGCAAAGGTATTGCGCCCCCGTCTGCTGGCCGCTGGGGCTGACGTGGGGAAAGTCTTTTTCAAGACTTCTGACGATTTTTTTAAAGAAAACGGGTATTTGTTGGCAATCGACAGCGGCGAAATGGCCGAAATAATTCGCAGCACTGCGCCTGCGTTGGTCATAGTTGACCCGTACCAGGCATTTTTACCCATGGATATAAAAATGGCAGAGCGTAACCAGATGCGGGGAGCAATAACCCCATTGCGGGCCATTATCCGGGAAACCAACGCTGCCGGGGTGCTTGTGTCCCACACCAACAAAAAAGGCTCGGTTGCTGGCCGCCAACGGCTGGCCGATTCCTCCGACCTGTGGGACGCTGCCCGCTGCGTGGTGATGATGGGCCGGGACAGGCTGACAAAACAGGTTTACGTGAGCAATGAAAAAAACAGCTATGCCCCAGAAAGGAAAACAACACTTTTCACGATCGAAGGGGCGGCGGTAGAGGGGGTAAACACAGCTGTAGCCGTTTACCAGGGCACCACTGAGAAAAAAGACTATGACTTTATCATGGACAAGCCCACCCGCCCGGCGGCGACCAAGGACGAGGCCCAGGAGGCTATCATAGCCACTTTGCAGGGGTGCCAGCTGGGCAGCATGGAAAGCGAAAGGCTGCGGCGTGAGGTTATGGAGGAAACTGGGTGCAGTGAAGCGACATTCAGACGCGCAAAGGCAGACCTTAAAAAATCTGGCAACATTGAGACAAACCAGATGAGGCAGAAAGACGGGGTGAATAAATGGTATGTCTTTTACCGTGGTGCTCCAGATGAGCATCTGGGTTAAAAAATGGCTCTATCAAGCCATTATTTGGCAGGCGCTCAACATGAGCATCTGACCCCCCTGAGCATCTGACCCCCAGGCGCTCAGCTACCCCAGGCGCTCATCTTGAGCATCTGCCATTTTTTCGCTATAAAGCGTTTGTTTTGTGGGCAGGCGCTCATCTCCAACACTCTATAGGGGGTTGGCACTCTGACCTCACAAGCAAGAAAAAGGAGAATACAAGAAGGGGCGCAACAAAAATCCATTATAAAAGAAAAAGATAAAAGAATTTGTCTGTTGAGTTTGAGCGCATGAGGGAGGTGGTGCTAACCGAGCAGAGATCGAATACCACCCAAGATATGAAGGAGATGTACAAATGACCAAGCATAATGCAAACTATGAGCTGAAAGTTATCCTTGACAAGTTCGCGCGGGATTTCTCCCAGACTGCCGAATCCTCGCGCAATGCCTTCATGCAGTCGGCAAAGGGAGG
>Ga0129313_1002350_pt1 | contig 10059 bp, 7 predicted proteins | sample O1105metagenome_FD_94436 | JGI IMG/M metagenome (GOLD analysis project Ga0129313, IMG submission 94436) | Orangutan group fecal microbial communities from fecal samples from Wisconsin, USA - O1105 metagenome | ecosystem: Host-associated > Mammals > Digestive system > Large intestine > Fecal... | reverse complement strand
GATGGGCTTTTTTGCGTCTGTGCGGGATGAAAACCGCCGGATGCGGCGTGCCGCCTTATCCGGCCTGCAGGGGCTGGGCTGAACGTATTTTGTAGGCCTGATAAGCGCAGCGCATCAGGCAACGCGGCGGTACATTGCCGGATTCGACGTAACAGCCTTAATCGACCAACAAAAGCACACTGTCTCGATCTACTACACGGATCTCTCCCTCGACCATATCTGAATCCTTTCTCTGCTAATTAAAATCGTGATCTTTACCGCACAATAAGATATAACAATTATATAACATTATATTCACTAAAAAACACACAACCATCATTGATAAATTCACGCGATCGTTGGCAGGGGTACAATTCTAATGGCTGATAGTAGTGTAACTGAGAACGGGGCGCTGTCAGACGGCGATACCCGCCGTCGTATATGGGCGATTGTCGGAGCATCATCAGGGAATCTGGTCGAATGGTTTGATTTCTATATCTACTCTTTCTGCTCTCTTTATTTTGCTCATATCTTTTTTCCCTCCGGAAATACCACCACGCAACTCTTACAAACCGCCGGCGTGTTTGCCGCTGGCTTCTTGATGCGACCAATTGGAGGCTGGCTGTTTGGCCGTATCGCGGATAAGCACGGGCGTAAAAAGTCCATGTTGCTGTCCGTTTGTATGATGTGTATGGGATCGTTGGTGATCGCTTGTCTACCGGGATATGAAACTATCGGTACCTGGGCCCCTGTGCTATTACTGCTGGCCAGACTATTCCAGGGGTTATCTGTCGGTGGTGAATACGGAACCAGCGCGACCTATATGAGTGAAGTTGCCGTTGAAGGTAAGAAAGGTTTTTATGCTTCATTCCAGTACGTAACGTTAATCGGCGGACAGTTGCTGGCATTGCTGGTTGTGGTCATATTACAGCACACGTTAGAAGACTCTGCGCTCAGAGAATGGGGTTGGCGTATTCCATTTGCGTTGGGCGCCGTGCTGGCTATTGTTGCGCTATGGCTGCGTCGCCAACTGGATGAAACCTCGAAACAGGACGTTCGTGCGCTGAAAGAAGCGGGCTCTCTGAAAGGTCTGTGGCGTAATCGCAAAGCTTTTGTCATGGTGCTTGGTTTTACCGCCGCGGGTTCGTTGTGTTTTTACACGTTCACAACCTATATGCAGAAGTACCTGGTTAACACAGCCGGTATGCATGCCAACGTAGCCAGCGGGATTATGACGGCGGCACTGTGTGTGTTCATGCTGGTACAACCGCTGTTCGGCGCCTTGTCTGATAAAATTGGCCGACGTACTTCAATGCTGTGTTTTGGCGCGTTGGCCGCGATTTTCACTGTTCCCATTCTGACAGCATTGCAAAGCGTAACATCCCCGTATATGGCGTTTGCTCTGGTGATGTGTGCTCTGTTAATCGTCAGTTTCTATACGTCAATTAGCGGTATTCTGAAGGCCGAAATGTTCCCGGCGCAGGTGCGCGCTCTGGGGGTTGGATTATCTTATGCGGTGGCCAATGCGTTGTTTGGCGGTTCAGCCGAATATGTCGCGTTGTCCCTGAAGTCTGTCGGTATGGAAACGACATTCTTCTGGTACGTCACTGCGCTGGCAGTCGTTGCGTTTTTAGTATCGCTAATGCTGCATGGGAAGGGGAAAGGTCTGCGCCTCTAGTAATGTGCCAGTTGCCAGACCGCATAGCCGGTAGATGCGCCTGCAACATCCCAGGCGAAGTCCTTCCAGCTCCAGCCGCTCCCAGCGGGACGGCTGTCCCATAGCTCTTTTGACGCACCCAGGCTGACTGAGAACATCAGGCCGATAGCCGCACTGCGATCGCGGCTGTTGCCCTGATGTTGGGCATATTCATTGCCGGCTGCGGCAAGCATGGCGGAGGCGATGAAGTGTTGAGCTTTGTCTTGCCCGCTCCACTGGTCGTTAGCCATATGGCTGCAGCCCGAAATGGCAAGGATACTGATAAGAATGAACAGGCGCACCGTTGCCTCCATATGAAAAACCCCGTCACTGGACGGGGTCTTGATTACAGAATACGGCTAATTAATCTGTCGATACGAATACGGCGCAGTCGACGGATGAGTTTACGCACTTTGACTGGATAGTCAGCAATGCTTTGCAGGTCGCGATAGTGCTTAACGACGGTAGTATGCGTACGGATAAGCTCCAGCTCTTTATCGCGCTGAGGGGTGAGCTCTTGCTTAGGATCGTGGATAAGGATGGCGTTTTCCAGATCCAGACGCCAGGCGCGAGGGTTAAGGTTGTTGCCAGTGAGCAGCATCCATTTATCATCAACCCACATACCTTTCAGATGATAGGTATTGTCATCATCTTTCCATAAGCGCACGACCAACTGGTCGGTATTCACGTAATACTGCAATCTGCTCAGGAAACGGCGCAGATTTATTTCATACAGATAAGGCAGCGCACCGATGATCTTGAATGGCTCATCTTCCGGGATGAAAAAGTCGTTGGCGGTTTTATCACCGACAATGATTTCAACCTTTTTCCCTTCACGCAGCAGTTGAATGATATTGCGCACCAGTATGGCGGGAAGGTTGAAATAAGGGGTACAGATTGTAAGCTTGTGCTCCGCGCAGGGCATAAGATGGAAAATGGTCTTATTTAACAGACTGGATTTCCCAAGACCCACCAGAGGCGTAACCGAAAGCTGTTCGTTATCAGCATCACCCTGAAAATGGAATGACGCATCGCGCAGTTCCTGACGGTACAGGCGGATGTCGTTTTTAATTTCTGGGCTTTTAGGGCGGTTGATATCATCAAGACGGTTAACGCCTCGACCGTTCATCAGGTTTTGCGTCACCCAATCGAACATGATATCGGCCATTTGCGCGTTGCGAATCAACTGATAACGGTCATAGCGATATTTATCATGCTGATGCAGGTAAACATCGTTCAGACTGGCCCCGCTGTACAGGACGCTGTCATCAATGATAAAGCCTTTGAAATGCAGGACGCCAAGCGCTTCACGGGTGTTAATCGGAACGCCATAGACAGGAATATCGATACCAGGGTTTTCTTGCGCCATTCGGCAATACCAGTCAGCATTGGTATTGGATGCCGCAGCCCCAATACGACCGCGCTGGGCTCGGTGCCAGTCGACAAGCACCCGGACATCCAGTTCAGGACGCTGCCGTTTTGCCGCATAGAGAGCGTCAAGTATGCCTTTACCACCGTCATCCTGTTCCAGGTACAGCGCAATAATGCAGATCCGTCGCGTCGCGCTGGCTATTTTTTCCAGCAGAGTCTCCCTGAAATTAGCGGGAGCATAAAAGAAATCTACATCATCAACTGACTGAGAAATCTTGGGTAGTTGGGCAAGGTGTTGTTGATGTTTATTACGCTTAAATTTTGACAACATCACAGTGCATTTCTTCTCTGTTCATTGAAGGGTCCTCTGTGCTATGCAGACGACATAAGCGGGCAATGATACCACCAGTACCCATTAATGTGGTCAACATTTCCAGTACCTTACTCACGATTCCTCACATTGGGCCAGATTAAGCGTTAGCCCAACAATTCCCTCTTCGAGCTGGACGTCAATAACAAACCCGAGTTTTCGGGCCAGGGCGACCATCCCACGATTGTTCGGCATCGTAATACCATTCAAACGTATAAGTCCGTGATCTCGAGTATAGGCAATTAATTTTTCCATCAATCGGCGACCCAGTCCAAGCCCTTTGAGATCGGAACGAACCAGTACGGCAAACTCAGCGTCTACGTTATCAGGATCCGAGATCGCTCGCGTTACGCCGAGGATCTCTTCGTGATTATCTTTACAACGCACCGCAACAAAGGCCATTTCCCGATCGTAGTCGATCTGCGTCATATTGGCTAAATCTTCGTGGGTAAATTCGTTGATCTCACTGAAATAGCGATAATAAAGATCTTCTTTTGTCACCTGAGAAATGAACTGCTGAAGATGAGGTTCATCCTCCGGCAAAATGGGGCGGAACAGACAGCGCTCGCCGTTCTTCAACTCCACCCACTCTTCAAGCTGATGAGGGTAGGGACGTACAGCCAGTCTGCTTTCGTTATCGCCCGTGAAAGGGGCAATATCCAGCGTAACGTCCAGCGCGGTAAATTCTCCGGCCGAGGCCAGCAGCGGATGAATATCCAGACGCTGAATTTCCGGACAGTCGACGATCAGGTTGGAGACCTGCACCAGAAGCTGGCTCAACCCGGCGATATCCAATGGGCGCAGTGCACTGCGCGCGCGGATCTTTTTATTTTTGATCCCCTGGATCACCAGATAACGCGCCAGATTCATGTTCAATGGCGGCAATGCCACCACGGCTTGATCTTCCGGTCGCCACTCAACACCACCTTCACCCAGCATAATCAACGGGCCAAATACCGGGTCGTGTTCAACGACGACGCGAAGTTCCTGAGCACCAGCGCGATTCGCCATACTTTGTACTAATAAACCGTGAATGCGTGCCTGCGGCCAGGCCATTTTTACCCGATCGAAAATTGCATTGGCAGCCTGCTGCACTTCTGTTGCTGTACGCAGGTAGAGCATTACCCCTTGAACTTCCGACTTATGCGGGATATCAGGAGAACGCAGCTTGAGCGCCACCGGGTAGCCGATTTGCTCCGCGATGTGTACCGCTTCCGCGCTGTCGCTGGCGATCCACGTTGGCAGCGTGTGTAAGCCATAGGCCTGTAAAATCGGCTGCACTTCGTGGGTATCAAGCGATGTGGCTCCTTCAGCAATCGCCCGCTGTAACAGATTATGCGCTTCGGCGGTGTTGGAGGTCAGGCTGTCAGGCAGCGCAGGCGTTTCTCGTAGCTGCTTCTGGTTTCGCCGATACTCCACCATATGCATAAATGCGGTGATGGTACCTTCCGGCGTGCGGTAGGTGGGCAGTCCGGCTTCACTAAACAGTCTGCGGGCTTCCTGAGAGGAAAACTCTCCGCACCAGTTGGTCAGTAACGAGACGAATTTTCCTCGGGGGTGATGCTTTACCGCTTCAATCAATGCCTGTGCGCTTTCGGTTCCGGGAGCGGCTGCGCTGGGGGAATGAATCACCATCAACGCGTCGAAATCCTGGCTGGCAAGCAAAATATCCAGCGTCTTAACGTAGTGTTCGCTGCTGGCGTCATCACGCAGATCCAGCGGGTTGGCGATATCAACATGTTCAGGCAAGGCATCGCGTAATTTCTGGCAGGTGTCTTCACTCAACGTCGCCAACTTGCCATTTTTTGACCACAGTTCATCTAATGCCAGTGCGGCAGGCGCGGCCCCATTGCTGATGATCATCAGCCTGTCGCCACGCAGCGGGCGCATGTGGCTCAGGGTTTCGACCGCCGAGAACAGCTCGTGGGTGTCTTGTACGCGTAGTAAACCGGCGCGCTGAATAGCGGCGTCCCACGCGGGGTCCATCCCGGCGCTGGTATGCAGTAAACGCTGCGCTGCTGGACTACGACCGCTCTTAATCACCAGAATAGGTTTATTGCGCGAGGCGCTGCGGGCGGCGGAAACAAAGCGTCGGGCATCACTTAAATGCTCGAGATACAGCAATATCGCGCTGGTTTTGCTGTCGCGCGCCAGGTAATCCAGCAGCTCATCAACGTCGATATCCAGGCTATCACCCAGCGCGATAAAGTAAGAAAAGCCCATTTCTCTCTGCTGTGCCCAGTCGAGTATGGTGTTGGATACGGCGGCGGATTGAGAGATAAAAGCCAGCTTGCCGCGCTTAATCGGAACGGGGGAAAAGCTGGCGTTAAGTCCTTGCCAGGGCGCGAGAAGTCCCAGGCTGTTGGGGCCCAGCAAACGTATGTTGTAGCGTGATGCGCAGGCCAGCAGCTTTGCGTGCTGAGCCGCGGGAGCTGAGAGAATAATGCAGGTTTTACAGCCTTTCTCGCCAAGCGCTTCGAGTAACGCCAGGTTACGGCTGGCATTGGTGCACAACACAGCGAGATCCGGGCTAAAAGGCAGGCTGTTGATATTGGGCCACGCCAGTACGCCCAACACCGCTTTCCATGCGGGCGTCACCGGTAAAACAGGTCCATTGAAACCGCCGGCAAGCAGGTTACGCATCATCAGGTAACCCGCGCGATTAGGCTTCATTGACGCCCCAATCACCGCAATGGATTTCGGTCGCAGTAGTGCTTCCAGGCCACGCTGACTCATATCGGCTTCCTTAATGACACCAGTGACCGAATGATTTTAAACGTTTTCTGATGAATCTGCTGTGACGCTTCCCTGATGTTGAGTTTTTCCTGCCAGGTAGCGGGTTTTAAAGCGAGTGAAATGATCGCTTAACCCTTCAGCGGCTTGCGTATCTCCCGCCAGATCCAACAAGGCGATGGCCACTTCGGCAGTGCAATATTGCCCTTCAGCGTGAACGCCACGCAGGTGGTAAGCAGAAAGGCGTGATAAATCAACGGAGATCACCGGCAGGTTATCGAGGTACGGGCTTTTGCGGAACATTTTACGCGCCTCAGGCCAGGTGCCGTCGAGCATGATAAACAATGGGGGCTTACCGGCTGGTGGCGTGAAAATCACTTCACGCTCTTCACCCGCATAGGAGGCCGGGAATACAACCATCGGCTGGTAATCCGGATTTTTCACCAGTTCCAGCAGCGCCTGCGGCGGCTCGGTGCGTGACCACTGAAAAGCCGTGGTATCGGGCAGAATATCAGCAATCAAACGCCCCGTGTTGCTGGGCTTCATCGGCTCGGTATCAAACATCACCAGACAAAAGCGACTTTTTGCCTCAGAGGGTGCCAGCGTTGCGCACAAGCAGAGTTTCTGCGGCAGCAGGCAGCGCTGACATCGGCGAACGCGATTACCTCGGGCAAGGAAAGGACGCGTGGCGCGCGCGAGGCGCTCAGCGCGTAACTGAAGAACAGCGTTATCGGTCATGGGTAAACACGTTGAAAAACGCTATTGTCGCAGAGGTGAAAACGGGGCACAAGATGCGCCCCGTAGAGATTATAATGATTCGTTAAGCCAGCTATCAAACGGGGCTTTTGGTACAGCGCCGTTAAGCATGTCGACGATTTCCCCTTTTTTGAAAATCATAATGGTCGGAATGCTGCGGATACCGAAACGGGCGCTGAGTTCTCGCTCGGCTTCCGTATTCACTTTAACAAAACGCACTTTACCGCTACGCTCTTCCGCGACATCTTCAAAAATCGGGGCGAAGTTACGACATGGACCACACCAGGGGGCCCAAAAGTCAACGACCACCGGGAGATCGTCTTTTAACAGTTTATCCAGTGTCTCACCGGTCGCATTGATCACCTCCCCATCAAACAGGTCGTGACCACAGCGTCCGCATTTAGCCGCTTCCTGGACACGATTGTCAGGGATGCGGTTGATAGCCTGGCAGCTGGTACAAACGGTATTCATAACTAACCTCTGGATGAGTGGAGTGGACTTCACGGCAGGAACGCCAGTATGTTTCTATTATGTTACATATTATCGGGGAGTCTGTTCTAAACAACAATGCGTTTTATTCAATGAGTACAATAGTCCTTAGCTTTTAAATGAAATAATGGCTAACGACGTGCACATCGGGTAATCTGCGCGCTTCGCGCAGAGCAGGTGGAGAAAAACATGAGCGACGAACTGAAGAACAAAAACGGCAAGGTCAAAGTGATGTACGTCCGCAGTGACGATGACTCGGATAAACGCACCCAAAATCCACGTACTGGCAAAGGCGGTGGTCGCCCCGGTACTTCCCGAGCCGAAGGCGGTCGTCGCCCTGCCCGTGATGACCGAAAGGGTCCGAACAGCGAACGCGGTCGTGAACGTGGTCGTGACCGCGATGTAGAACGTGACCGCAGACGTGAAGATTCACCGTGGCGTACCGTGTCCCGCGCACCGAATGATGACGCAGCGGATAAAGCCGATCACGGCGGTATTAGCGGTAAGAGCTTTATCGATCCTGAAGTATTACGCCGTCAGCGCGCGGAAGAAACCCGCGTTTACGGTGAGAATGCCTGCCAGGCTCTGTTCCAGAGTCGCCCGGACGCCATCGTTCGCGCCTGGTTTGTTCAGAGCGTAACCCCGCGCTTTAAAGAAGCATTACGCTGGATGGCGGCAAACCGCAAAGCCTATCACGTGGTTGACGAAGCCGAGCTGGCGAAAGCCTCTGGCACCGAACACCATGGCGGCGTCTGTTTCCTGATCAAAAAACGTAACGGTACTACCGTTAAGCAATGGGTTGGTCAGGCAGGGGCGCAGGATTGCGTGCTGGCACTGGAAGATATCGCTAACCCCCATAACCTGGGCGGCATGATGCGTAGCTGCGCGCACTTCGGTGTGAAAGGCGTAGTGGTTCAGGATGCGGCGCTGCTGGAATCAGGTGCGGCCATCCGTACAGCTGAAGGCGGAGCTGAGCACGTTCAGCCGATTACCGGCGACAGCATTGTTGATGTGCTGGACGACTTCCGCCAGGCGGGTTACACGGTTGTGATGACCTCAAGCGGGAAAGGCAAACCGCTGTTTACTACCACCCTGCCGGAAAAAATGGTGCTGGTATTAGGGCGTGAGCGTGAAGCTCTGCCAGAAGCAGCACGCTCAGCCGACGATTTGTGCATAGCGATTGACGGCACTGGCAAGGTAGAAACGCTCAACGTTTCTGTGGCAACAGGCGTGCTGCTCGCGGAGTGGTGGCGTCAGAACAAAGCCTGATAATAAAAATGCCAGCGAATCGCTGGCATTTTTTTACTCGCTTTCTACGGGTAATATCGGCATCCAGTCAATTGGCTTTTCACCTCGTTGTTCCAGCCATTCATTCGCCAGTACAAAGTGATTGCAGCCAAAGAAACCGCGATGCGCAGAGAGCGGTGATGGGTGGGGCGCTTTCAACACATGGTGACGCTGCGTATCAATAATCGCGCCTTTCTTCTGTGCGTGAGAACCCCAGAGCAGGAAAACCACGCCTTCCCGATGTTGGTTAATCAGACTGATGACTTTATCGGTAAATGTTTCCCACCCAAGGCTGGCGTGAGAATGTGCCTGACCGGCGCGGACGGTGAGTACGGTGTTGAGTAACAGTACCCCCTGACGTGCCCAGCTTTCCAGATATCCGTGTGTTGGGCGCATGAAGCCTGGAATCGTTGCCTCCAGCTCTTTGTACATGTTCAGCAATGAGGGTGGAGTGGCAATGCCGGGGCGGACAGAGAACGCGAGACCGTGTGCCTGGCCTGGACCGTGGTAAGGATCCTGACCCAGGATGACAACTTTCACGTCACCAAGCTCGGTAAAGCGAAAAGCGTTAAACACATCTTTTTGCGGCGGATAAATTGTCATTCCTGACTGACGCTCGCCGGCAACAGTATGCAGTGTGTTAACAAAATAAGGCTGCTGTTTCTCTTCAGCCAGCACATCGTGCCAGGTTAATTCGGTGGCCATCTCGCTCTCCTGCGAATTTTCAATCCCCCTAGCTTAACTGCTTCTTTCGGCGTCGCAAAATTCTGTACGTTTCTCAATGGTCTACCCCTTAAAGATAGTTGAAAATTTATGTAAAAAGTTTAGCTGCGCATATGGCGTAAGTTGATGTAAAACAATAAAATCCACCTATCACCACTTTTCATGTGTGGTTTTTATTGATTTAAATCAAAGATTCAAGGGTGTGTGAGGGGTATATATACACTCAAGCAACAATGGTTTTACCAATTGGCCGGATGACGGCCAACCGAGATCAAATAATTTTGCCGGGGAGGCATCAAATGATTACAGGTATCCAGATTACTAAAGCTGCAAACGACGACCTGCTGAACTCTTTCTGGCTGCTGGACAGCGAAAAAGGCGAAGCACGCTGCATCGTTGCGAAAGCAGGTTTCAATGCTGATGAAGTCGTTGCAGTCAGCAAACTGGGCGAAATCGAATACCGTGAAGTACCGGTAGACGTACAGCCGGAAGTCCGCGTGGAAGGTGGTCAGCACCTGAACGTGAACGTTCTGCGTCGCGAAACGCTGGAAGATGCAGTTAAGCATCCGGAAAAATATCCGCAGCTGACCATCCGTGTTTCTGGTTATGCAGTGCGTTTCAACTCTCTGACCCCAGAACAGCAGCGCGACGTTAT
>Ga0129313_1002343_pt1 | contig 10091 bp, 9 predicted proteins | sample O1105metagenome_FD_94436 | JGI IMG/M metagenome (GOLD analysis project Ga0129313, IMG submission 94436) | Orangutan group fecal microbial communities from fecal samples from Wisconsin, USA - O1105 metagenome | ecosystem: Host-associated > Mammals > Digestive system > Large intestine > Fecal... | reverse complement strand
TTCAATTGGGAGTCATCTGGCATGATATAGTTAAAGACAGATTCAACAACGGTCTGCCATGGATATAATGAGGAAAGGCGCTTCTGATCGGAAGACCGAAGTTCCCGGCATAATACGAGATAATTTGCAAGACTTCTCGGCATAGATGTAGAGCAGGCAATGGTTGCTGTCTTAACAAAGTTATGACATAGATCAGAAGTTAGACAATTCGCACCGACATTGAGAACCAACATAGGATTTGATTGCCGAATCGTGTACAGAATATTAGAAATTTCGGTCAGATTAGGCATTGTACAAGGTGTCTGGTAAAACTGAAATGCAGTATCCTTATAGGTATAATTTTTAACGGAAGTAAGAGGAGAACCGTAAGCAAACGAAGGAAATGCATGCATATAAGGGACTTCTTTTAAATGTAAGCCAGCTTCATTAATAATAATAACTGGCGTGTTCAGTCTGGTCTGAATCGTATAACTATAATCCAGAACTCGTCTTGTTGGGGCATGTTCTGGTGCTAGGAACTGGCTGGTAATAATAACGACCGGTTGTTTCTTTGACGGGGCAGGCATAGCTGCGTGGAGAAGGGCAGGTGAAATCTGTTTCTCCAAGTCGAAATAAATGGATTCATATACCGCTTCCATTACATTTGTATAGGGGTCAAAGGTAGTTGAAATAAACATATATTGGTTTAATAGCTGATATAGAGTCCAACGATCTTGAAGTGGGAGTCTCTGAATCGAAGCAACCTGACATAAAACACCAAAGGCTTTTTTTTGAATAAGATAACTCGAAGTATCATCGGCAAGGATAGCTGTTCCTAATGTTACCACATCCATGACTTCCGCCTGACTGATCTTGGAGAGCACCTGTGGATTTGTGTAGAAATAATCAATAATCTTCATATTCTGTTCCATATACATTCCTCTCAATTCATAGTATTATTTGTTTTAAAATCATAATAATAATTATATCAGAAACTGATCAAAAGTACAAAGAAATATAAGTGGTCGATAATAAGATTAAAATAAACAAGAAGCCTTATAGACATATAGATGGGAAGAGAGTTATGATATAGAAAAAGGAATGGGAATAGGAGAGCTACAGATGGTGCGCAAATATATCATTGTAACAGGCAGAGTACAGGGAGTCGGATTCCGGTATCATGCAATGAATCTGGCAATGGAATATGATCTGACCGGCTGGGTACGGAATCTTTATAACGGTGGTGTTGAGATGGAAGTGCAGGGGAAACGGGAGAATGTAGAGCTGTTCATCCGGAATCTGGATGCCGGTACGCACTGGATACGGATTGACAGTAAATCAGTAGCAGATCAGCCACAGTTGAAAGAGGAAAGTGGATTTCAGATTCGTTACTGATGTAAAAGATAGAAAGAAAATATTGACAGATAGCAATGGACAGAGTATACTTACTATCAAGCAAGTATATTTTGTCTATTTTTTCTATAATTCAAGGCTGAGATGGCTGATCTGACAGGTAGGGTTCTTGCTGAATTTCAAACAGAAAACAGCAGAATTCCGGATGCGGGGAGGCATACGGTATAGTTCGCATATCGGTCATTGCTTTGGCTGATATGTAGGTGAACCAAAGATTTCAGAGAACATTCCGGAATTCTGAGAGAAAGAATGAAGGAGGTTATGAATGGGAAAAAAGGATATTGCTGAGAAATGTTATACAGAGGACAACAGAATATTTGCGGATATTGTGAATTATATGTTTTTTGATGGTAAGGAAACTGTAAGAGCAGAAGATCTGCAGGAACTGAATGTGGAAGAGGTATTTCTGGAAGGGACAGAAGGGAAGCAGCATCCCCCTAGAGGAATGCAACGGAGCCGGGATGTCCTGAAACGGGTGAGCATCAGGAGAGACCGGCAGGCGGTATATGTGCTGGTTAGTCTGGAGAACCAGTCAGAGGTACATTATGCCATGCCGGTACGGAATATGCTGAATGATGCTATGCGTTATATGAAACAGGTGGATGATAAGAGAAGGACGCAACATTACGGTGGAACACCGGCAGAGTTTTTGTCCGGAATCTCAAAACAGGATAAACTGGTGCCGATTGTAACAATCGTGATTTTGTTTCAGGATCAGCCATGGGATGGCCCGACCTCTCTTTATGAGATGCTTGAGGATACGGATGAAGAGATATTAAGATACGTACAGGATTATAAGATTCATTTGATTGCACCGGGCAATATGGATGAATCGGAATTCGAGAAGTTTCATAGCAGTATGCGGGAAGTAATGGGCTTTATTAAGTATTCAAGAGATAAAGAACAGATGAAACGTCTGATTCAGAAGGATGAGAAGCGTTTCCGCCATATGGAGCGTGAGGCAATACAGTTGATTAACCTGATAACCGGGACAGATATCAGAATGGAGAACGATGAGGAGGTTGTAGATATGTGTAAGGCATGGAGTGATATGGCTGCGGAGGAAAGAGAAATCGGATATGCCAGTGGTAAGGAAGAAGGTAAGGCAGAAGGCCAAAGGGAGAACAAACAGCGGGTTATAGAGAATATGTTAAAAATGGGATATCCGGATGATGATATTCTGGAAATTGCAGAGTGTACAAGCCGGGAAATAAATGAAATAAGAGCGTGCATGGCAGACTGCTGAATTAATGCAGATTTGTCTGTGCTTCTGCAGGAATAGGCATTGCCAGCCACCGCGTTTTTCAATGGACAGAGGACAATGGATTGCTTCAATTCTGAGATCGACCTCATGCTAGCATGGATTGAAAAAAGGTCAACAAGACAAAGGGTTTTATAATAATTTAACTTGTAATTCAACAGGCTTTCCATTATGATATATTTTGATTAAAAGTAATTAACCGTTACGGATTGGAGAAATGAAAAATGTCAAATTATGGTACTTTTGGGGAGAATAATCCTGTATGGAAAGCAATTAACCGATATGCGGATATGCTGTTGACAGGCGTGTTGTTTGTGATCACCTGCCTGCCAGTGGTGACGATCGGTGCGTCGCTCTGCGCATTTTATTATACGGCAATGGACTCTCTTCGAAAGGAAGACGGCTATATATTTAAAAGATACTTTAGCAGCTTTGGAAAGAATTTTAAAAAGGCAACGATTCTTTGGTTGATTATGCTGGCTATTGCAGCAGTACTTGGACTGGATGTATATTTCTGGCTTGTGAATTCACAGGTTCAGTTCTCGGGAGTCATGCTTGGGGTCAGTGGGATTCTTTGTTTTCTCTGGTTTATGACCTTTATGTTTGTATTTCCGTTACAGACGCGCTTTGAGAACTCGATCGGTAAGACATTACAGAATGCATTTATGATCGGCTTGGGCAGGCTGCCGTTTACGGTCGGAGTCTTAGTGCTGCTCGGAATCATTGGATTTTTATGTGCATCTTCAATTGTCATAGGAGCCATTGTATTCTTCCTTGGAATCGGTGTAGTAGGATATCTTTTGGTCTATAATTATGAGCGATTTTTTAAGAAATGCGGTTATATTGCGGAAGATGACGGAAAGATTAAGAATGATGATTATGATTTTGAAGTGGAAGTAGATTATGATGAGCTGCACAGACAGGAAGCGGAGGCGCAACAGGCAGAGTCCGGAGCAGCAGGAGAGGCCGCAGAACAGCAGTCAGAGTCCGGAGCAGCAGGAGAGGCTGCAGAACAGCAGCCAGAGTCCGGAGAGAATGCGGAAACACAGGAGTGATTCCGGTCAGTGATCGAAGAAAAGAAGCAGGCACAGCATATATTGTGCATTGCGAAATATGACCAAATATAATATACTTGTCAAAGAAACTTATAGCAGGAGATGAAAGAGCATCATGAATAAAACACCCTTTGTTACCAAAGAACAACTAGACAAAATTGTAGAACAGTATCCGACTCCGTTTCATTTATATGATGAGAAGGGAATTCGGGAGAATGCCAGAAAGCTGAAACAGGCATTCGCATGGAATCCGGGATACAAGGAATATTTTGCAGTGAAAGCGACCCCAAATCCGACAATCCTGAAAATCCTGAAGGAGGAAGGCTGCGGAACCGACTGTTCTTCACTGACCGAGCTGATGATGTCGGAGAGAATGGGATTTCATGGAGATGATATTATGTTTTCATCCAATGATACACCGGCAGAAGAGTTTGTGAAGGCAAGACAACTGGATGCAACGATTAATCTGGATGATATTACACATATTGATTTTCTGGAACAGGCTGCAGGTATCCCTAAAAAGATCAGCTGCCGTTTCAACCCGGGCGGTGTATTTGAACTGGGAACGGATATTATGGACAATCCGGGAGATGCGAAGTACGGTATGACAAAGGATCAGATTCTAGAGGCATATTCCAGACTAAAAGCATTGGGTGTAGAGACCTTTGGTATGCATGCATTTCTGGCCAGCAACACCGTGACGAATGAGTATTATCCTGCATTGGCAAAGATTTTATTTGAACTGGCAGTTGAGATTAAGGAAAAGACCGGTGTGCAGTTAAGCTTTATTAACCTGTCAGGTGGTGTGGGTATTCCATATACACCGGATAAGGAACCGAACGATATTCTTGTGATTGGCGAGGGTGTTCATAAGGTATATGATGAGGTGCTGGTACCGGCCGGCATGGGTGATGTTAAGATTTATACTGAGCTCGGACGGTTCATGCTTGGACCTTATGGGCATCTGGTTGTAAAGGCAATCCATGAGAAACAGACCTATAAGGATTATATTGGTGTGGATGCCTGTGCAGTGAATCTGATGCGTCCGGCTATGTATGGTGCTTATCATCATATTACAGTGATGGGGAAGGAGCAGGAGCCATGTGATCATGTTTATGATGTGACCGGTTCCCTGTGTGAGAATAATGATAAATTCGCAGTAGACCGGAAGCTTCCGAAGATTGATATCGGAGATCTTTTGGTCATCCATGATACCGGTGCACATGGATTTGCCATGGGCTACAATTATAATGGTAAGTTAAAATCCGCTGAAGTATTGTTGTGTGAAGATGGCTCTACGAAGCTGATCCGCCGGGCAGAGACCCCGGAAGATTATTTCGCCACACTGGAAGGCTTCTGGGATATTGATGTTTAGAAATTAGGACAGAAAAAAGGAGGACAAGGATATGTCAAATCCGGTTGTAACATTTGAAATGGAAAATGGTGATATCATGAAGGCGGAGCTGTATCCGGAGATTGCACCGAATTCCGTAAATAATTTTATCTCACTTGTAAAGAAGGGATATTATGACGGTCTGATTTTCCACAGAGTCATCAGTGGATTTATGATTCAGGGTGGTGATCCGGACGGAACCGGAGCCGGCGGCCCAGGTTATAGTATTAAGGGTGAGTTTTCACAGAATGGTTTTAAAAATGATTTAAAGCATACAGAGGGTGTGCTGTCTATGGCACGGACTATGGCGCCGGATTCTGCAGGGTCCCAGTTCTTTATTATGCATAAGAATTCACCACATCTGGATGGCGCATATGCTGCGTTTGGTAAGATCACAGAGGGAATGGATGTTGTAAATAAGATAGCATCTGTCCGTACAGATTATATGGATCGTCCTGTAGAGGATCAGAGAATGAAGACTGTAACTGTTGAGACCTTCGGAGTTGAGTATCCGGAGCCTGAAACCGTATAAAAGGGGATACAAATGAAGAATCCAAAACCATTGATCATTATATCGGTCATTCTGGTCGTTGTGCTGGTTTCCATGATATACGGCTACAGTCAGTATAAGATATATCAGGATGAATATCAGGGCACAGAGTCGACAGAGGGTGAGGATGTAATTGTAGTGATACCGGAAGGAGCAGCTACGAAGCAGATCGCAAAGATTTTAAAAGAAAAAGGATTGATACAGTTCCCGTCTGCATTTGTAAAGCGGGTGAAGGAGTCTGAATACCGTGGTTCTCTGCAACCGGGTGAGTTTACTCTGAATACCGGAATGAGCACACAGGAAATGATTGAAATCCTGGGACATGTAGAGAAGACCAAGGAGATTAAGGCAACACTGACGATACCGGAGGGATTCTCCATAGAACAGATTGCCAAACGAGTAGAATCGGAAGGCCTGTTTACGGAAGAGGAATTCCTGGATGCTGTTCAGGAGAATACGTATTCCTATGATTTCCTGGACAGTATTCCGGAAGGTGTGAACGTGACCTATCGTCTGCAGGGCTTTTTATTCCCGGCAACGTATGATATTTATGATGACACAACCGCGCATGATCTTGTGGATATGATGCTGAAGAAGTTTTCGGAGGTGTATGATGCAGATATGAGAAATCAGGCTGCTACACTGAACTATACCGCATTTGAAATGGTCACCAGAGCGTCTATCGTAGAACGGGAAGCGAAGCTGGACGAGGAACGGCCGATCATAGCCGGTGTTATCAACAATCGTCTGGAGGAGGGCATGATGCTGCAGATGTGCCCGACTGTGTTGTATCCGATCACGAATGGACTGTATGATAAATCAGAGGTCACATATGATGATTTGGAAGTGGATTCCCTGTATAATACGTATAAGTATACAGGACTCCCGGTTGGACCGATCTGTAATCCGGGTCAGGTATCGATGGAAGCAGTATTGAATCCGGCACAGCATAATTACCTGTATTATCATGTAGACAATGAGGAGACAGGAAGCCATATCTTTACAGAAACCTATCAGGAGCATGTAGAGACACAATAGAATCATGTATCCCAGAGTGAATCAGGGTTGAATTATTCGGACTGATTGTTGCGGATGGTGGAAGCACCATCATCCGCAATGATCAGTTCTTTTAGTTTCTGATAAGTATCCAGAGAGTAAGAACAGATACGGTTTCCGTTCACCAGATAAAGGACATTCCCGATATAGAGTCCGCGAATATTGTAAGAATCCATTTCATAAGTGTGGGATAAGACAGGATCCTGTGTAATATTGCAGCGGAAAACTTCCCGGAATCCGGTATCCGGCTCATAAGAGTAAATCGTGTAGATCTCATTATAATCATAGGTTTCAGAGTTATAATACTCAGCATAGAATCCAATCAGGTTTTTCTCCGGATCGATCAGCAATGATTTGTGGTCATATTGAGCGGTGGAGAAAAACAGGGCCGGCAATACAGTCTTAGCGGCTTCTGTCACATGATATGGATCGGAGGTATCAAACATGGATAGTTTTAATCCGAGAAACTCCCCGGTGTCCGGATTGGTTTCTTCGCCGAGTCCGAATAGTAAATGATCGGAATATGCATGAAGATAGTTTGAAAAGCCCGGGATTTTCAAAGCATCGGTGACTTCCGGATGCTCCGGATCCGATAAGTTTACAGCAAAGAGCGGGTCGGTATTCCGATAGGTAACGAAATAACCGGTATCTCCCATGAAACGAACCGAGTAGATCGTTTCATTTGGAGCCAGGTCCTGAATAGAACCGGTTATTTCCAGATTGTCATTGAAGATGTAGAGTGCATTGGATAAGGAATCCCATCCTTGCTCAATCGTAGCGACAACCCGCAGATATCCGTTATACTCATCCATGGAGAACTGATTCAGCAGGCGTCCGTGAAACGTAGTCTGGCCTTTTGCTTCAATCTGTCCGTTCGCATAGCTGAAACGAAGCAGTTCCGTTTCAGTGAAGTTATCTGTTTCCAAAGAAGAATATATCGGTTGAGCAAAGTAAATATAATCCGGACTGACATAATAGGTACCTTGATCCGAAAGAATTGCCTTAGAGGCGGCGAAGGTATCCGGCTGCTCTATAGACAGTCCGGTCATAATCTGAAAACAGCTGCTATCTGACGATGGCAGGCAGATATCATCATAATCAATGACAGAATCATTAACATGAGGGAAATAATCCATGCTATAGGCAGCACCTTCCGGAATCAAGGCCCATTTGTCGGTAAAAGTATAAAGATAGCCGTCTGTCATGCGTGAATCCGAATAAGAACCCTCCTGCATAAGGGCAGAAAGTAACTCCGGATGCTTGGCATCTGTGACATCATAAGTCAGAATATAGGTGGTGGCATTCGGATTTCGGCCATAGCAGATGATCGTATTAGACGCAGCATCCGAATCGTTTCCGGAAGAAGCGGAGGTGGATTTCTTTTCTGCAGAGCAGAGTAAAACGAGCCGATGGTCAGCCAGATAGAGTTCTTCAATCCGGAAAGAGTCAGTATGGATAGCATCCGAAATGGCATCAGAGGAAATCGTACCGCAGGCGGTCAGATCTCCCCGGTCGGCATGTGTGATGGCAACAGCGTTGAGCGTGTGACTTTCCTGTGAATAGCAGGAGTAGATATATGTGCCGTCTGTCTTTACGATATCTGCTTCGGAAACATCTGCAACCTGACTGTTTGTATCATAATAATCTGTATTTGACCTTACAGAGTTTGCAGAATCGGAAACAGACGCTATGGATTCTTCATCTTCTGCAATTTCTGCAATATCTGAAATCTGGTTATATTCCTGCGAGTTTTTCTGTAAAAGCCGGAACAGATTCTGATAATCCTGTACGGCATCCGCAGATTCGGCATTGGAATCGGCAGCGAGATCGTTACAGCTTTCCTCACGGGCAGTCTCTGAAGAAGTGGTGGAGGACGTCAGATAGTGATGACCGAGAAATCCGGTAAGGCAAAGCACCAGACAGGCGGCGGTATAAATCCATGGATTGCGATACCATGGACGGGATGTTTTACGGTCGGCAGCCGAGGCGGTTGCACTGGCAGTTTTGAGGGTGGCTGTATCGGTGGTGGAAGTGCCGGTTGAGAGCCGTTCACGAATATGCTCCGGCTCCAGAGATTCCGGAATCGGGGTAGCATCGGTTTCTTTCTTTATATAATCAATCCGTTCATGCTCATTCATTTGAGACACTCCTTTCATAATGCAATAGGGTTTCCAGCTTATCCAGAGACCGGCTCTTAATGGAACGCAGGGTTCCGGATTTCATATGAAGCAGTCGTGCGGATTCTTCATTCGAATAGCCGGCAAATATGGTTAAGGACAGGATCAGCCGCTCCTGTTCATCTAGTCTGGCAAAGGCATTCCGGACATCCTGGATCTCTGCATAGTTGCGATCCGGTGTCTGGATATCGGTTTCCAGTGGAAAGGTTCGGTTGACATAGCTTTTCAGGATCATGCGGCATTTGTTGGTCAGAATGCGGAAAATCCATGGACGGAATGCTTCCACAGAGCGCAGCTTATGAATGGCTGCATAAGCATCCGTTACGGTATCACTGACAACATCCTCCGCATCTTCGGGATTGCCCAGAGTATAAAGGGCAAACCGGTATAAATCCCGGTAGACGGAAGCATATAGTTCAGCGAATGCTTCTGCATCCTGCTGTCTGGCACGCGTGACCAGTTCCGCTTCTTTCAGTTTTTCAGTATCTGTCTGTGTGTGTTTGCGCATTTCCTCACCCCTCGGTTGCCGTATCTGTTATAGAAGTGTCACAGAATACTTTAAGTGTTGCATGAAAAAATAAAAAACGCAAGAAAAAGAAATTCGGTTCTATTTCGCAGGCTGGGACATATCCTGTACTATGGAAAGAAAGGTGGGGCGGAATATGTCGAAATCAATGAAAATACTAGAAGTAATCAAATCTCTGGTGGCGGCTTACATATTTACGGGAGCAGCACTGGCGGTCCTGGCATTTGTCATATATAAATGGGAGCTGAGCGAGACCGTAGTGAATCTTGTGATTCTGGCAATCTATGTTCTGGCGTCTCTTTTGGGAGGTTTTCTGACCGGGAAGAGGGTGAAAGAGCGGAAATTCATCTGGGGACTGATCATGGGAACGTTTTATATATTGATACTATATGGGGTATCTATGATTATGAAAAACAGCCTGAATATGATATCTACGGCCGGTGTATTGGCGGGAGTACTCTGTATCGGAGGTGGAATGCTTGGCGGAATGCTGAGTTAAGGTTGAGTTAATGTATAACTTTTCTTGCATGGCAGAAAAAAATATGGTATACTCATTTAAGCTATCGAATTGAAGGAGGATATTACAATGAAACACATAAAGACATTGACCAATAAGACATTAAAGAGCACAATGGCTCATGGTGGATGTGGCGAGTGCCAGACTTCTTGCCAGTCAGCTTG
>Ga0129313_1002342_pt1 | contig 10092 bp, 11 predicted proteins | sample O1105metagenome_FD_94436 | JGI IMG/M metagenome (GOLD analysis project Ga0129313, IMG submission 94436) | Orangutan group fecal microbial communities from fecal samples from Wisconsin, USA - O1105 metagenome | ecosystem: Host-associated > Mammals > Digestive system > Large intestine > Fecal... | reverse complement strand
GGTCGATAGTGTGGACCGCGTGGGCCAGCTCCTCAATTTCAAATTTGGACAGGCATACGCACAGCACGTGGACATCCTCGCCGGTATAGGCGCCGACACCCTCCCAGTAGGTAACGCTGCGGCCCAGGTTCTCAATGATGAAGCGAGCCAGGGTCCCCTCGTCGCCCTTGGTGAAAATAAGGGCCTGAACACTGACGTTCTGCTGGTGCATCCGGTCCAGCACCATAGCGGTGAAGAAGTTGTAGATGACAGAGTAAATGGCGACCTCCGGACTGAACAGGAACAGGCAGGCGGTGTACAAAACGGCGTTAAAGGTCAGTGAGAACTTGCCCACGGTGAACTGGCTGCCCCGCTTGCTCAGGTACAGGCCCACAATGTCCAATCCGCCGCCGCTGGCGCCGCAGGTGAGGACCAGGCCGCTGCCCACGCCCGCCAGGATGCCGCCCAGCAGGCAAGCGGTGAGATAGTCATCCACAATGGGGACGGAGGGGGAGGGGATAAGACTGTAAAACAGGGAAAAGGCCGCTGTGCAGATGAGCGTCTTTGCGACAAAGGCCCGTCCCAGGTTTTTGTAGGCCAGAAGCAGGATGGGAATGTTCAGCAGGAAATACAAAATGCCGGCCACATCGTAGTCCCCGAAGCTCATGCCCAGATAGTCGGCCGCGAGGGTGCGCAGCAACTGGCACACACCCATGAGACCGCCGGTGTACAGGTTCAGGGGCACAATGAACAGGTTCAGTGCGGCGGCGGCGATCAGCTCGCCGATAACAGCCACCACGAGCCGCAGGCCGCGGTTGTGCAGAGAGTTGTAAAGCATGACGTCTCCTCCTGTCGGTTAGTTATCCGTACTTTGATTATAGGGGCTGTCGGAAAAAACCTCAAGGGGAAAAAGCGGTTTAAAGTCCATAGCGCAAAAACTGGTACAGCCGCGCCCTGGCCCGGCGGAGGGTGCGGGATACCGTGGACCGCTGGACGCCCAGAAGCTGGGCAATGGCGGTGGTGTTCATCTCCTGGTCGTAGTACAGCTCCACCATCTGCCGCTGCCGGGGCGTCAGCTCCCGGAGGCGGGCGTCCTTCAGGTTCCGCCGCAGGCGGGCAAGCTGCTCGTCGTTATCCGGAGCGTTTTCCCGCAGCCATACGGTCATATCGCCGGCCCACTGGTCAGGGCGGCCTCGTTTAGAGGGTGTATTTTTCATGCTTGCGGTAGCTCCTGTCATAGTAGTGGGCGGTCAGCTCCGCCAGGGCACGTGCCTCCCGCAGCAGCGGGTCCAGCGCCGCGATCCTGGCCCGCAGGGCGCGCAGCTCCTCTGGATCTGACAATGCTCCCATGGCGGCGCGCAGCTCCGCAATGCGGAGCCGCAGGGCGGCCGCGTTGTCCGCGTATACGGCGGACATCTCCAAAAGCGTCATAGACGCACCTCCTTTCCACGGGTCTGGCGGTAAGGCGCCAGCTCCGCCCGGGCAAAGGACGGCAGGCACTCCCGGCAGACAGTGCTGCCGTTGCAGTACCAGTACTCTTCGCCCGGCAAGATCTCCTGCCCGCACAAAGAGCAAAGCAGGCTGTGCCGCCCCAGGCGGCGGGCGCTTTTCCTCAAAAAAGTCCCTCCTAAAATACGAAAAATAAAAAAATTGTGTTGACAAAATGAAAACCATCTGGTAAGATAAATCCTGCTGTTGGAACTGCTGGTGTAGCTCAGCTGGTAGAGCAGCTGATTTGTAATCAGCAGGTCGGGGGTTCGAATCCGTCCACCAGCTCCAAGTTCATATGGGGGAATTCCAGAGCGGCCAAATGGGGCAGACTGTAAATCTGTTGTCACTGACTTCGGTGGTTCGAATCCACCTTCCCCCACCAAACGTCCATCCGAAAGGGTGGGCGTTTTTGTCTTGCAGGGCCGTAGCGGCGTGCAAATCGACGAAACAACAAGAATCTTGTGAACAATGCTAGAATAACACAAGAATACTTGCGTGTCAAGGTGTAATTTACAAGTTTCTTGTAAATACTAATTGACAAGAAGCAAAAAATCAGATAGGATACATTCAGAAAGGATGTGTTCCCATGAGCTTCGGTGAGCGTATGCGTGCCCGGCGGGAGGAGCTGGGCCTCTCCCGGACCCTGCTGGCCCGGCGGCTGGGCGTGTCTGCTTCCGCCATCGGCAATTATGAGACGGGTATCAGCTTTCCCAAGGAGGAAGTGATGCTGCGGCTGTTCGATTGCCTCCAAACGGACCCGAATTTCCTGTTTCAGGACAGCTTTTCCGCCGGAGGGCAGGTCCTCTCCCAAAGCGAGAGGACGCTGCTGAAGCAGTACCGGGGCCTGTCCCCCGTGGGGCGGGAGACGGTGCGTTCCGTAGTGGATGCTCTTTGTGTCTACCGGGACGAACTGGAGCAGAACCGGGAGCGGCAGGAGTCCCGGGTCATTCCCCTGTACCGCAGCCCCGCTGCCGCCGGCTACGCCGCGCCGGTGTTCGGGGAGGATTTTGACTACGTTCCGGTGACGGACGAGGTGCCTTCGGCGGCGGAGTTTGCCGTCCGCATCCAGGGCGATTCCATGACGCCGTACATTGCCGACGGCTCTTTGGTCTATGTGAACCGGGACCCGCTGAAAAATGGCGATGTGGGCATTTTCTGCGTGGATGGCGACATGCTGTGCAAGCAGTATTACAAAGACCCCTTTGGAAATGTGTACCTGTTTTCCCTGAACCGCGCCAGGGCGGACGCGGATGTGCTGATGACGCCCTCCAGTGGCCGGAGCCTGGTGTGCTTTGGGCGGGTCATCCTCCACGCGCCGCCGCTGCCGGGAAAGGAATAAAAAAGTGCCGCTGCGTCCGCAGCGGCACTTTTATTTATAAATAAGGCGTCAGACGATGAAACCGCCGTCAGCGGTCAGGACCTGGCCGGTAATAAAGGAGGCCTTTTCCGAAGCGAGAAACGCCACAGCGTGGGCGATATCCTCCGGGGTGCCCAGCCGCCCGATGGGTGTTTCCGCCACCAGCATCTCCCGGGTCTCCTGCCCCAGGACCCGCACCATGTCCGTTTCAATGCAGCCTGGGGCCACGCAGTTCACCCGAATGCGGGAGGGCGCCAGTTCCAGGGCCAGGGAACGGGTCAGCCCCACGATGGCGGCCTTTGAGCAGGCATAGGCTACCTCGCAGCTGGCACCCCGCAGGCCCCACATGGAGGAGATGTTGACGATGCAGCCGCTCTTTTGACTGATCATGGCGGGCAACACGGCCCGGGCGGCGTTTCGGGCGCCGGTGAGATTCACGGCCAACATGCGCTCCCAGGCGGCGTCCTCCATATCCTGAAACAGGCCTTGCCAGGAGATGCCGGCGTTATTGACAAGAAGGGTAACAGGCCCCAGCTCCGCTTCCGTCTGCCGCACCATTTCATTTACCACGTGACTGTCTGCCACATCCGCCTGGATGGCAATGGCCTCCCGGCCCTCTCCGCGCAGCTGGGCTGCCAGCGCTTCGGCAGCTTCGCGGCTTTGGATATAGTTGATGCAGACGGCGTAGCCCGCCAGGGACAACTCCAGAGCCACGGCCCGGCCAATGCCCCGGGAAGAGCCTGTGATCAATGCGACCTGTTTCATGGGAAACGACCTCCTGTCCTGCTGCTGGGAGCAGTATAACAAAAAAACAAAAAAAAAGCAAGAAAGGTGTTGACAAAACAAAAGAGTTCGTGTATCCTATATTCGTTCCGCTTCGGACGATTAGCTCAGCTGGCTAGAGCACCTGCTTGACGTGCAGGGGGTCACAGGTTCGAGTCCTGTATCGTCCACCAGATAACCTCCTGGAGCCGCAAGGCTTTGGGAGGTTTTTGATTTTACTGTGAATAAGGGAAAACAGGAAAATACGACAAAAATACGACACTTTTGTGAAAAGAGCCTCGATAGCGAGTATGGGAAATAAAAAAGAAGGTGCTTTTATGAGGCACCTTCTTTTGCTGTTTGAATGGCTTTCCGCAAAGTCTCGGGACTGGTGTGGTCATAAATCCTAGTCAGCATCTTTAGGCCACTATGTCCTAAAAGACGGGCAACCATATACGGATCCATCCCCTGAGCAATCCAGAGAGTTGCGCGAGTATGCCTGAGTTCATGGGGGGACAGCTCTGGTACATCGGGATGGAGTTTGTGCAGTCCTTTCATAAAGGGGCGAAAAACACGGCTGGCCCAGTTGTTGGGCTGGTATGCATTTCCCTCGGGACTGTGGATGACCTGTTCGGTCAAAATCACTTTCTTTCCAAACGTTACCGTTTTTGGAGCTTGACACAGACGCTTCCAAAGTGCATCATCAACAATAGGAATCGTCCGCTCCCGGAACTTGTTTTTCAAGCCGTCACTTTCCATTACATGCTTTCCTGTATCAGCGGAAAGATAGGCTATATGGGCGATGTGGATTGGGACTCCTTTATCCGCGGATTAGTGGACATCGACTATAATGGGACCTTAAACTACGAGACCGGCAAGACTTCCAGCAACGCCTACGGCTCACTACAGCTGGAATATATAAAGGCAGCATATCAGAACGGCCTATTTTTGCTGCAAAAATATGAGGATATGAAGGCGAAGAAATGCCACAAACCGTGAAAAATGAGTGATGGCTTTTGCACCGAAATAAAAGGGGAAACCATTGTGCCTGCTGTAAATGTATTGATCAAACCAGCCTCTTCGGCCTGCAATATGCGCTGTGCCTACTGCTTTTATAAAGATATATCGGAGCACCGCCAGCACGCGTTTGAGGGAATGCTGTCCGTTGAGGATATGGAAAAGGTCATGGCGTCTGCAGTGGAGTATGCGGATGGATGCTGCTCTTTTGCCTTTCAGGGCGGGGAACCCACACTGGCTGGGTTGGATTTTTTTCAACAGGTGGTGGCGTTGGGGAAAACATATAGCCGGTCGGGATTGGAGATTCGGTACACCATTCAGACGAACGGCTATTGTATTGATGAAGCATGGGCGCGCTTCTTTGCGGAGCATCATTTCCTGGTGGGCCTTTCGTTGGACGGGCCCGCGGAATTGCATGATTGGAATCGGAAAGACTACAGTGGAAAGGGTATGCACGCTAAGGTGAGGCGCGCGGTGCGGTTATTTGAAAAATATGGCGTAGAGTACAACATTCTCTGCGTTGTTACCGGCAGAAATGCCAGATCCATCCGAAGGATCTACCAGTTTTATAAAAAGCAGAACTTCCGCTGGCTGCAGTTTATTCCATGCCTGGAGCCATTGGGGCAAGAGCGGGGAAAAGAGGCGTATCATCTCTCTGCACGGGATTATGGTACATTTCTGGTGCGCATTTTTGACTTGTGGTATCAGGAACTACAGAAAGGCGAATATGTCAGCATTCGCCATCTGAATAACTGGCTGGCGATCCTGCTGTGCGAGCGGCCGAAATCCTGTGATATGACTGGTCACTGCTCTGTCCAATTTGTGGTAGAGGGTGACGGCGGCGTATATCCTTGCGATTTTTACGTGTTGGATGAGTGGCGTCTGGGTACTGTGGGCCAGCAGAGCTTTGCGGAAATGGCGGGGAGTGACGCGGCAAGACGATTTGTTGAAGGCTCCCTCCGGATTCCGGGGACGTGCCGCACTTGCCCGTTGTTTGGAATTTGCCGGAATGGCTGCAGAAGAAATCGGCTGGTACAGGGTGGCCTGGTGAATAGGAATTATTACTGTGAGGCTTACCGCTTCTTCTTTACAGAACGGCGGTGGGAGCTGCAAGATGCTGCACGGCTTATTTTGCGGATGCGATACACATCCAATGGAATCTGACATTAAAATAGTAACTAGGTGATACACTTCGTCCTCTCCTTTCCTTGGGGGTGCAGCACTGCGTGAATGCCGCAGTACTGCGCTGTTTCTAGGCGGAAATGCGGAACAGAAGGCAGGTAAATTTCCACCGGGAACTGTGATTGGATTGGCGGTAAGCTACTATTGTTCGCTGCGAAAAAGGTTTCTGGTAGCGACCTGCATGTAAAATATGCCCAGTCCATTGTTGGTATCCAATCAATAGACGGGACGTTGACTTCTTCTGTGTGGCATAAAATTGTTAATTGACCTTGGCCTATATGATGTGTGGGGGCGCAGGATCGAGACCTGTATCGTCCGCCTGAGAAGTCCCGTAGTGCCGCAAGGCTCTGAGGGATTTTTTTGAAAAAACAGAGATGTGACATTCACGAGGAATAGACAACAGGGAGGCCCCTTGGAACCTCCCTGTTGTTATTAAAATATTAAAATGTGTCCTTTTTACACCTGGGCGAAGGCCTGCTGGAAGTCGGCGATGATGTCGTTGGGGTTCTCCAGGCCCACGGAAATGCGGACCAGGCCCTCGGGGATGCCGGCCTCTTTCAGCTCCTCGGGGGAGTAGGCGGAGTGGGTCATGGAGGCGGGATGCTGAACCAGGGTCTCCGCATCGCCCAGGGACACGGCGATGGTGGACATCTTCAAAGAATTCACCAGCTTCATACCGGCGGCCTTGCCGCCCTTGACCTCAATGGAGATCATGGCGCCGAAGTCCTTCATCTGCTTCTTGGCCACCTCATGGTTGGGGTGGGACTCCAGACCGGGGAAGTACACCTTCTCCACCTTGGGCTCGGTGGCCAGATACGCCGCCAGCTTCCGGGCGTTATCACAGTGACGCTGCATCCGGATCTCGAAGGTCTTGAGACCCCGCAGGATGAGGAACGCCTCCTGGGGACCCAGCACGGCGCCGGTCATGTCCTTCAGGCCGAACATCTTCACCTGGGTGATGAACTCCTTGGAGCCGGCCACAAAGCCCGCCACCACGTCGCCGTGGCCGTTGATGTACTTGGTGGCGCTGTGGACCACCACGTCAGCGCCCAGAGCCAGGGGCTGCTGGAGGTAAGGGGTGGCGAAGGTGTTGTCCACCACCACCTTGATGTCCTTGCTGTAGGCGTGGGTCAGCTCCGCGATGGCCTGGATGTCGGCAATTTTCAGGTTGGGGTTGGCGGGGGTCTCCAGATACACGGCCACGGTGTTTTCCTTCAGGGCCTTGCGGACCTCCTCGGGGTCGGAGGAGTCCACGAAGGTGACCTCCACGCCGTAGCGGGTCATGCCGTGGCTCAGCAGGGCGAAGGTGCAGCCGTACAGGGTGCCGTCGGCTACGATGTGCTTGCCGGCACCGGCGAAGGTCCAGAGGGTGGCGGAGATGGCGCCCATGCCAGAGCCTGCGGCGGCAGCCGCCTCAGCGCCCTCCAGCTCCGCGACCTTTTCCTCCGCCAGGACGGTGGTGGGGTTGCCAGACGGGTGTAGATATAACCGTCGCTCTCGCCGGCAAAGCACCGGCCGCCCTCCTCGCAGGTGTCGAAGTAGAAGGTGGAGGTCTGGTAGATGGGCATGCCCAAGGAGTGGTAGCCCCGGTCCTTCGTTTCGCCACCGTGGATGACCTGGGTGCCGAAGCCGTTTCCGATGTTATGAGACATGAGAATCAAATCCTTTCAAATTGTGATCGTGGTGAAATGATACAGGGGCTGGCACCCGGAGGATGCCAGCCCCTGCGCTGCAAGTGGGAGGCTGCTTATCTGGCAGCGGTTTCCTTGGCGGCGATGGCCTTCTCCTCGGGGGTGCGGAGCAGACCGAACTGGATGGTGATGCAGGTGAAGCTGATGAGGGCGAACATGTAGAAGGAGTAGGGCAGAATGTCCAGCGGCGTGCAGCCGGCCAGCTCCGTGACGATGAGGATGCCGCCGTCGTGAGGCATCAGGGCCAAGAACGCGCAGGCGAAAATGTCCACCAGGCTGGCCAGACGCTTGGGGGCGATGCCGTACTTGGAGCCGATCTCCTTGGCGATGGGGCAGGTGACGATGATACCGATGGTGTTGTTAACCAGGGCGGCAGACAGAACGCCCGACAGCAGACCAATGCCGTATTCGGCACCGCGGCGGCTCTTGATGCGGGAGGTGATGGCACCCACCAGCCATTCCACGCCGCCGTAGTAGCGGACCAGACCGATAATGCCGGAGATCAAAGCGGCCACGATGGAGATGGAGAACATGTCACTCATGCCGCCGCCAATTGCCTGGACCCACTCAAAGAAGCCCACGGTACCCTGGGCCAGACCGATGACACCGGTCATCAGAATGCCAATGAACAATACCACGGCCACGTTGATACCCATAAGGGCGGTGACCAAAACCACGATATAAGGCAGGACCTGGATGACACTGTACGCACCGGCTTCCACGGCGCCGGAGCCGTGACCGCCCAGAACGGCGTACAGGACTATGGCGATGATGGCGGCGGGCAGAGCCATGAAGAAGTTCATGCGGAACTTGTCCTTCATCTCGGAGCCGCAGCCCTGGGCGGCGGAGATGGTAGTATCAGAGATCATGGACAGGTTGTCGCCGAAGTAGGAGCCGCCGATGACCGCGGCACCCACGATGGCGGGGTTCAGGCCGGCACCCTGGGCCACACCGATGATGACGGGAGCCATGGCGGCGATGGTGCCCATGGAAGTGCCGATGGCAGTGGAGATAAAGCAGCACATCAGGAACACACCGGGGACCAGCAGAGAAACGGGGATGAAGTGCAGAGCCAGATTGATGACGGAGGATTTACCGCCCATGGCGGCGGCAGCACCTTGGAAGCCACCGGCCATCAGATAAATCAGGATGATCATCATAACGCCGGAGTTGCCCATGTTCTGGCAAAACACATCCAATTTTTCGCCAACTTTGACCTTGGGGGCCAGCAGCAGCGCCACGGCGATACCGGCCAGCAGCGCCACGTGGCGGGGGAACTGTCCGAAAGGACTTTCAACGCCCAGCAGCGTGAACGTAATGCCGCAGCCCACATACAGGGCCAGGAATACGATCAAGGGAAGAAATGCGGATGCGCCTAGTTTTTTCTGGTTTTCCATGTTTTTTCTCCTCTTCTTAATTTATGGTTCAGCGGCCGCGGACCGCCTGTTCCATCTGAGTCAGAGCCTTTTCAATGGTGGTGCGGGGGCAGGCGGCGTTGAGACGCAGGAAGCCGCTGCCGCCAAAGCCGAAGTCGGTGCCCTCACCGAAGGCCACACCGGCTTTCTCCACGCAGAATTTCTTCAGCGCTGCGTCATCCATGCCCAGTCCCCGGGCGTCGATCCAGCACAGATACGTGGCCTCGGGGGTGTTGGGCTTCAGTTCCGGCAGATGCTCCGCGCAGAAGCTGCGGATAAACCGCATGTTGTCACTCAGGTATACCAGCAGCTGGTCCAGCCACTCCTCGCCGTGGGCGTAGGCCTCCATGGTGGCAACCAGGGAGAAGCAGTTGTTGCGGGCGATGTCCATCCGCTTCAGCTCCGCCACATAGGCCTCCTGCTTTTCCACGGTGTTGAACACGATGGTGGAGGACTGGAGGGCCGCCAGGTTGAAGGTCTTGCTGGGGGCGATGCAGGTGGTGGTGATGGCGGCGATCTCCGGAGAGACAGAGGCCATGCAGGTGTGCTTGTGGCCGTCCAGCATCAGGTCGGAGTGGATCTCGTCGGAGATGATCTCCACACCATGGCGGACGCAGATGTCGCCCACGGTCTTCAGCTCCTCAGGGGTCCAGACACGGCCCACGGGGTTGTGAGGGTTGCAGAGAATGAAGTATTTGACGTCCTTGGCCTTTTCCTCGAAATCGGTGTAGTCCATGGCGTAGTAGCCGTTCTCATCCTGCTTCAGGGGGCTGACCACCAGCTCCCGGCCGGTGTTGTTCACCACGTCGGCAAAGGGATGGTACACAGGCTGCTGGATGAGGACCTTGTCGCCGGGCCGGGTGAACATGGTCAAAATCATCCGCATGCCGGGCACCACGCCGGGGGCGAAGGCCATCTTCTCAGTCTCCGGCCGCCAGCCGTTGCGCTTTTCCTGCCAGGCGGCAATGGCCTCAAAATACTTGGGAGTCCGCCAGGTGTAGCCGAAGATGCCCTGGTCGGCGCGCTGCTTGATGGCCTCCACGATGCAGGGAGCGGTGCGGAAATCCATATCCGCGATCCACAAAGGGATCACGTCATTGGTGCCGTAGTGCAGGACGGATTCTTCAAACTTGGCGGCATAGTTTTGGGAGCGGTCCACGATCTCATCAAAATTGTAAGTCATATATTGGTTCCTCCT
>Ga0129313_1002340_pt1 | contig 10099 bp, 10 predicted proteins | sample O1105metagenome_FD_94436 | JGI IMG/M metagenome (GOLD analysis project Ga0129313, IMG submission 94436) | Orangutan group fecal microbial communities from fecal samples from Wisconsin, USA - O1105 metagenome | ecosystem: Host-associated > Mammals > Digestive system > Large intestine > Fecal... | reverse complement strand
GACGGATGCGTATGCGCGCCCGACCAAATGAACGTCTCGTATCCGTCAACGGTTTTCCCGTCGCTTGTCGTTGCGAGGCGGGCGTGTTGAGAAATACCGTGGTTATGCACGGCCTGTCCGTTCGTCTCGCTCGGGAGCACGTTCGAGGACTCGAGCGCCGTTCCGCCGGAGGTCTGCCCGCCGCCGGAGGAGGTCGTAGAGCCGCCGCCGGAGCTGGTCGTCTGTCCACCGCCGCCGGAGGTCGTTTGCCCGCCTCCGCCGCCGATAGCTTTCTCATACGCCCGGAACGCCTCGAACTCGACATTAAGGAGCATTTTGTTAATGCGTACCACCGAGTCAGAGATATAGAGTTGCAATTTTGCCGGGTGCGTCGCGTCGGCGTTATCGGAGAAATTATAGATTTGCTGGTTGGTCGCGCCCTGCGCGTATGTCTCGCCGATAAGGGCGCGGCTCTGCAAGTCGGAAATGCTCCCGGCTATATCCTGCGTCTTGTTGGCAATCGTCACCGTGACATTTCCCGGGTCGCCCTCTGCATCCGATTTCTCCACGCGAACGATACGGGTACGGAGGTTAATCCCGTCTGCCTCGTCCACGACGCGGACGATTTCGCCCGGGCGGAACTTGGAAAACTTATCGCCGGTCAGACGGTGGAGGTCGATAGCTCCGATTTCATAGCTCACATACGGCTCTTTTAGCCCGGCGAGTATCTGCTCGGCGTATGCCTTGAGGTTTTCCGCCACTTGATACCGCGCGTCTACGAGAATAGTCGAGCACAAGCCGTATCGTTCAATGCTCAAAGTGTCCTCGACGTAGGGAACGCCGCCGTTGACCGACTCTATCGTGAGTTGGTTTACGCCCTCGCCATAGCCCAGCGCATAGACGCGGTTTGCGATACTCGTCGCGTCCGTCGTCTTTTTGATGTTCGTCATATTCTTAGCGTATCGGATTTCGCTCTTGAGCGTCTCGGTCGGCACGGTGAGGGAGAGCGTCCACGGGTAGACGGTCGTATCCCACGACCAAAGGTATTCACCGTCGAAGCACTCCGGCACGGCGAAAAGCGCCGCGAGGAGCGTCGAGTTTTCCCAATTATATTCAAAATAGCGTTTGAAATCGCAGTCGCCGAGCTTCCAGTTTTGCCGGGTCTGCCGGGCGAGAATGTAATTGAGAACGTCGGCGGTCTTTACGCCGGAGCCGCCGCATTGATGATACTGAAAGAGAACGTCGGAGAGGAGCGTAGCGAGGACGTGCTCGCAGTTGTAATAGCGGGTCGCTCCGTTGCTCCGCTCCAAATCCTCCCCAATGATGCGGAAAAGGTCGATACGCTCGTCGCCGTCGAAAATCTCGACATAGTTCAGCGGCGAACAATAGGCGTTTTTCGGGTCGTCCGCCGGGAGCGTAAAGGTCGCCGTCCATAGGGAGTTAGTCTCGAGGCCGTAGCCGACGGCGAGGGCGTTGTCGAGATAGGCGAGCCGCTTCATATCGCGGTTGAAAATCTGCGGCTTTGCCATTATAACCACCTGTCTTTCCACAAGATTTTAACGTCGGCGGTCGTGCCGCCCTCGACGATAATATCGTTCTCGCCCGGTTGGAGCTTGAAAAATGCGCTATCGTCGCTCACGCGGTCGATGATGTTCGCGCCGTTGAGCGTTACGGTCATGTGCTCCGTGTCGATAACGAGCTCGTCCCCGGCGACCATATTCACGCCCTCAATTACCATAGTGACGGAGCCGTAGGTCGAAACGCCCGTACCGCTCGCCGTCGCTACGGCCTCTGCAAGCGCGGAGAAAAAGAGCACTCGGATATAGTCGCCGACGCTCCCGGCCTCCGCCTCCGCAAGCGCGGAGGGGAGGAGGACGCGGACGAACACGCCGGACGCGGTAGCGACCGCCTCCGCCGAGCCGTCGAGGTATCGAATGATTTTCAGCGTCGCCGAGGTATCCGTCTCCGCGTTCGCCGTGGCGAGCCACTCGAACACAATAGACGTTGTTCGGTTGTACGCCGTCTTATTGTACGGAGTGCGGTTATACATTTGCTCGCCTCCTCGTTATGCCAAAGTGCAAACGATAGCTCCCGCCGATACCGTGATAGCGTCGCCGTTGAGTACGTTCTTGCTCCGGGTAAAGGAGCCGTACCAAAGCAAATTACCCGCCGTCAGCGCGTCATAGATGCCCCAATAGGCCACCGTGCCGAGGTCTGCCGTCAGAGTGCCGAAATCGACGGCGGCGGAGTTGGATACCTGTTCTTTGCCGGAGACGAGGGACGGCGCGCCGAAGTTGATAATCTTTCGGGCGTAGCCGCCGCCGGATACCTCCGTACCCGTGCCGCTCGCCGTCGGGTCGGTGAGGAAAAGGGCGAGGTAGTACGTCCCGCTCCGCAAGGATGCGTTCAAGAGGGTAGATGCGTGTACGTTGGATAATGCGCTCATAGTAAAAACCTCCTAATTTTTAATTGACCTTGAGCCGTGTAATCGTCAGCGTTTGGATATTGCCGCGCGCCGTGATGTAGATTAAGCCGTCCGTTTCCTGCGTCCCGTGGACGTTGACGGCCTCCGTGTGAGGCAGAGAGACGGATTTCACGTCCTGCTGATTGTAGAGCAAGGACTCCGCGAACGGTTTACAGAGAAAGCGTACCTCGCACGTTCCCGTAACGGCGATTTGCTCGATAGAGATACCGCCGACGACCTTTGCGGAGTACGCCTTTTCCGGCTCGTCGTCAAAGACGAGCAAGCCCTCGCCGGATAGCCATTCCGCAACGGCGCGCGCTCGCGTTCTCACGCCCGCGTAATGGTAGCCCTCGCCGACGAAAGCGACCGTGCATACGATTTCGCGGTTTTCGTAACCGTCCTCTATGTCGTATGTGCCGCTCTTGCCGGGTATCGTGTATTGCGTTACCCGTTTCGCGGGGAGGAGCGTTCGGTCGGTGGACTTGAATACGACTCCCATATCCCCACTATGCTTGTTGTTGAAAATAAAACCCATGCTCACGCCATAGATACCCCCTTGCTCCGCGTTTTCGATTTCTGCATATTGTAGAGCTCGCGGGAAATTTTCTTAACGTCCGCCTCCTCACGGACGACGAGCTCCGCGATATGAAAGTGATTTACGACGTTTGTATCTCCGCCGCTGGATGCCGCCGCACCGCCGCCGCGCCCGGTCAAGTCCGCCGGGACGGATGCGGAGACGGCCTCGACGGTCGCCTTTGCAGAAAAGCCCGTCTCGATTTCTCCGATTTGGCTTGCGAGCCGGGCGTTTACCGCCGCGAGCCCGGAGTCTACCTCGTCGAGCATTTGCTCGCTCATGCCGCCGATAGCATTTACCGCCTTTTTGCCGTCCTTGTCCACGGCTCCGGCGAGTCCCTCGACGAGCATTTCGCCCACCCATGCCATTTGTGTACTCGGCGAATGGATGCCGAAAAAGTCCGTAATGCCGTCCCAAATGGAGGAAATCCACCCGGACACTTTATCCCATAGCCACCCGGCGAGCGACTGGATACCGTCCCACAAGCCCCGGACGAGGTTTTTACCGACTTCCGCGACCTGCGACACGCCCTCGCCGAGCGCGTTCACGATGCCGGTAATAATCTGCGGCATAGCGCGGACGATTTCGGCGATAATCTGCGGGAGGTTGGTAATGAGCGCAGTCAAGAGCTTTACGCCCGTTTCAATGATTTTCGGGATATTGCTCACGAGGGCGTTTATAACTGCCGTGATGATTTGCGGGAGCGCCTGTACTATCGTCAAAATGATTTGCGGGAGGTTGGTAACAAGCGCGGTCAATAGCTGGACTCCCGCGTCTACGATTTCCGGCAAGTTGTCGAGGAGTGTAGAGATTATGTTTTCAATAATTCTCGGTAAAACCTCGCACACCTTTGTAATGATTTCCGGGAGATTGGTAACGAGCGCCGTCAATAGCTGGACTCCCGTTTCAATTAGCTGTGGGATTGTGTCGAGGAGCGTTGTAATTAAGCTTTCTACGAGCTGTGTTGCCGCGTCATATAGCAACGATACGTTTTCTATCAGAGTCGTTGCTATCGTCGCTACGGCCTCCACCGCCGCCGGGATGAGCGTCGGTAACGCCTCCGCGATACCTTGCACGAGCGCCGCTATGAACTGTACCGCCGCGTCTACTACAAGCGGTAGCGCCTCTACAATGCTCTCGACGAGCATCGGTACGATAGAGGCGACCGCGCTCACAAGCCCCGGTAACATAGAAACGAGTCCGTTTAGGAGCGCCTCAAACAATCTCGCTCCCATTTCGAGGAACTCCGGCAAGAGCGGAGAGATAGCGTCGAGGATGCCCTCGAAAGCGTTCGGGACGGTCTTTGCAAGGTTTTCAATGACCGGCGAAATGTTTTTTATGACGGAATTAAAGGAGTCTACGACGTTATCGCATAGTTTGTCTACATCTGCGTCAGCGTCGCCGAGGCCGGTAATGAGGTTTTGAAACGAGGATTTCAGCATCCCGATAGAGCCGGAGATAGTCGCCTCCGCCTCTTTCGCCGTCGTCCCCGTAATGTCCATTTCCGTCTGGATAACGTGAATAGCGTCGATAATGTCCGAGTAGCTCGAAATATCGTACTTTACGCCGGAGAGCTTCTCCGCGTCCTCGAGGAGCCTTTGCATTTCCTCTTTCGTACCGCCGTATCCGAGCTTGAGGTTGTCGAGCATGGTATAGTTCTGCTTTGCAAAGCCGGAGTATGCGTTTTGGATGGACTCCATATCCGAGCCCATTTTGTTGGCATTATCGGACATATCCGTAATTGCCATGTTCGCATACTCGGCGGCTTTTTCCGTGTCTCCGCCGAGGGAGGAAATGAGGCTCGCGGAAAACCCAGTCACGGTTTCCATATACTCGTTTGCAGAGAGCCCGGCGGTCTTGTATGCGTCGTTGGCGTACTGCATGACTTGAGCCGAGCTATCCTTAAAGAGCGTCTCAACGCCGCCGACTAACTGCTCATAGTCGGCGTATGCGTCGATAACCTCTTTCCCGAGCTTGACAGTAGCGGCCACTACCGCCGCCGTTGCCGCCGCCGCCGCTTTTCCAATGTCAGCGAGGAGCTGCTTTGTTTTCTCCCGTTTTTCGTTTGCCTCTTTTTCCTTTTTGGCGGCGAGGTCAACTTCCTCGCCGTACTCGTTGATGGATTTTGCACACCCATCCGACGATTGAGCGGCCTCGTTCATATAGGAGGCGTTTTTCTGCAATTCTCCGTCCAAATCGTTTAGTGCGGCCTCCGCATTATTTATTTGAGACTGATACGAATTGCATTTACGGGTATTTTCCTCTTGATTGAGCTTTGCTTTTGTGAGCTCTGCGTTAGCCTTGGAGAGCTCCTCTGTGAGTTTTTTCTCCTGCTCGCTCGTGTCTCCCGTTTCATTTCCGAGTGCCGCGAGCGCCTCTTTACACGCCTGTACCCGCCGTTCTCCCTCTGCGACATTTTCCGCATATCCTTTTTGCGCTTTTTCAGCGGCGGCGAGCGCCTCGCGCAAGGTGGAGAGTTTTTCTTTCTGCGCGGCGTACATTTTTTCAAGCGTAGCGCCCTTTGCGCTCAATGCCTCATAGCTATTTAAGTGTCCGGCAAACTGACTTTCCGTCCGCTTCATTTCCGATTGTAGAGTTTTCAACTCGGAGTTTACCGTTTTTATCGCGCTTTTGTACTCACTCTCCCCCTTGACTTCAATTTTTGTCGTAATATTTCGCGTTTCGCTCACGTTATCCCTCCTCTCGGAATGTGTTAAAGTTCAGCAAAATTCTTGACTTTAGCGTATTTCTCACTTATTCTTGTATTGCAGTAAAAACAGGGAGGTTACTCGTACCATGAAAAAATTGCAGACATGGCAAATTGTTCTACTCGTCATTTTCTACCCCGTCGGTATCTGTGTGTGGATTTATCGAGTTTGGAAAAAGAAAGAACTCCAAAAAGAAAACCGAGCAAGGATTGAGGCAATCGCTCGCGCTCGAGCCGAAGCGCAAGAGCAAAAGGAGCGAGAGGAGGCCGAGCGTCAAGCCGCTTATGAGGCGGAAAAGGCTTTACAATACGAGCACGAGTACAAGGTTGTCGGCGTAACATTCAAAAACCCGGACGGGAAATCGCGTCAGACCATTTTGCAAAAGATGTATTTTGAAAAGCCGCCCTTTAATAAGGTCGGAGGCTACGAAATAACCATCGAAGAAAGAGAATACGAGGGCGAGACTGCGTATTGCGTATTTGCCGAAGAAATGCAAATAGGAAACATTAGTCGGGATGATATTCCCTATTTCCGCGAGCACTATCTCGAGTTTGTCCGTGTGGTCGGCGCAAGTCTGCACGGAGGCGGTACGGATTCCGACGGGCGCGTTATCAATTACGGAATTGTGATACGTTGTCTTTACCGCAAGAGAAATTGACCGAATGGCCGGGCGTAGTCCCGGCCTTTTTCTATTCGCCTCCGTCATTTCCGCGTTTACCGTGTGCAGATAGATAAAGCTCCCAAAGGTCGAATACCTCTCCGGGAGCCATAAAAAGAGCCTCCGCCGGGGAGACTCCGCAAAGAACGGCGATACGGTAGTATTCCGCCCGCCTTATCTTGTTTTTTTTTGATTAAGTTCCGCGAGCCCCTCGTCGATTTCGTCATCCGCCGGGCTCGTTACCTCTCGACCATAGCCGAGCTCGATAGCCGTCATAATTGCGCGCTTGAGCGTCACGATTTCAAACGGCCTCACCATGAGGAGAAAATCGTCCTTTTCCGGGATAGCGCCCGGGTCGTATCCGAGCCGCCGACGGAGGAGCTCGCCGCGCTCTGCCAGTACCGCCGCGATAGCACACGTCGCCGCGAAGCTCTCGCGGGTATCCGGCTCTATCGCTTCAAGTGCGAGCTGTGTCCCGCCGAAATCGTCCCGGAGTGTAAACATAGCCTCGCCGTCAAATGCGAGGTAATACGTCGCGTCCGCGAGCGTCACTTTTGCCGTTTTCATGCCTTTACCCTCCAATTACCAAAGCGGGAGGCGAGCCGTTCTCGCTCGCCTCCCGTCGTGTGTAGATATTAGCCTCCCACTTTGCCGAGCTTGGTATCGCACCACGCGATACACTCGCTTTCCGTCGTGAACTCTTTCGTGATGCGCCATGCGCCAGAGTTGCAACGGAACACGGTAAAGGTCGTCGCGCTCGTGCCGAACGTGATAGAGGAGCCCTTTGTCGCCGCGCTGTCGTTGCCGAGAATGGCCTTGACAAGCGGATGAAACACGCCCTTGAAATAGCGGACTCCGCCGCGAATAATGACCTTGTAATAGCAAAGGCCACCGCGAGGAGCTACGTCTCCGTCGGAGTCCGTGACCTCGCTCGACTGCGTATCCTTGGTCGCGCCGTGAATAGCGGCGTGTACCTCGTCCGTCTTGTCGTCCGTTTCCAGCGCAAGAGAGCCGGAGGCGAACATATCGACCTTTTCGGCGAGCGCGTCGTCGGCGTAGAGCTCGCCGGATGCGTTCGTAACGGTGAGGTCAGCCTTGACGAGCTTACCCACGGTTACGACTTTCTCGTAATCGTAGGTCGGGAGCGCGTTGTCCGGCGTTGTTTTTGTCGGAGCGAAGATAGGACGCTTTGCGCCAAACTGTGCCATAATAAAACCTCCTAAAGATTTTTCGATTTGAGATATTTGTCGTAGACCTCCGCCGCCGCTTTGAGCGCCGGGTCTGCGGCCTTTTCGTTTGCCGTGCGGATTGTGAGCCGTTTCGGTATATTTCGAGTCGCCGCGCCGTATTCGTTGACGAAAGCAACATCCGCCGTCCGGCGTTTGTTGCCGTCTTTTCGAGTGCCTTTCGGATAAACATAGATAGCGCGTCCCTCCGCCGTTTTTTTGAGCTTCTTTCCGATGGTCACGCTCCGAGCCGTGATGCCCTTTGAGTAGCCTTTTGTGTACGCTGTGGAAAATGCCGTTTTCTGCTCCTCGGCTACGACTTCCGCCTCCGCCGTGAGCATATCAAGGATAACCTCGTCCGGGATTTTTGTGAGCTCCTCAAGGTCTGAAATGAGAGTATCAAGGCCATTTGTCGAGAGTTCAGCCATCGTCAACGCCTCCCACGATTTCGCACTCAAAAATATACCGTTGTCCGTTTTTGTCCGTGTTCGGCGTTACGATTGGACGTGTAAAGCCCGCCGCCACGAGCCGCCGCGTGATTTCTTGACGGTACGCGCGTGTATTTTTTTCTATTGGCGTATTGAGCTCTACCTCAACGATATAGCGGTAATGAGCCGCGTCGTCGTCCCCGAAGTCCGCCGGGATAGCGGTATAGTTGAAAACGATATACTCGGTCGCCGAGCCTTTATACACGCCGTCAGCGGTAGGGAGGAGGCTATCGAGCGTATCCACCAAAAGGGCGTTTACGTTCATTCGCTCGCCTCCCTAAACTCGGAGCAATTCAGCTCGTAATATTCCCGCGCCTCCGTGTATGCGCGCTCGACCTTGTACTCTTTGCCCTCATAGGAGAGCCGCTCTTGTCCGCTATAATCGGCGGCGCGGAGCTTCACCGTCAGCGCGAGCGCGATACCCGCTTGACGGGCGGCGTAAAACTCGCTCCGCTTTGTGGAGGAAACGTCGGCGAAAACGGTCGTCTCCGTGATTGTCTCTTTCGGATACCCGTCCGCGTCTCTGCCCTCCGTAACGGCCTTGAGCGTTACAACGTCGCGCCAGTACATGAGCTATCCCTCCTCCGCCGCGATATAGGAGTCCGAGAGCGTGAGGCCGTTTCTCTGCTCTTTGTACGAGGCGCGGAGCCTGTCCGCGTCCTCGTTATCGAGCCCAAACTCGGCCTTGACGTAGGTCGTCACCGCCTTTTTGATAAGCGGGTCGCTCTCGTCGTTCGCCTTGACCTCAAGAACGCCGCCGAGCACAAGGTCGGCTCGAGCGGCGTTTATGAGGTCTGTTAGCTCCCCGTCGTGGACGGTGGAGGAGAGTCTCACGCTATGGCGGACGGAGGCGAGGTATTCGTCACCGACTGCCATACTCGAGCCCTCCTATTAGGCCGTGGCCTTTGCCAGATGCACGAACGCGCCGAAGCCCGCGACCGGCTTAGAGTCGAACACGCAAGCGCCGAGGTAGTCGATGGAGTTCGTAGCAAGGCCGGAGTGCTCGGAGCGGACGACGGTAATATCCTGCGAATAGTTGCCGATGATGTAAGAGAAGTCGCCGAGATACGCCTCATGTGCGGCAAGAGAGCCGGTAAAGTAGACCTCTGCGCCCATGATGTAATACTTGCCGTTTGCGAACTCGATAACATTGTTCTTGCTCTTGTTCATCAGCGGGAAGAAGTCAGAGAAGAACGTCGCCTTGTTCATGCACCAAACGGCGTTACGCTCGTAGCCGTCGCCCAGCAGACCGTAAAGCGCGATAACATTCGCCTCGGTGAGAGAGGCCGTCTTTGCTACGGTAATCTGGTCGGTGTCGTCGGTGTACGCGCCGCTCGCGCCCTTACCGGCGGTCTTAACGCCGCCGGGCTGGTTGGAGCCCGTGCCGGTGAAAATGTACTTTTCAATGCGGCGGGCGACGCTCTCGGCGATAACCTCGACGATATAGCTCTCGAACGCGGAAAGCGCCATTTCGGAGCAAGCGCGGGAGGCTTTGACGAGCTTCACGATTTCGTAGCCGGTCAGAGAGACGGAGCCGAGGGAGTCGCTCGCGGCGGTAATGGCGGCGTTCTCGGTGTGGAGAGCGGCCTCGTCGTTCGTACCCTCGATTGCGAACTTGAAATTGCCGGGGACGTGGAAAATCTTGCATCTCTGCAAAATCGGCGCGACCTCGTACATTTTCTTGATAATCTGGTTAGCGGTCGTCTCCGGGATAATGGGGAGTCCGGAGCCGGACGCGGTAGAATAAGCGCGCTTTTCGTCGTCGGTCAGCGGCTTACCCTGCAAGGTCTTGAGCCATGCAGAACGATAGAGCACGTCGGAGTTCTCCGGCGCGGGCTGGTTGGCGGAACGAGCAACGGGATTGTTGAAAGCGGCGGGAGAGGCCGGAGCCGCGCCGCCGTTGAGCATACGCTCGATAGCCTGTCTCTTTTCGAGCTTCTCGTCCTCCTCGTTGAGCTCGCGGAGCTCTTTCTCGAGGTCGTCCATGTTGAGCTTGTTCTCG
>Ga0129313_1002338_pt1 | contig 10107 bp, 12 predicted proteins | sample O1105metagenome_FD_94436 | JGI IMG/M metagenome (GOLD analysis project Ga0129313, IMG submission 94436) | Orangutan group fecal microbial communities from fecal samples from Wisconsin, USA - O1105 metagenome | ecosystem: Host-associated > Mammals > Digestive system > Large intestine > Fecal... | reverse complement strand
CTCTGCAAGACGCTGTTCAATAGCGGAATGCTTTTTATTATATACGGCATAGAACTCGTCAAAGGAAACATGGTATGGAATGTGCGAAAAAATTTGGCGAGCAAGCAACTCATGTTCATCCGGAGTATCAGGAAACCGTTGATTATCGGAAAAGAACTGATGAAGTTCTTTATACATCCGCTCTACAACTTTAGCTTTCTGTTTCTGCTTGAGCTGTTTGTAAGGCTTGTAATCATTCATTTACTATGCTCCCAGCGGTAAGAAAGTGAAAATTAAGCAAGCATCTTGCCCTCCAGATAGGAGCAGCGGAGATAATCAGGATTGGTGTAGTATACGTTGGAATTGAAATCGGATATTTCATCCGTGATAAACGACGAAAAAACATCCAGAATTGCCTGTGCAGCATCCTCATCCTTCATGGTGGACAGCACCAGCCCCTGATACAGCATTCCGATGGAGGTTGCAGAAGGAACTGTATAGCGGCACTCTGCAGCGGTGTCGAAATCCCCATCCGGGATGTTGAGATCTTCAATCAGTTCATCCGAAACCTGCTCAAAGGACAGGCAATGGTTTACTTCTGCCAGCCGGAGCTGCCGTTCGATGTCGGCTTTTGTGAAGTGACGGATCACATCCTGCCGATGATTTTTGGTTTTGCGGGCGATGGTCTCGATCAGGCTGCAAACATAGAGAACATCATTTTTCTGCTTTTCGGTCATGGATGGGTTCACTCCTCTCAAAGGTCAGGCAGTGCAAGGCGTTTACGGTATGAAAGCTGATTTGATGTGTTGGATGCTTGAACTTCGCCAATACCCAAAATGCTTCACGGCTGATCTGCCCGGACGTAAATCCGTTGACGTAATCCCAAATGGTGTCGTCTGCCATGGGTCCCTCCACAATATCGTAGGGATGGGTTTCGCCTGCACGACATTTTGCAATAAAATCCAGCCATTCGTCCGACATTTCAGGGAAACGCAGGATCTTCAGGTCGGGATTTTCTATATAGCGGTAGACATTCACAATGCCGTCGGCAGAACGGCGGTCTGCCCAGCGGTAGGCTTGCTGATAGTTGTTCGTGCAGTAGAATCCCCATGAAAAGTCCTTTGTATACCGTGTGATGCGGATTTCGGGATATACAACTTCTTCTTTACTGCCGTGATACAATAAAATCTCGTTCATCTGCTTCACCTTCTGTATGTGAGATAGTTACTATGGCTTTTCTTATTATAATATGTACCGGGCGGCAAAAGCCGCCCGCAGGTCTTAGCCGAACAGACCGCTCAGCAGGGGAATCAGGGTAATGCCCACCAGCGCAACACCGCCGCCAGCCATGAGCTGCTTCATACCCTGACTCTTGCTGCCGGGGTTGTCGTTACCATAACCTTCCAGCAGGTTGATGGCACCCCAAACGCCGAGACCGGCACCCAGAGCGACAACCAGAGTCTGAAGAACTTCGATAGCAGAGTTGAAGAATTCCATAGTCTTTTCTCCTTTATTATAAAGCGTCTTCGATCATTTGTACACACCCGAAATCTTATTGTTTTACGCTGCATAACTGCGGCAAGGTTGATTTTCTGGTGCACTTTTCTGACCGGGATAAATTAAAACCGCCTACCGGGTCAGGCAGACGGGAGCGAATCAGCGTCAATCACAACAAATTCATCATTGGAATTGATTTTTTCTTTGCGGTTCAGATATTTTTCAATATCGAAGGTGTTTTTGGGGTCATAGTCCGAGGTCAGCTTGTAGTTGGGGTGCTGGGTCAGGTCGTACTTGTCAGAAAGAAACGGTCTGACACCGCGCAGCTGCAAGATGCACTTGCCGCCGTCCAGCACCGCCAGCTCGTCCCGGCTCAATAATTCGTGACCAAGTTTTTGGAACGATGTTCCGTAGGATGGCGAATTGCCGCGCGTGTCCGAAGTGTTAAACGAATCAATTGTTTCTTTGCCCAGTATTTCAGACAGATCTTTCAGTGTACCGGGTTCCGAACCGCCGAGAAAAATCTGGCTGTCCATATTGCCGATGATGGTGTCCGCATTGTCCTTGTAAATCGCCTTTAACTGGCTTTTCGCCTGCAAAACAAGGCAAGCAGAGATCTCACGGCTGCGGATGGTCGCCACCAGCTTTTCCAGATTGGGAATCTGCCCGATGTTGGCACACTCGTCGATAAGGCACCGCACATGGATGGGCAGCTTGCCACCGTACACATCGTCTGCTTTATCGCACAGTAAATTGAAAAGCTGGGTGTACACCATGCTGATGAGGAAGTTAAAGGTGGAATCCGTGTCCGACATGATGAGGAACAGCGCCGTTTTCTTATCGCCCAGCGTGTCCAATTGCAGTTCATCGTACATGGTAAGGTCTCGCAGCTCTTGAATGTCGAAGGGCGCAAGCCGGGCACCGCAGGAAATCAGGATGGATTTTGCGGTCTTGCCGGCAGCTAATTTGTAGAGTTTGTACTGTCGCCCGGCAAAGCTGTTGGGCTTTTTCTTGCCCAGCTCCTCAAACAGCAAGTCCACCGGGTTCTGATATTCCTCATCGTCCTCCAGCACCTGCATGGTGTTCAGCATCTCCAGCAGGGTAGCGAAGTTTTGCTCCTCCACCGGGGCTTCATAGTGCAGATAGGCAATCAGGGCGGTGAGCAAAAGACGCTCCGATTTTTCCCAGAATGGGTCCCCGCCGGACCCTTCACCCTTGGTGTTGGTCATCAGGGTTGTGACCAGTTTCAAAATGTCCTTTTCGCTGTGGACATAGGCGAAGGGGTTGTAGTGCATCGACTTTTTGAAGTTGATGGTGTTCAGGATTTTCAGCTTGTAACCGTTTTTCAGAAGTGCGTTCCCGCACTCGACCACGATACTACCTTTCGGGTCAGTGACCACATAGGAACTGTGACATTGTAAAAGGTTGGGTTTAAGCCAGAATCTCGTCTTGCCGCTGCCGGAGCCGCCCACCACCAGCACATTTTTGTTCCGGGCGTTTTTGGGGTCCGGTGGGCGGTTGGACATCATCAGCCGTTCCGTTTTGGTCAGGATAATGTTGTCGGCAAACTTGGGAGCCATGAACGGCTCAATGTCCTTGGTCGTACCCCACCGGGCAGAGCCGTACTCCATGCCATGGCGGTACTTCTTGGCGTTTTTGCCACGCAGATAGACCGCCAGCCGTAACCCTGCGCCACAGCACAGACCCACCAGCAAATCAAGCGGATGCAGGCTGGGCAGAGGGTTTGCAAATGCCACCGGGATCGTACCCATCATGGACATAATCTTATCGCCCAGTTCTTTGCCCTCGGCAAGTCGCCACGCTTCGCCAAAGTTGGTTGCCACCAGCCCCAGCAAAATATAGGGCAGGTACAGTGCCAGCAGCTTTGTCAGCTTTTTCGTGGTCACAGTCCACGCTCCTGTTCCTTATGCCGGACTTTGCCGGGGAGTTCTGCCGCCGCCTGCACCAGTTCATGCAGTTTTGCCAGCACCGAGGGGCGTTTGTCTTTGTTCAGCAGAGATGCCGAATACTCTTTGAACGCCGAGTTGAAGGCTTCTGCGTCCGGGGCTTTGAAAAAGACCAGATACCGGGGCGGCACCTCGGAGTTGTCCTTGCGGATGGCGTAGTCGATGCCGTACTTTTTGGCATAGCGTTCCAGCCCACGGATGCCGGTCTTGCTGATCTCCACGCTGGATACGCCCCGGTTCTGCCGCAGAAGAGTGCGGACGCTCTGCTTACCTTGGGATGCCTTGGACTGGTACAGCCGAAACGCCGCTTTAACTGCCCGCAGGACGGTCCGGGCAGACAGCTTCGTGGTGGAGATCATAATGTTGAATGACTTCTGTTCGATTTCTTCCTGCACTGCCATCACCTCCCGTGCAGCAGGGTGATTTTAGCGGTCATGCTCTGCCGGGGGCTTGGTGCGGGGCTTTTCTGCCGGAGGTTCATCAGGCACCGGCAGCACCAGCAGACGGTTGCCCAGCTTCAGAAAGGCTTCCGGCTGATGGAAAAGCTGCTCGTACTTCTGCGCCAGTTCCGGGGTCAGGGATGCAAAATCCTCCTCGCCCAGCCCCACCACCAGAAAAGTCCCGGCAACGGCATCGTACATCTGCCCGTCCTCGTCCCGCAGGGCACGGTTCAGGGGCAGCCCCATGAGCTTTCCGTCATCGCTGTAAACGATGGCAACCGGATCTTCAAACGGGTAGCTTGCGCCGATGGAGCCGCCCACCGCCTGCTGCAAGGCTTTCAGGTCGTTATCGATCTCGACCTGCTGCGGATACTGTCCCGGTGCAATTTTCAGCACCGACAGGGTGTTCTCTTCCATGCGAATCCTCCTTTCCGTTCAACCCGATTTCGCCGCTTCGTGCCGCCTGCATCAAAGCTGCCACAAAGAAGCCGAAAAAGGCACCAGCTTCAAAAAATGCGATACCGATAAAAAAGTTCAGCATGGCACACCTCACTCCATGCAGATGCAGGGCAGCTTCTGGTCATCTGCCATCAGGGTGATGCTGTGGCTTTCCAGATACTTCTGGAACAGGTAGACCTCATCAATGGTCAGAGAGATGCCCCTGCCGTCCATGTTGGTACGAACCAGAATCACCGGGCCGGTCAGGTAGTGCTTGCCGCCCATCTTCAGCACCTGCGCCGGGTTGTAGCAGAGCAGCAGCGAGGTGTCAGGGATGTTCAGACAGGCATCGTCCTCCTCAAAGCAGGGCAGAATGCCGGGAGCCTCGTCCAGCGTAATGACGGTCAGCTCCATATCCGGGGCAATGGCTGCGAGGTAGACCTCGCCGCCCCGGTTTGCCGCCAGTGCAGCGCAGATGCGCACGTCAATGGTGATCTCCTCGGAGCGAATGGTGCGGTTGGAATAATCATTCATAGGCTGTTCTCCTTTTAGTTGCAAAAGAAAAAGACCCCATCGGGTCTTTCATTGCGATATAATCAGCGTTCATTCTGCCGCTGTTGTTTGCGTTGCCACTGTTCCAGCAGCTTGATGATGGTGTCCTCCATCTGTTTCGGGGTGTAGCTGCGGGGAAAGTATTTCCGCAGCGTATCGTTTTTTATGACCACCTTGTCCAGCTCGTCCTTTTTCTCTTCTCCCATGACCGCAAAGGCAACGTCATACGAGAAGTGTCCTTCCTGCGCCAGCTTTTTGAGCCGCTGCGCTTGGGAAAGGGACGGCGCATTCTGGGTGTCGTTCATTGCTTCTAAAAAATCCCGCTGTTGGCTTTCGTCCAGATAGGACAACTCCACAGCGGGATTAAAGGCAATTTTCTTTTCGTCTACCATGTCCAGCAGTTCCGGGATAAGGCTGGTCAGGCGGATAAACCGCCGGACGGTTTCACGGCTTTGATTGTTTTCGGCACCAAGCTGTTCATTGCTTCGCAACTTCGACACAACTTGTGTCGAAGTTAAATCCGACCTAGCACCTTGATTTTTTAGGGCTTCCAGCTTCATTTTGTAGGCGAAAGCCCTTTCACTGGGCAGGATGTTCTCACGTTGGAGATTGCTGTCTACCATGAGCAAAACGGCGGCATCGTCATCCATGTTGCGGACGATAACAGGCAGCATATCCAGCCCGGCAAGCTGTGCAGCGTGCTGACGGCGGTGCCCGGAGATGATCTCGTAGCCACCTTCCGGGCGTGGACGTGCAATCAGCGGAGACAGCACACCGTACTGCTCCACACTCTCCACCGTGCGCTGCATGGACTCATCGTCCAAAACCTTAAAGGGGTGGTTTTTGAAAGGGAGTAGTTCACCAATAGGAATCTGCTGCACCTGTTCCCGCTGCTGCTCCTGCCGGGATTCCTCGGTGGAGAAGATGTCATCTGCCCCTTTCAGCGACACGTTTAAGCTGCCTTTCGGCATTCGCCATCACCTCCTTCGTCAGAGAGCGGTAGGCTTCTGCCACCTTGCCTTTGGGGTCATGCTGGAAAATGCTCTTGCCTACGGCACTGATTTCTGCAGCACGGACAGACCGGGGAATGGTCTGGTCGAACACCTTGATCTTGCTGCCGTAGGCACCCCGAATCAGGTTGTCAATCTGCTGCCCATAGTTGGTACGGCTATCTGTCATAGTCAGCAGGATGCCCTCGATTTTCAGTTTCGGGTTGATCTGCCGTCGGACTTTTTGGACGGTCTGCAAAAGCTGTTCCAAGCCCTTCGCAGACAGGTACTGTGCCTGCACCGGAATCAGGGTGGTGTCTGCCGCTGCCAGTGCATTGACGGTCAGCATCCCAAGGGAAGGGGTGCAGTCCAGCAGAATGAAATCGTAGTCGTGCTTTGCACCTTCTAACACCTGTTTCAGCATTTTTTCCCGGTTCATGCAGTTGACGAGAGACACTTCCATCCCTGCCAGTTCGATGTTGGCCGGAATCAGGTCAACGCCCTCCGCATGGTGCAGGATGCCCTCACCGGGCGGAATGCTCTGATCGTTCATGGCTTTTGCCATCAGGGTGGAAAGGGTGGTGGGCAGTTCATCGGGCTGCTGCCAGCCCATGCTGATGGTAAGTGACCCCTGTGGGTCAGCGTCCACCAACAGGACTTTCTTGCCCTTCATCGCCAGCCCGATGCCAAGATTTTCACAGGTGGTGGTCTTACCGGTGCCGCCTTTCTGGTTGACGATGGCAATCGTAGTTGCTTTCTTTGAAATTTTCATCACCTCCGCATCGCTAAGTCATGGTTGGTTTGGTTCTGGTAGGAAAGCTGCATCGTGGTGGGTGCGTTATACAGAGAAGCGAGCAGATATTGTTTCATGTTTCGGATCGGGCTGCTGTTCTCTGCAAGGCACTTCAGCACAAAGCGAATATGGTCGGCGTTCAGCTTCATAAAGCGGCTGCGTACCACCTCGGCGGGTTTGTCATCTCCGGCGATGTGCAGCAACTTGCGGTTGGTGGCACAGGTATCCACCAGCAAATTTACGATTTGATAGAGGGTATCTTCATCATCCGGGTAAAGCCGGAGCAGAAGGTCTATCTCTAAAGAATGTGAAAAATATTCTTCGAGCAGTTCACGATTCTTCATCTTCTCCGATTCGTCGGAAAGGATAGGATTCGTATTATTCATCTCTGTTTTATTCTCTTTCTTCTTAATACCTCGTGATTTTACCGGGTCTTGACAAGCGATTTTAGAGCCACAAGAATCGTCATTATCACGATTCTTGACGCTCTCCTTTGAAGATTCTGCCGAAAAGTTTTTCACATACACCAAACATGGCTTTCCTTGCCCTCGACGTTTTCGTTCAATCAAACCAAATTCTTCAAGTTCACGGAGCAGTCTGGTTGCTTTGTTGTCTGCGCAACGCAAAGTCCTCTTGACATCCTCAATCGTGAAGATGATGAACACTCGGCCTTTTTTGTCAAACCATTCATTTTTAACAGAAAGACTCATGCGGTCAAGCAGGATTCCGTACAGGGTCTTTGCATCGGTTGACAGATTTTGAAACCGCTGCTCCTGAAAAAGAGCCTTTGGAATGCGGAAGAACGAAAATAGATCTCCGGCCTGTCCGTAAAAGTAGTCAAGGGTCATACAATTCTGTCAAGGATGAAAAAACAACGATGGTTCATTGACATGGTTGACAAATCCTCCTTATAGATAATTGGTGCAAACAAAAAGCGCAACTTCGATTGATGAAAATCGAAATTGCGCGATGTAACTTGGCTGGGGGAGAAAAGTCATTTGTCGGGGTCGTTTGACCACAATTTGACCACAAAAGGAATGAAACGTCTTGACATCCAATGAAACAGAATGGTATAATGCATTTGAAATTTAACGATACTGAGTCTAGGCAGTATCGGATTGTACATTGTGTTTTCGAGAGAAGCACAATGGGGTTCAAGAGGCCGTGAGTTCGATTCTCGCCACTCGGACCAAACAAAAATAATCCGAACTTGTTTCCGATAGGAGATGGGTTCGGATTATTTGTTTTCTTCGGAAAATTCAATATGAGTGTCCGTGGAAGATGAAATCCGAAATTATAGATTGACCGATATAAACCACAACATGATTTCAGGAGAATACGATTATGAAGTACGATGATAGGATTTGCTGGCTGATTTACATGAGACAGTTGTGTTTTCTTTGTAGTATGCTATAATGAAGAAAAACAGTGGAGGGTGTCATCCTATGGCAAAATACAATTATTATGCTGTGAAAATTGGTCGAAACAATGGGATTTATAGGACATGGGATGAGTGCAGTAAGCAAGTAAATGGGTACCATGGAGCGCTATATAGAGGATTCATGACCTTGTCAGAAGCTGAAGCGTATCTTAATGATGCAAACTCAAATGGGGAAATAGATGAAGTTGATAGCGTAATAGATACCAATACTCAAATAAGAACTCAAATAGAGAAGCTTTCTGAAGATGAAGCTATTGCATTTATAGATGGAAGCTGCAATGCGAATGAAGAAAAATCGGCATTTGGAGCTATTATATTCAGTGGTAATGACAGAAAGGAAGTCCTTTATAAAGCTTTTTCGCCCCAAATTGTAGGTCGGAATTTTTTGAGCTTGAGAAATGTATCTGCAGAGTTAGAAGGGGCAAAAGAAGTAATTAATTGGGCAATTCAATATAATAAAGCAAAAATTACGATCTACTACGATTATGTCGGCATTGAAAAATGGGCTACAGGTGAATGGAAAGCCAAAACAGTTATAGCTCAAGATTATTCTCGTTTTATACATGAAAAAACTTCTAACTTGGAGATTTGCTTTGTAAAAATAGAATCGCATACAGGCATTGAGTTTAATGAAGAAGCAGATAGACTTGCACGTAATGCACTTTTAGCAAAGGGATATAAGACATACAATGATGGCTCAGTTTATTTTGTTGGATACAATTCAGATGATTGGTCAGCTATAGTGGATTATATTAATGATGAAAATAATGAACTTTTACATGATACCATCCCTGCAATCAATGTACAGACTAGCTCTATTGGAAACCGTGAAAAAATAAAGCTTGTACAAGGAAAAAACACAGTTGTTATTAATTGCTACCAACAATCTAAATCTTATGTTCAAGGAAAACAAACGGTTTTGTTTCAAAAATTGCTAGCAACGGCCATCGGTTTCATGAGTGATAATCAAACTGTCGTTGAAACGCTGAATAGTTATCATGCTTTAACATTAAGCATTGAAGACGTGGAAAATCAATTTGAGCAGCTATTACCGCACTATCGTATGGAAACCGAAAAGCAATATGCCAATCTTTTGTCGGCGGTATATAATACAATGCTGACAGGGTATATGCCAGATTATACTTGCCTAGTTACACCTGTTTTTAGAACATATGAATATTATCTACATAGAATCTTAGGAGATACTATGGGGTTAGCTACGGAAAAAGAAAACGGAACGAACAATTTTTCTTATTTTTTGAAAAATAATATCGGAAAATATGAATGTAATAGTCCGAAAACTGCGCTACTGACATTGCAACAACAAGATTATTTGAATAACCTTTATACAAAGTATAATAGCGTAAGACATCCATATTCGCATTGGTCTGCAGAGGATGTGGAAACAGCGGTTATTCCGGATATTCAGACGGCAAGACAATTGCTATTAGAAGGAATCGAAATAATAGATCGGTATTACACAGTGTTTTAAAAGCTTTTACGTTAGGAGAGGAGGTCATGTAGTATGGAGAAGTTTTTATATAATTTGATCGCCGATGAGAAATATTTCGCCATAATTACAGTCTTGGATTATGAACTCTCTCTCCGAAGTTGTTTATCTGAATTTGAAATTTGCTCTTCGAGCTATGAAAGTAAGAAAATTATAGTTGATTTAGCCTTGAAGGTTGGAGTGAATAAATATCGTTTTGTAGAGTATGATGTTGGTGCTGATGGAAAGTTAATTTGGAGTAGTAGCTCATATGTGACACCGTCTGCGCGACTGATTACCTTATCTAATCATTTTATTAGAAAAAAAGAAACTGTTCTTCCCAATTCAATGCTCCCTAAAAATGAACAAACACAAATATTAATGATTTAGCAGCAAAACAAAAACAGGGTGCGCCCCTCCGGACGCACCCTGCCAAAAGCCACAGACAAGAACGATATGTACAGCAGGGAGTTCCCCACCAGAGGGAACTTCCTGTTTTTCATTTTTTGCAAGATGAGCCTG
>Ga0129313_1002336_pt1 | contig 10115 bp, 6 predicted proteins | sample O1105metagenome_FD_94436 | JGI IMG/M metagenome (GOLD analysis project Ga0129313, IMG submission 94436) | Orangutan group fecal microbial communities from fecal samples from Wisconsin, USA - O1105 metagenome | ecosystem: Host-associated > Mammals > Digestive system > Large intestine > Fecal... | reverse complement strand
TGGGTGTGTGGATTTTAGTTTTTAGTCAACTCTATTATACCATATCCGGTGAGGAGTTATTTGTTTTTTGGTAACAAAAAATGCCGTATTTATGCGGCTTGTGGCGTTTCGCAAACGCCTAATTATCACAGTAAGTAGTGAGGAAACAATTCAAAATTTACAAGTGGCAATTTTGAAACTGGATGACGTAAAACAGTTGCAACCCCGGTATGGAATAATTTCAGATATGGAATTTACATATAATGCAATGGAAATGGAGCTGGCTGCCGATGCGGAGTCTTATTTATATCTTCCAATATATGGAAGTAAGGGGTGGCATTGTAAGGTAAATGGCAAGAGAGTAATGCCTGAAACGATGATTAGAATGCTGGCTATACCGGTTCAAAAGGGAAACAATAGCATTGAGTTACATTATGTTTCGCCCGGAATGAAGACAGGAATGCTTTTAAGTCTGCTAGGACTGACAATTATTTTAGGAGAGAAACTGTTATTGGGAAAATGTTCATTTTTGATGATTCCACAGAGGCAGTTTAAGGTATTAAATATAAGTGTTATATTACTGTGGAGTGTAATCATCTCAATTGTATATATTGGATCAACAGTGGGATTACTTACATTTATATTTTAGAAGCGTAATTTAGAGTCTGATGATAAAAGAATTCAAAGGGAATAGTTTGATGGTAAAGAAAAAAATTTTATTACTGTTTATTATAATAATGTCATGCATATGCGTTTTGCTTATGGCGAAGCAAAAGCCAGGAATGGTATTGGATGAATATTTTTCTTATGGGTTGGCCAATAGTACCTATGAGACCAATCAGGGAAAGTATTGCATTTATCTTCCGCAAGGGATAGCACAGGAACCACAGACCTTTTTCGATAATTATTTTTTTGCAACCAGTTTTTCTCCAAAAGATGTATGGGCAAATCAAAGCTATGATGTTCATCCACCGATGTTTTATTTGATTTTGCATGCATTGGGTAGATTAACGCATAATGAATGGGGATTTTTCACAGGAATTATTTTGAACTTAGTTTTGCATGTCATTAATATTATATTGATTTATATTATAATCAGGTGCGTAATCAAGAAGGAGTTTTGGGCGGATCTGGGAAGTACATGGTATGCATTCCTTCCGGTTGTGGTGGAGCATGCATTATACATTCGAATGTATTATCTGATGCTTACCTGCTTTTTGACACTTACCTTATGGATGCTGATAGGCTATAGAATACGTAACAAGAAGATAGGCATAAGAGTGATTTTTTATATTGGACTTGGTATTTTAAGCATCTTTGGAGTGTTGACCCACTATTATTTTGTAATTTATTTGGCTTTAATTTGTTTGGTATGGGGATTATTTTTATTGTATGAGAAGCGTTTTAAAGAAATTGTAGCGTTTCTTATAACAATGGGAATGTCGGGAGGTAGCTGCCTTTTGATTTTTCCGGGGATGAAATATCATATTTTTGAGGGAAATCGTGGACAACAGTCTATTGATAGCCTGCTGCATTCAAATTTCAGAGATTTTCTAATTTATTATGGAGAGATATTGGGACATTTGGCAGGAGGTCTATTGATATTGTTGGCTGTCTGCGGTATGTTGTGCTGGATAGGATTTGTCAGAAAATATCGCAAGAAACTGCTGGATAATATTAACTGGGACTATATGATGCTAATAATTCCGGCTGTTATGTATTATTTTGTGATTTCCAAAATAGGGGTTATAAGGTCTTCACGTTTTATTTCTCCGGTTTTTGGGGTGATGATCATTGTGCTTACGATTATATTGTATCAGGTACATAAGTGGGTATATAGGCGATTTGAAATAAGAGACATCATACTGAAAGCAGTATTTAGCAGTCTGGTCATTGTCATGATTGGTATTGAGTGGTACAACTTCACATGGAATGAACTCAGCATGGATAACCATGAGGCTGTAGAAATAGCGAAACAATATGGTGATGATAATGACTGCTTTTATATATGGGAAAATTCTGAGAACAGTATGGTCAGTTATCCCGAGTTTATAGAGTATGAACATATTTATTTTTGGCAAAAGGATACTCCGATTGAAGAAATGAAGAGTGTTTTGGACAATTATGAGCATTTGGTAATTTATTTTAATTGTATCAATGAATTAGATAAAGAAAGGCAGGAAGAGTATTTGAACGAAATCTTGGAGCAGAGTTCACAAATGACCTCATATACTCATTTATATGACGGGATTTTTAATTGTGCATATTATTTGGAATAAAGAGGTGGTAATATGTTGAAATCATTATGTATCAGAAAAGAATATTATAAAGCATATATTATTTTGGTTATTACAACTCTTATGTATATAGTGCCCGTTCTTTGGTCGGACCGATATTATAAAGATGACCTTGCCAGAACTTTATATGGTGTTACAGGATGGAAGAATGATGGCAGGCCACTTGGAGAATGGCTCGTCATTGCCCTTACCGGTTTTAGAAAAAACATAGATGATATTGCTCCAATTTCATGGCTGATTGCCATTATCGCACTTTCCTACGGATTGATTGTTTATGCACAAAATCAATTGGATGATATATGTGGAAATATGGTTTGTGTGATTCCACTGTTATTTGTTGCGGCAAATCCCTTTGCAATAGAGAACTGGTCATATCGTTATGATTGTATTATTATGTTTACTTCTTTGAGTATGGTGTTTTTATTGTACTCCCTGCCAAGGAAGTCTTATGTTTTACATGCATTATTGAATTTTGTAGTGACACTAGCGGTTATGTCTACTTATCAGGCTGCAATTGGAATGTCTATTGTTTTGTCAGTGGTGGATATTTTTTTGTGTATAAAAAGGCAGAAGAAAATAAAGAATACGTTTATCTATAATGTAATCAGTATGTTGATGGTTGGTATAGGTGGAATAGTATATAAGTTTACAATTGCGGAACACTATATAGATAAGCTGGGATGGCAGAATCAGGCTTCGGAATTACTTCATGGTACCCTTAAGGAGTTGTTAGTCACCATTTATAACAATGTTATGGGAGCACTTGGTTTTATCTATGGATTTTGGTTAGATATGTCGCCGATATATCATGTGATTCATATATTGGTGATTGTGTCAGCATGGGGATTGACAATATATACATGTTATCGATACTGTCTTAATAAGCATAAAGTAGTTTGGGTGGGAATAGGAACTATTTTACCGGCAATGGTTTTTGTAGGTACCTTCTTGCCTCTTATTGTATTGAATTCTCTTGGATGGGATAGTAAGAAGCTTTTATCTTTTGGGGGATTTTTGTTTTTTATTGCCGTTGTTCTTTTAGCTGTTGTGAAAACAGCAAAGTGGAGAAAAGCATACCTTTTGTGTTTGTGTATCTGTCTGTGTCTGCAATATATGTATATGGCGGCGTATGGCAATGCCTTGAAGTCGCAGGGAGAGTATGATGAGTATTTGGTTCACTCTATTGTACACGATGTTGAAACAATAGGTGTGGATGAGGAAGAATGCCGGCTTTCCTTTGTTGGCAGTGCACCGAAACCGAGAGAGGTTGTCAGATTGTGTGAAAAGTATAGACATTTTGGACCACTGATTCTAACGTATTTTACAAATGATACATGGATAGGGGGAGCATATGTCTACAGATATGCACAGAATAATATCAGTATTGAAAATATTACAGAGGAAGAACAGAAGCAGATAGAAGCGTTAGAAGCAACTTCTAAGAACAGCTTGTATTCATGTTATAAAGTTGGTAATAAGATTATCGTGAAATTTGAAAAATGGTAGGGATACAATGAAGAGGTTTGGTTTAAAAAAAATAATTGTCTTTTATTTCTTTTTTGTCATATTATATGGGATTGTGGCGTCTACATTTACATCTACCGTGCATATTGATGTGGATGAGCAGTTATACTTGTCCATGGCGCGTTCTTTTCATTATGAGGGAAGGTTTGCGGTTGGCGATACGATATTAAATTATAGTTGTATTTTGTATTCTATGCTCATATCGTTAGCGTATTTTTTTTATAGTCCTGAGCATATTTTATTTGTTATGCGGTTGATAGGTGTGATTACCATGACTTCAGCAATATTTCCGATATGGCTATTGTCAAAAGAACTACTAAAAGAAGAAAGAACGTCATTTTATGTAACAATTTTTTCTATGTTTTTCCCGTTTATGTTTGATACGGCCTATTTGATGCAGGAGGTATTGGCATATCCCTTATTTTTATGGGCAATTCTTTTTTTACTATATGCTTTGGAGAAGAACAAAATGTGTCACTTCGTGTTGAGTGCATTGTTTAGTGTGCTATGCTTCTTTACTAAGACATATCTTTTCTTTATTCCGATAGTTGCAAATTTTGTGTTGTGGCCGGAAATAATTCTTGATAGAAATAAAAATACTAATATAAAAAAAGTGAAGGGGATTATGTTTTACAATATTACTTATGTGGTAGCCTTTGCAATGTTATACGTTTTTCCATATGTCCTTCACGGATTTGAAAAAGGTAGCAATCATTACAGTAGCCAGTTCTCCGGTCTTTTTCCAATTACGAGTGTTACAATAGCCTGTGCAATATCATGCAGTATTCTTTATATGGCTTTTTTTATCGTGAATACAGGAATATTACCTTTTGCAGCATTAATAAAAAAGCAGAAAGAGTCATTTGATGGCGAAAGAAAATTTTGGAACTTTATATGGATATCTGTCGTGTTTCTGATTCTGGAAATTGTTGTGATGATAGTATTAACAGAGGAAGGGAATGTGTTGATGCCTCATAAGTATCTGTTCAGATATTTTCAGATTTTTAGTGTTCCCATGTTACTTGCACTTTTGTCTGTTGACAGACAGAAAAAGGAATGGCTGAATAAGACGCAGATTATAATGATTTTTACGGCAGGTGTAATTACGTCATTATATTGGCTGATTATGTGTGGCAAAACAAGTCATGGAATAATTGACGGATATTTTTTCGTCGCATTGGAGAATATGAATCGAATCATTCCGTATGCTGCAGCAGTTGCAATTGTCTTATTTATACTTTCAATCATTTTTGTGAGAAAGAGAAAGAATCTCTACAGGATATTGGCTATTATAATAGTGATGGGCTTCTGGCTCTTAAATATTGTTCAACTACCTTACTATACCAATATCATTGCAGGCGGCAAAAATATTGAGCAGGATGCGCTTGAGATAGCAAAGTATGCAAATGAAAGTAAAGCATTGGCAATTTATTTTGTAAAACGTGAATCGGCAAGTCCTTATTTGCAGAATTGCTACGGTTATTTTGTTCAGCCTTTTATTGTGATTAGTGAGGAGCAGCTTGCGGAATATGCAGATAAGGAAAATAGTATTATTATAACGCCGGATGCGGAGGGAAACAAGCTGCTTCTTTATCACAAGAGCAATGGGAGATAACGTATGGAATTTACGTCGTTATATTTTATATTAATAGTACCGTTTACAGTAACCGTATATTGTTTTTTTCCCGAGTAAGACGAAACCGTTAATGCTTCTAATAATCAGTTATTTGTTTTGTTGCTCTTTTATGCCAAGTGTATTAATACCTTTGTGGCTTATTACGATTTTATCCTACATCGTAGGAAGAATGTTAGCCATAAACAGATACAGAAAACTACTTCTGACATTGTATTAAATGCTTGATTTTACTGACTTTTTCTGTGACATCTGATATACTATTTATTGGAATTTTGTAGATTCGATTTGTATTTTGTATTATGAAAAATGTGAAGGGATAGGGAAAATTGGAATGCAGAGAACATATATAAAGAAGTGGAAATTATTTGTGGGTTCCATTATCATTTTTATGGCAACATTTATAGTTTCATATCATGCTTATTTTTTGCCTGGGACAGATATTTACTACCATACCACATGGGCATTGGAGGATGTAGACAGTATTTTTGATTTTATATCTAATGTTTTATCCTATCCATTATGGCATTATACAACAAGATTTTTATATGTTGTATTTGGTTTTGAGGAACCTATGGCAGCAGCCATAGCTATGGCAATGTATAATATGCTTACATATATAGCAATTGATTACTTTTGTAAAGAGTTATTCCCGGAAATCTGTGACGAGGCTGGAAATTATATATTATTAATAATGATGGTCTTTTTTGTGGGTCCCTTATATTATCCACGTTTTAATATTCATTATTATGAGGGGCAGTGGTCTCCGAATCCATGGCACAACCCAACTAACATAACAGTTCGTCTTTTTACCGTTCTGGCATTAACATTAATAGGCTTAATTATAGAAAATGCAGTAAAGATGTATCATTATATTTTACTTGCAGTCGTATTATTATTAAGTGCACTGGCTAAACCGGCATTCCTTCAGGGAATTATTCCAGGGCTTGGACTATATATGATAATAAGTATGTTTATTAAGAAAGATAAGAATCTATTAGTTAAATATATAAAAATTATTGTGGCATTTATTCCAAGTGTTATGTATATGGTGTACCAGTTCTTTATGACTGTCACTACCAATAAATCGAATTCTCAAAACCAATCTGATGTTATGGGAGTTGGTTTTGCTTGGGGGAGAGAAATGCATGAATGGACAACTAATATGGGAATGTCCTTTCTACTGGCATTTGCATTTCCTGTTATTGTATTTGTATTTAATTATAAAACTGTTTTAAAAAATAAAATAGTTCAAATAATATGTTGCTTTGAAGTGGCTGCCTGGCTGGAAGGGGCATTGTTATATTTTAAAGGAAAAGAAGGCGCATGTGATTTTGTCTGGGCATCAATATTATCGATGTTTATGGTTTGGTTAATTGCTATTATAATATTTATAAAAGATCATTATGAAGCAAGAGAAGAGAAAAAGACAATAATGTATTGGTTATATGAAGTGATTAGTTATATAGCACTGGGGGGACATTTGTTTTTAGGAATATTAAAATGGATGGTAAATGTAGGAATTATTAATGTGGCTTTATGATGCGTAACAGAAAAATGTGATAGAAATTGAAATAATGATTAAAAATTTAGAATGGAAAGCACAGGCGATTAGGCCTGTGCTTCTTATACACAAATTGAAAATCTCGTTGTTAAAAGCAGGACAACCAAAAAGGTTTTATAGCAACAGTTAAGCTATCTGGAAAGCTTAGCAAATTCGGAATTTTCGATTTCAACTTCTATAACAGAGTATTTTGGATCTTCATATACATAGCTGGCTTTTCCTGTGTCAGTTAAGTATTTTATTACATTTAACTGTTCATTAGGTAAGAGAATAAAATAGGTATCATCTTCGAAGTATTCATGACTTCTGCGCTGTAGCCAACAAGCAGTGTTTAAAGTTAATTCATCATGATCAATGCTTATTGTCCACATTTCGATTCCACCATCGGTCAGCTCAGTGATTACATTACTGTGCCAAAAATCAGAAATTCCTTTTTGATAGCCATTTTCTTTTAGCCATCTTGAAACCGGTTTAATATCCTGCGGTGCTCTTCTTGGAACAGCTTCGAATTGTTGCATGGTTGCAAAACTTGCACATAATACACATATACCAATTACAACACCTACAATAGTTCGACCATATTTATGTCGAAATTTTAACCGTTCAAAGGTTCTTTGAAATAACAGTATTGCTAATGGCACGCTTGTCAATAAATGAGAACCGTTTCCGGAAACACCCATAAGGGTAATTGCGACTATTGTAAAAAAAACCGAAAGAAAAGTGAGCATTGTTATTAATCTATCTTCTCTTTGGAGTTTTTTTATGGAAATAATTGATTTGGTAAAAGCAAAAAACATAAAAAAACAGAACAATAATCCAAAACATGCCAATATTCCTATAGGCGATAAAACATTGACCGGAATTTCAAAAAAATCATCGACAATATATCCGAATGTGGAAAAAAACACACCGAGCATATTAATAATTTTACTGATATCAAATGGTTGCCACGATATATCATATTGTTTAATGTTATATTTTACTGACAAATAATTATTATTTATTATAAAGCCGATTCCTGCATTTATAATTGCAAATGCATATGGTAGGATATCCCGTTTGATGTTAATCTTATAGCTTTCTGTTGTATGAAACTGATATGCTATTTCAATAACACACATAATTCCTAAAGGAATAAAAAGTGTTAATACCAATCGTTGACCTTGGATACCGGCCATAAGGGAGAATGTTGATAAGATTATTGCATGCAGAACATATTGTTTTGTACTTTTGTATGATATCATTCTTAGGAAAGTACCTACACAAATCATAGTACTAATAAAATAAAATGTATAATAACAACCAAAAGAAACATTTTGAAGCATCCAATAATGATATGGTAATATAACCAGGCTGGAAAAATAAATGCATGTTTTTAGAGGAGATATTACCTTTGCCATATATATGTATGAGGCAATGACTAACAATAAAATCACAAAAATGGAACATACTCTGGCTATGGACCAATTGGTTGGGAATATTAATAAGAATATAGCATAAATGAGTGTCGGATCAAAAAATTTAATGCCCGTAGACCAAAACCAGTCATTAACAATGATGTTTCGCTCTTCTAGCATCATATTGGAATAAATCAATTCAGCAGCCATATCAGAATCTATGCCGCTTAAACTATTCAAATAATTGAAAGCCATCACAGTGAAAAATGCAAATGATAGCACTAGCCAAGGTAAATATTTTTTGACAAGATTAATATGTTTTTTCAAATTTCGCACCTCAATATATTTGTAATTTTTAATACAAATATATTATAAGCGATATACATTAAAAAAACTAGTTAATTTGCGAAGTTTGTGAATACGATGAGATGTGAAACGGTTGAATTAGTATCTTTCTCAATGTATAATAAATCAAAAAAGATTTTTTTGAGAAAATAAAATGAAAAGAATAGATGTTTTTGATTCCCTAAGAGGAATCGCAATTATCGGAGTGATTTTGATTCACTCCGGAAATAATGTACCGCGAAATTTCGGAATGTTGGCAGAAGCAATTATCAGCAACGGAAATAAGGGTGTTCAGATTTTTTTTATTATTTCAGCAATATTGTTTTATCGTTCCTTCGCCGTATATTGTAACAAGTATCCTGATATGAGGCTCCAAATTGTAGCCACATGGTATGGGAAACGGTTTCTTCGGCTGATACCATTATTTTGGCTGACAAATACAGCAGTCTTATTGTATTCAGGAATTAAAGATATGAGCATATCAGTGGCAGATGTAAAAAATTATATAAGCAACTGCCTTTTTTTACATGGTTTTATTCCCAAGTATATCAATGCTATCGGAAACAACTGGTATATAGGAACGCTGGTGATTTTTATTTTGTTGGTTCCGTTCATTTACCGATTAGTTAATAATATATGGAAGGCATGTGCTTTATTTGGAATATCATGGTTGTTACAACAAATGCTTGAAAGAACTGTTGCTGTCTTGGATTGTGGACAGAATATGATAATATGGCAAAATTATTGGAAGGGCTTTTCTATTTTTAAACAAATGCCGGTTTTGGCAATTGGTATTATTTTGTACTTTTTATTATTCCATTATGAAATTCATTTATTTTTATACAATAAACTGGTAGAAAAATTTGGAAAGACAGGAGCAGCAGTAGTTTTATATGTTTGTTTCTTTGCATTATGTGGAAGCATTTTCTATGCAGTGGTAACATACCAAAACATATATAGGTTTGCTGTTATAATAGGATTATTGCTAATTGTTCTTTTTTGTTATCCTATTCCACTGATTGTAAATAGATTTTATTCATTCATTGGTAAATATTCCTATGGTATTTATTTATTTCATTTGCTTTTGCTTGGAAGAATAAACAATTTGCTGACAAATTTTATTGATGACTTATTATTAAATGTTATTTTTTCAACATTTATTACATTATTTGTATGCCTCTTTGCATCAGTAGTAGCAACTAATTATTTTGAAAAACCTGTAATAAATATCGTACAAACAAAGATGTCAAAAGTGTTTTTTGCAAGCCTTTTTTGGACAAAGTTGCAAAACATTTTTGGACATTGTTGCATGTCCAAATTGGACAAAGTTGCAAAGCGTTGGTCAGCCTTATTAAGTAGGCTGGCCATAGCCTTGC
>Ga0129313_1002333_pt1 | contig 10141 bp, 8 predicted proteins | sample O1105metagenome_FD_94436 | JGI IMG/M metagenome (GOLD analysis project Ga0129313, IMG submission 94436) | Orangutan group fecal microbial communities from fecal samples from Wisconsin, USA - O1105 metagenome | ecosystem: Host-associated > Mammals > Digestive system > Large intestine > Fecal... | reverse complement strand
GGAGGAGACGGTCACCGTCGCCGGGGCCGTGGCGCACTACCTGCAAAGCGGCAGCTTCCACGCCGTGAACCGGCTGGATCGGGGTACCACCGGCGTTATGGCGGTGGCCAAGACCGGCTTCGTCCACGCCCGGTGCATGACCTTGCTTCACACCGACGCGTTTCAGCGGGACTACCGCGCCGTGTGCGACGGCGTGCCGCCCCATCCGGCAGGCGACATCGACCTGCCCATCGGCCGGGAGGGGGACTCGCTGCTCAAGCGCTGCCCCGACCCCACCGGGCAGGCCGCCCACACCCACTATGAGGTGCTGGATACCGCCAACGGCCGCACCCTGCTGCGGCTGACGCCCACCACCGGCCGCACCCACCAGCTGCGGGTACACATGGCGGCCATCGGCTGCCCCCTCACCGGCGACTGGCTCTACGGCACGGAGGACCGGGCGCTTATCGCCCGTCCCGCCCTTCACAGCTATCACCTGCGCCTGCTCCACCCCGTCACAGGAGCCGTCATCGACGTCACCGCCCCGCTGCCGGAGGATATGGCGCGCCTGCTGAAGAAGAGGCAGAGATGAGCTTCCGCGAATATCGCCATGCCGGGGGATTTTTCATTGTGAAGCGCCGTGGGTTGTGGTACAATACAGATAAGATTTCACGAAAGTGAGGGTGATACAATGGCATCGAAGGTCTATTTTGCCGACCTGCGGGCAAACCAACATGAGAATTTGCAGCAGAAGCTGACCCGTCTGATGAAAACAGCGGGTATGGGGGACATCGATTTCAACGAGAAGTATGTGGCCATCAAAATGCATTTCGGAGAGCCGGGCAATCTGGCGTTCCTGCGGCCCAACTGGGCCAAGACGGTGGCGGACTTCGTGAAGGAGCGGGGCGGCAAGCCCTTCCTGACGGACTGCAATACCCTGTATGTGGGCGGGCGGAAGAATGCGCTGGATCATCTGGACAGCGCCATGCTCAACGGCTTCAATCCCATGACCACCGGCTGCCAGATCCTCATCGCCGACGGTCTGAAGGGCAACGACGAGGTGGAGGTGCCGGTGGCGGGCGGCGAGTATGTGCAGGCTGCCAAGATCGGCCGCGCCGTCATGGATGCCGACGTGTTCATCTCCCTGACCCACTTCAAGGGCCACGAGACAGCGGGCTTCGGCGGCTGCCTGAAGAATATCGGCATGGGCTGCGGCAGCCGCGCCGGTAAGATGGAGCAGCACAACGCCGGTAAGCCCCATGTGAGGCAAAAGCTGTGCGTGGGCTGCGGCCAGTGCCGGAAGATCTGCGCCCACGGCGCGCCGGTCATCACTGACGGCAAGGCTGTCATCGACCACGACAAATGTGTGGGCTGCGGCCGCTGCATCGCCGTCTGTCCCAGGAACGCGGTGCAGATCAACTGGGACGAGACCACCAGCAACCTGAACCGAAAGATCGCCGAGTACACCAAGGCGGTGGTGGACGGACGCCCCTGCTTCCACATTTCGCTGGTCATCGACGTGTCCCCCAACTGCGACTGCCATTCGGAGAACGATATGCCCATCGTACCCAACGTGGGTATGTTTGCCTCCTTTGACCCGGTGGCGCTGGACATGGCCTGCGTGGACGCGGTCAACGCCCAGACGCCCCTGCGCGGCTCCGCCGCCGACGGGGAGGCGGGTCATGTCCACGAGCATGACCACTTCCAGCGCATCCATCCGGATACGGACTGGCATAGCTGTCTGGAGCACGGCGAAAAGATCGGCATCGGTACGCGGGAGTACGAACTGATTAAGATCTGAGCATTTGCATAAAAGGATGCCTCCGGCTCTGCCGGAGGCATCCTTTTTGCGTCCTGTCAGTCCTCGTGGGGCTTTACGTCCTGATAGAGCATATTCCACACCACCTGATAGGCGTGGAGGGTGTCCGCACCGTGGCAGACCATCCGCACGTCCATGTCCGGGTGTTCCCGGAGGAAGTCCATAATGGCCTTCAGCGCCACATGGGCGGCCTGTAACACCGGGTAGCCGTAGACACCGGTGGAGATGGAGGGAAAGTCCACACTGCGGCAGCCGTGGGATACGGCCAGCGTCAGCGCACTGCGGTAGCAGGAGGCCAGCAGCGCCGCCTCGCCGTGACCGCCGCCCCGCCAGATGGGGCCGACGGTGTGGATGACATACCGGCAGGGCAGGTCATAGGCAGCGGTCAGCCTGGCCTGTCCCGTCTCACAGCCGTGGAGGGTGCGGCACTCCGCCAGAAGTCCCGGCCCGGCGGCGCGGTGGATAGCGCCGTCCACGCCGCTGCCGCCCAGTAGGGAGGTGTTGGCGGCGTTGACAATGGCATCGGCGTGGGACTGGGTGATATCACCCTGCACAATGGAAAGCATGAAACTCACCTCACGAAAAAGTACGGAAAACAGACAATACAAAGGGAATGCTCAGAACACGGACAAAAATATTTACAGATTTGCCCGTTTATGTTATTATAATACGGTTAGAACAGGTATGCAACAGCGGGAAAGGAAAGCCAGTGAGAAAATATGTACCGGCCTATGAGGGCAACCTGCGCAAGCACGCGCTGTCGGTGCCCCGCTGCATCAGCGAGTGCAGCGGCATCCGGGTGTTCGGACGCCGCATCAAGTCTCTGGTGTTCAGCACGGACGTGGCCATTATCAAGAATATCAACGCCGACGCCATCATCGCGGTGTACCCCTTCACGCCCCAGCCTGCCATCACACAGGCCATCATCGGCGTGTCGGACGTGCCGGTGTTCTGCGGTGTGGGCGGCGGTCTGACCACCGGCATCCGCTCCGCCAGCATGGCCGCCTATGTGGAGCATCAGGGCGCCTACGGCGTGGTGTGCAACAGTAAGATCGGACTGGAGACGATCCGCGATATCAAGAGCGCCGTGGAGATCCCGGTGGTGTACACGGTCATCTCGGAGAAGATGGATATCCAACCCTATCTGGACGCGGGGGTGGACATCCTCAACGTGTCCGGCGCGGCACGGACGCCGGAGATCGTGGCGGCGCTGCGGACACGGTATCCGGATATGGCCATCATCGCCACCGGCGGCCCCACGGATGAGAGCATCCTGGCCACCATTGGGGCGGGCGCCAACGCCATCACCTATACGCCGCCCAGCAGCGCGTCGCTGTTTGCCAAGACCATGGCGGACAATCGCAGCGAGCTGGAATAGGAGCTAAAAAGGAACGGGACTTCTTTGGAAGTCCCGTTCCTTTTTGTTGTAGGGAGTATTTTGTCACAGGGCGAGATAGGCGCGGCATTTGGCGTCTGCCTCGTGAGCCAGACGCTCCTCGTCCACGGTGACGAGGCGGCCTCCCTCCACGGTGACGCGGCCCTGCACCACCGTATAGTCCACCGGGCCGCGGACACCCACGGTACCCAGCACCGAGCCGGCGTCGCAGCCGCAGCCCACCAGCTCCAGCCGCCGGGCGTCGATCATAAAGAGGTCGGCGCACTTGCCCTCGCTGAGTTGGCCGATATCGTCCCGCCCCAGCAGACGGGCGCTGCCCCGTGTGGCCATCTTCAGCACATCGTAGCCGGTGGGCGCCTGACGGCTGGAGGTCAGGCGGTGCAGCAGGTAGGCCACCCGCAGCTCCTCCAGCAGGCTGGAGCCGTCGTTGGAGGCGGAGCCGTCCACCGCCAGACCCACCGGCACACCCAGCGCCAGCATCTCCGGAATACGCGCCACACCGCTGGCCAGCTTCATGTTGCTGATGGGGCAGTGGGCCACGCCGGTGCCGGTCTGCGCCAGCAGACGCAGCTCCTCGTCGTTGAAGTGGATGCCGTGGGCAAACCACACATCACTGCCGATCCAGCCCAAGCGCTCCATGTATGCCAGCGGGCGGACGCCCTCCCTCGCCAGCATGAAGTCCTCCTCGTCCTTCGTCTCACACAGGTGGGTGTGGAGGCGCACGCCGTACTGACGGGCCAGAATGGCGCTTTGCCGCAGCAGCTCCGCCGACACGGAGAAGGGGGAGCAGGGCGCCAGCGCCACGCGGTGCATGGCGCCGTAGGACGCATCGTGATAGGCTTCGATGGCGTGGACGCTGTCGCGCAGGATCTCGTCCACCGTCTGTACCACGCTGTCCGGCGGCAGACCGCCGTCCTTCTTGCTCAGATCCATGCTGCCCCGGCTGGCGTACATTCGGATACCCAACTCATCGGCGGCGGCAAATTGCGCCCCCAGCAGGTCGCCGCTGCCGGCGGGAAAGACATAGTGGTGGTCGAAGCAGGTGGTACAGCCGTGCTTCATCAGCTCGCCCATGCCGGTGAGGCTGGACAGGCGGATGACGTCGGCGTCCAGATTTTTCCAGATCTCATACAGGGTGCGCAGCCAGTCGAACAGCTCCATGTTCTGCACCTGCGGCAGGTTGCGGGAGAACACCTGATACAGATGATGGTGGGTGTTGACAAGGCCGGGATAGCAGAACATATGGCTGCCGTCGATGACGCGGTCGGCGGGAACATCCAGATCATGGCCGATGGTCTTGATGAAGCCGTCCTCGCAGTAGAGGTCGGCGTTTTGCAGGATGCGGTCGCTGTCGTCACAGGTGACGAGCTGGGCGATGTGCCGGATCAGCAGGGTGGACATGGCGATTCCTCCTTGGCGATAGTGATGGGTAGGAAAAAAGAGCAGGCCGCAAGCGGCCCACTCTTTTTTTGATACAGTCAGCGTTCCTCGCGGAAGTAGGAGAGACCGAGGGACGCAGGGGGCTGATCCTCCCGCTTCTTACGCAGGGACACGATGATCAGCACCACCAGTGTAATGGCGTAGGGCAGCATCTTGTACAGCTCCTTCACCGCCATCTGGGTGCCGGTGGGCAGGTAGATGTTCAGGATGTACAGGCCGCCGAACAGGATGGAGGCCCAGATGCTGGCGCTGGGACGCCAGATGGTGAAGATGACCAGCGCGATGGCCAGCCAGCCGCGGTCACCGAAGGCGTTGTTGGACCAGACGCCGTTGGCGTAGTCCATGACATAGTACAGACCGCCCAGACCCGCGATCATGGAGCCGATGCAGGTTGCGAGGTACTTGTACTTGGTGACGTTGATACCGGCGGCATCGGCGGTGGAGGCACTCTCGCCCACGGCGCGCAGGTGCAGACCGGCGCGGGTGCGGTTCAGGAAGAAGGAGGCGCCGATGGCGATGAGGATAGCCAGATACGCCAGAAAGCCGTAGGACAGGAACAGCTGACCGAACCAGCCGGTGCTGTCTGCACCGGGCAGGGTGGTCTTGAAGAACAGGCTGGTTTTGGACAGGGCAATGGAGGGTACCTCGCTGTTGGTCAGCTTGATGAGGGAGCCGCCGAAGAAGTTGCCCACGCCCACGCCGAAGGTGGTCATGGCCAGACCGGTGACGTTCTGGTTGGCCCGGAGAGTGACGGTGAGGAAGCAGTACAGCAGACCCATCAGCAGAGAGCCCAGCAGCGAGCAGAGGATGGGGATCATAATGGCCAGGAGGCCGTTGAGCTGTCCGCCGGCGGACTGCTCATAGAAGAACGAGCCGATGACGCCGCTGATGCCGCCCACATACATGATGCCGGGGATACCGAGGTTCAGGTTGCCGGACTTCTCCGTCAGGATCTCGCCGGTGCTGCCGAACAGCAGGGGGATACCCTGCATGACGGCGCGGGGGAAGAAGGATACAAAGTTGAAGTCCATCCGTCACGCCTCCTTTCTGCTGCTCTTGCGCAGGGTGACCTTATAGGTGATGAAGAACTCGGTAGCGATAATGAAGAACAGGATGATACCGGTAAGGATGTCGGCGAAGGAGTGGTTCAGGCTCAGGGTACTGGCCACCTCACTGGCGCCGCGGTCCATGGTCACCAGCAGCAGCGAGGAGGCGATCATGATGAAGGGATTGAACTTGGACATCCAGGACACCATGACGGCGGTAAAGCCGCGGCTGTTCACGATGGTGGTGGTCAGGGTATGGTCGATACCGGCGGTCATGATGAAGCCCATCATGGCGCACAGCGCGCCGGAGAGCACCATGGTGCGGATGATGACCCGATCCACCTTGATGCCGGCGTAGCTGGCGGTGCGCTGGCTTTCGCCGACCACGGCGATCTCGTAACCGTGCTTGCTGTATTGCAGGTACACATACATCAGCACCGTCATGATGCCCACGATGAGGATGGGCAGCAGGTAGGAGTTGCCGACCTCCGGCAGCCAGCCGGCGCGGGTGTCCTGATTGATGATGCCGATCTTACCGGCGCCCTTAGGCACCTCCCACACGATGATGAAGTAGGAGGCCAGCTGCATGGCGATGTAGTTCATCATCAGGGTGAACAGCGTCTCGTTGGTGTTCCACTTTGCCTTGAAGAAGGCGGGCAGGAAGCCCCAGACGGCGCCGGCCAGCAGCGCGGCTGCCAGAGAAATCACGATCAGCAGCGCATGGGGGACCTTGCCGCCCAGCAGGATCATGCAGGTGGTGGTGGCGAGGCAGCCGATGAGGGTCTGACCCTCGGCGCCGATGTTCCAGAAGCGCATCTTGAAGGCGGGGGTCACCGCCAGAGAGATACCCAGCAGCACCGCCACATTGCGGAAGGTCACGCCGATGCGGCGGGGAGAGCCGAAGGCGCCCTTGAGGATGGTGCGGTAGACGGCGATGGGATCCTGTCCCGTCAGCAGCGTGGTGATAAGGCCGCAGAAGACCAGCGCCAGCACCAAGATACCGCCGCGGATCAGCAGCGCCTTGGGCAGGGGCAGCGTATCCCGCTTGGAGATATGGAAAAGAGAACCTTTTTTATTCATCTGCCTTGCCTCCTCCCGCACGGGTCATCAGTGCGCCCACTTCCATCTTATTGGTGGTGCGTCCGTCCACAACGCCGGACACCTGACCGCCGCAGAGCACCACGATGCGGTCGCACAGCTCCAGCAGCACGTCCAGATCCTCGCCGACGTAGACCACGGCGACGCCCTTCATCTTCTGCTCTGTCAGCAGGTTGTAAATCGTATACGAGGTATTGATATCCAGACCGCGGACGGCGTAGGCCGTCATCAGCACGGAGGGCTCCTGTGCGATCTCGCGGCCCACCAGCACCTTCTGCACGTTGCCGCCGGACATACGGCGGACGGGGAAGCTGGTGCTGGGGGTGACCACCTCCAGCTCCTGCCAGATGCGCTGTGCCAGCGCCTCGGGATTCTTGCGGTCCAGGAAGATGCTGTGGCCCTTCCGCCAGGAGCGGAGCATCATGTTGCCGGTCATGCCCATGGAGCCCACCAGACCCATGCCCAGACGATCCTCCGGCACGAAGCTCATGGCGATACCGGCCTTGCGGATGTCCATGGGATCCTTGCCCACCAGCTCCTGCGGCGCGGCGCCGTCGGGGGCGTAGTAGGTGACGGAGCCGGAGGCGATGGGGTACAGGCCCGCGATGGACTCCAGCAGCTCACGCTGTCCGGAGCCGGCCACGCCGGCCACGCCCAGCACCTCGCCGGCCTTGATCTCAAAGCTCACGTTGTCCAGCCGCTTGACGCCCAGCTCATCGAATACGGTGAGCCCCTCCAGCTTCAGGCGGGTGGTCACACTCTTAGGCTCGGGGCGATCGATATTCAGGCTGACGCTGCGGCCCACCATCATGTCCGTCAGGGACTGCTGGTCGGCGTCCTTGGTCAGCACGTCGCCGATGTACTCACCCTTACGCAGCACCGCCACGCGGTCGGAGACCTCCAGCACCTCATGGAGCTTGTGGGTGATGATAATGAGGGATTTGCCGTCGGCCTTCATGTTGCGCATGACGGTGAACAGCTTGTCCGTCTCCTGCGGCGTCAGCACGGCGGTGGGCTCATCCAGAATCAGGATATCCGCGCCGCGGTACAGCACCTTGACGATCTCCACCGTCTGCTTCTGGGAGACGGACATATCGTAGATCTTCATATCGGGGTCGATGTCGAAGCCGTACTTGTCGCAGATGTCCTGCACCTTTTTGCGGGCATTGGCAAGATCCAGCTTGCCCTCCAGACCCAGAATGATGTTCTCCGTGGCGGTGAACAAATCTACCAGCTTGAAGTGCTGATGGATCATACCGATGCCGAGGGCAAAGGCGTCCTTGGGAGACGCGATGGTCACCGGCTGGTCGTGGATGTAGATCTGCCCCTCGTCGGGGAAGTAGATGCCGGAGAGCATATTCATCAGGGTCGTCTTGCCGCTGCCGTTTTCGCCCAGCAGGGACAGGATCTCACCTTCGTGCAGCTCCATGTTGATCGCGTTGTTGGCGACAACTTTTCCGAACCGCTTGGTGATGTTCTCCATTTTGATCGCGCATTTGTTTTCCAAGGCTGTCATCCTTTCTTTCGGCGCAGAAGGCTGCAACACCCCGCAACACGCCGGGACTGTGTTCCATGTGGCTTATTCTACCATATCCGCCGGGGGTTGTAAATCATAATTAACAAAAAAATTGTTAGGTACACACAAAGAATGTAAGGTTACACGAGAAAGGATTGTTCCATTTGTGTAAATTGTCGAAACTGGGCGTGGGGGATAGAGAAAGAACGAGGTGGGCTGCCGGGCAGCCCACCTCGTTACATGTGTTATATGTCGTTTTCGGGGCAGATCAATGCTTAGCCGAAGTTGACGTTCAGCAGGTTGATGCCGTCGATCTGCAGATCGAAGTAGGGAGCGGAACGGAACTCGGACTCGGAGAAGTAACCGTCATGCACGACCTCGGTGTCGGGGGTGTTATCGCTGTCGGCGTTGACGTCGGCCATGTAGGAGGTCAGAGCCTCGCCCTTCACGGTGAAGTTAGCGCAGTCGAACACATGGATCTCGCCCTTCTCCAGCTTCTCGGTGGCGGCGGCAATCGCCTCGGCAGTGCCGGCGGCAGCCACGTTGGTGTTCAGATCGGTCAGAACCACGGAGTTGGTGGCCAGCGTGCCGACCCAGTCAGCGGGGATCTCGGTACCGTCCATGACGGCCTTGATGCACATCTCATAGTAGGGAGCCCAGTTGATGCGGGAGGAGATGATGTAGGTGTTGGGGCAGGCACTCACGGTGGAGCCGTTGTAGGACACGTTGGGAACACCGGCGTTCTCGCAGGCGGTAGGAGCACCCAGAGAGTCGGCGTGCTGGCTGATCAGCTTGCAGCCGCCCTGGATCAGCTTCTCTGCGCCTTCCTTCTCCAGAGTCTCATCGTACCAGCTGCCGGTGAAGGTCACGTCCATGGTGACGGTGGGGCAGACGGAGCGAGCGCCCAGGAAGAAGGAGGTGTAACCGGAGACCACCTCGGCGTAGGTGAAGGCACCGACATAGCCCATCTTGGCCTCGTCAGCGGTGAACTTACCGGCCTCGATCATCTCGTTCAGCTTCAGACCGGCAGCGACACCGGCCAGATAACGGCCCTCATAGATGGAAGCGAAAGCGTTGTGGTAGTTAGCCAGACCCTCGGTGTGAGCGCGGGTACCGGTGCTGTGGCAGAACTGCACCTCGGGGTTCTCCTTGGCGACCTCGATCATGTAAGGCTCGTGACCGAAGCTGTCGGCAAAGATGATGTTGCAGCCGGCGTCCACCAGATCAGCGGCGACCTCGGCGCACTGCTCGTTCTCGCCAACGTTGGTCTTGAGGATGTAGTCGGCATCGGTGAGGCCCAGATTGGCAATGGCCTCCTTGGCGGCGTTGATGAAGTTCAGGTCGTAGGTGGAGTTCTCATCGTGCAGGGTGATGAAGCCCACCTTCACAGTAGCGGTCTGCTGGTCGCCGTCGGGGGCGTCGGTGTCGTCGGGCTGCTTCTGCTCACCGCAGGCAACCAGGCTCAGTGCCATGACCAGAGCGATGATCAGTGCAAGGAACTTTTTCATTCTTTTTTCCTCCTTTAAATATGTGACACGCGGCTGAAAGTAAGGGTAAATTTGCCGTGTGTCTGAATAACGGGGTCCGCCCGGTATTCACAACCAATAGGATGCCAGTATTATACAGGAAAGCGCGCTGAATTTCAACTGAAAATGTGTGCTATAAGAAAAAGTTTTACTCGCTGCCGAAAACCTGCCGGAGCGGGGTCACTGGTGGACCCGCGTGCCGGTCTTGCCCTCGATGCCGTCCTTGGCCTTTTCCAGCAGGGTGATGAGGGCGGTGCGGCCGGGCTTGGACTCGGCAAACTTCACGGCGGCCTCTACCTTGGGCAGCATGGAGCCCTTGGC
>Ga0129313_1002331_pt1 | contig 10152 bp, 7 predicted proteins | sample O1105metagenome_FD_94436 | JGI IMG/M metagenome (GOLD analysis project Ga0129313, IMG submission 94436) | Orangutan group fecal microbial communities from fecal samples from Wisconsin, USA - O1105 metagenome | ecosystem: Host-associated > Mammals > Digestive system > Large intestine > Fecal... | reverse complement strand
GTTCCGTAGAAGTAGTCTACGTAGCCGTCTATGTCGTAGTATGTGGTGTAGAGGCGTCCGGAGGTGCGTAGCAGCTCCACTTTGGAGTGTGTGCCGAGCCTCGCAAACATTTTCATCACCTCTTCCGTGGGTGCTTCGTGGCGCGTTATGGGTATGGCGGCAGCTATGATTTGCTCCATGCGGCGGCGAAGGTTGTTGCAGTCGTCGGTTGTCACGGCGCGTCCTATCTTCAGGTCGCAGTAGTAGCCGTTGGAGACGGGTATGTCTATGACCACCGACCCGTTGGGGTAGAGGTCGTGTACGGCCTTGCAGAGCACGAAGAACAGTGTGCGTGTGTAAGCCCTTGAGCCAGAAGAGGAATGCATGTCGAGAAACTCGATGTCTTTGTTGTGGTACAGACGGAAGTGCATGCCTTCCACCTTGTTGTTCACCTTCGCGCTAATCGGCCCGTAGGGCATGTCTATGTTTAATTTGTCAAAAACTTCAGAAAGTGTGCTTCCAATTTCTATGTTCAAAGTTTTTTTATTATTTTTGCAGCGAATTTGTATTATCTGTTTCATTCTGGTTACACGATTTAAGATTAGACATTAGTATGATTCGCGGTTACCGGAAGTCGGTGCAGACAGCATCGGAAGGCTCCTCGTGACGGCACAGCGGCGACACGGTGGCGGCAAGACGGCGCCCGACTCCCTTAGAAACAAAGATACGATGATTTTTCGACACATTATAGGCAAAACGAAACAAATTAAATAAAAATATGTCGATTTGGATTTTTTTTAAGATTGTAGGCTCACTCGCGCTCCTTATCTATGGTATGAAGGTCATGAGTGAAGCTCTGCAGAAGATGGCAGGCTCGCAGTTGCGCCACATACTCGGCGCCATGACCACCAACCGCTTTACCGGACTGCTCACCGGTATGTTTGTAACCGCATCTGTGCAGTCGTCAACAGCCACCACGGTGATGACCGTATCGTTTGTCAACGCCGGACTGCTCACCCTCGCACAGGCCATTTCCGTCATCATGGGCGCGAATATCGGCACCACGTTTACGGCGTGGATTATGACGCTCGGCTTCTCGTTTAACATGGTGAACCTCGTGTTTCCCGCTTTCTTCATAGCCCTGCTGCTCATCTACACGCGCAAACACCGCTACATCGGCGACTTCCTCTTTGGTGTGGCATTTATGTTTTTCGCCATTTCTACACTCGGTGCTACGGGTAAGGAGATGGACCTCAGCCACAACCAAGCCGTCATAGACTTCTTTGCTTCGTTTGACAAGGACAGCTACTTCACCGTGTTCTCGTTTCTTGGCATAGGCACCGTGCTGACGTTCTGCATGCAGTCGTCGGCAGCTCTGATGGCCATCACGATGGTGTTGTGCTCCTCTGGCGTGCTGCCTATATATATGGGTATAGCTCTTGTGTTGGGCGAGAACATCGGAACGACCATCACTTCCAACATCGCCGCTATGGGCGCTAACACTCAGGCGCGCCGTGCCGCCTTCGCACACCTCACGTTCAACGTGTTTGGCGTGCTGTGGGTGCTCTGCGGTTTCTACCCGTTCATCGACATGGTGTGTGGCTTTGTGGGCGTAGACCCGCACGCCAGTCACATCGACGCTGCCCGTCTGTCGGTGGTGCTCGCCGCCTTCCATACCACGTTCAACGTGTGCAACACCTCCATTCTCATCTGGTTCATTCCGCAGATGGAGCGTTTCGTGTGCTACGTCATCAAGCCGTCGGTAAAGAAAGACGAAGACGACTTCCGCCTGCGCTATATCGGTGGCAACTCTATCATGAAGACCCCGGAGCTCTCAGTGCTTGAGGCGCAGAAGGAGATACAGTCGTTTGCCGAGCGCATACACCGCATGTTTGTCATGGTGCGCGAGCTGCTGGGCATGAAAGACGACGCACAGTTTAACAAGCTCTTTACCCGAATAGAGAAGTATGAGAGCATATCTGACAACATGGAAATAGAGATTGCCAACTATCTCGACAACGTCAGCGACGCCCATCTCTCCGACGATACAAAGGCAAAGATACGCGCCATGTTGCGCGAGATATCGGAGATAGAGTCTATCGGCGACTCGTGCTACAACATTGCACGCACGCTCAGCCGCAAACTGAAGGGTAAAGAGGACTTCACGGAGCAGCAGTATGAGCACCTGCACCAGATGCTTGAGCTGACTGACGACTCGCTCACACAGATGAACGTGTTGCTCATGGGACGTAAAGACAACTTCGACGCTAACCGTTCGTTCAACATAGAAAACGAGATAAACAACTACCGCACTCAGCTTAAGAGTCAGAACATAAACGATGTGAACGACCATAAGTACACCTACGCCATCGGTACGATGTATATGGACATCGTGTCGGAGTGTGAAAAACTCGGCGACTACGTCGTGAACGTGGTAGAGGCACGAATGGGAACACGCAAGGCAGAGGCGTAATGTGGGTAAAGGTAAAAAGGTAAAAAGGTAAAAAAGACTACCACATTGGTAAAAAAGTAAAAAAGGCTACCACAGTGGTAAAAAGATAAAGGTAAAAAGCTAAAAAAGACTACCACAGTGGTAATAAAAAAAGTGGGGAAGCAGAAGGCAACGTGGCCTTTTCGCTTCCCCACTTTCTGTTTGTGGGCTTGTCGACAGCCTATCCGCAGACGCGCTGCGGGTAGTGCTGTGAATGCCGTGTTACTTCAACACGCCGAGCTCTTTGCCTATCTTGATGAAGGCAGCGATAGCCTTGTCGAGCTGTTCGCGTGTGTGTCCGGCAGAGAGTTGCACGCGGATGCGTGCTTCACCCTTCGGCACGACAGGATAGTAGAAGCCTGTGACGTAGATGCCCTCTTCCAACAGACGGTTGGCGTAGCGCTGCGACAGAGGAGCGTCGTAGAGCATCACGGCGCAGATGGCGCTCTGTGTGGGCTTGATGTCGAAGCCTGCGGCGAGCATCTTGTCGCGGAAATAGTTGACGTTTTCTACCAGACGGTCGTGGATAGAGTTGTCCTCCTTCAGCATCTTGAACACCTCAAGGCTTGCGCCGATGATGGATGGAGCGAGTGAGTTGGAGAAAAGGTAGGGACGGCTGCTCTGTCTGAGCATGTCGATTATCTCCTTACGGCCTGTCGTGAAGCCACCCAGTGCGCCACCAAACGCCTTGCCCAGTGTGCCAGTGTAGATGTCTACTCTGCCGTAAGTGTCGCAAAGTTCGCTCACACCGTGGCCTGTTGCGCCCACCACGCCTGCCGAGTGCGACTCGTCAACCATCACGAGGGCGTCGTATTTCTCTGCCAAATCGCATATCTTGTCAATCGGAGCAACGTTGCCGTCCATAGAGAACACACCGTCGGTGCAGATTATGCGGAAGCGCTGTGCCTGTGCTTCTTGCAGACATTTCTCCAGTTCCTCCATGTCAGCGTTGGCGTAGCGGTAGCGCTTTGCCTTGCAGAGACGCACGCCGTCGATGATAGAGGCGTGGTTGAGGGCGTCGGAGATGATGGCGTCTTCGTCGGTAAGGAACGAGCCGAACAGTCCGCCGTTGGCGTCGAAGCATGCTGCATAGAGTATGGTGTCTTCTGTCTGGAAGTACTCCGAGATAGCAGCCTCAAGCTCTTTGTGGATGTCTTGTGTTCCGCAGATGAATCTCACTGACGACATACCGAATCCGCGGCGGTCCATCATGTTCTTTGCTCCCTCGATGAGGCGTGGGTTGTTGGAGAGGCCAAGATAGTTGTTGGCGCAGAAGTTGAGCACTTCCTTGCCCTTCACCTGGATGGCTGCCTGCTGCGGGCTCTCAATGATGCGTTCTTCTTTGTACAAACCTGCCGCCTTAAGGTTTTCCAGTGCGGCTGCAAGATGTTCTTTTACTTTTCCGTACATGCTATTAGGATTTTATAATAAGTTGTGTTGTTTTATTGCTGTGCCAGACGTGCAGACGTTGGCAAATTTGTTTCGTAGAATTCTTTTGCAAATTAACTCATAATTTTTTAGATAACAGACCTCCGCAACGTTAAATATGTTAAATGAAATATATATTGCCCGACGGCAAGTTTTAAATTTACATACGGACAGACGAAAGGGCGAAAATGGACGCGCAAAAATTTGGTAAGTATCGAAAAAAGTAGTTATTTTGCACTCGCAAACGTAAATCTTAGAAATTATCAATAAATCATTTATAACAAAACTTAAACTAATTGTATGAAAAATATCTTGGTCATTGGTTCTACAGGACAGATAGGCTCGGAACTGACAAGAAAATTGCGTGAAATCTACGGTGGCACCCATGTGGTGGCAGGTTACATCAAGGGCGCAGAGCCGCAGGGTGAGCTTGCTGAGGGCGGTCCTATGGCAGAGTGCGACGTCACCAACCCCCAGATGATTGCAGACGTGGTGAAGCAGTACAGCATAGACACCATCTACAATCTCGCAGCGCTCCTTTCTGTAGTGGCAGAGTCGAAGCCCCGTCTTGCCTGGCGCATCGGCATAGACGGTCTGTGGAACATCCTGGAGGTGGCACGCGAGCACGGATGCGCCGTGTTCACACCAAGCTCCATCGGATCGTTCGGCCTCGACACCCCGAAATGGAAGACCCCGCAGGACACCATACAGCGTCCGCGCACCATCTACGGCGTGTCAAAGGTCACCACAGAGCTGCTCAGCGACTACTACTTCAACAAGTATGGCGTTGACACACGTTCTGTAAGATTCCCTGGCGTGATATCATACATCACACCTCCGGGCGGTGGCACCACCGACTACGCAGTGGATATATACTACTCTGCGGTTCGTGGCGAGAAGTTTGTATGCCCCATCAAGGAAGGCACACTTATGGACATGATATACATGCCCGACACTCTCGACGCCGCAGTGCAGCTGATGGAGGCCGACCCCACACGCCTCATACACCGCAACGCATTCAACATCGCGTCGCTGAGCTTCGCTCCAGAGACAGTGTTCCAGGCCATCAAGCGTTACAAACCCGACTTCGAGATGGTGTATGACGTAGACCCTCTGAAGCAGAGCATTGCCGAAAGTTGGCCCGACTGCATGGACGACCACTGTGCACGCGAAGAGTGGGACTGGAATCCGAAGTACGATCTCGACACCATGACACGCGACATGCTTGAGAAACTCACCATCAAGCTGAACGCATAAGCACGCAACAATACATCAGAACATATAATAAAAATGAGGGGAAACCTATCGACCGCGCAGTCGGTGGTTTCCCCTCATTTTTGTGTTAAAAGCGTGGTGGCGCTTACATTATAATGCTATGACTGCGCCGTTAGGCCGTAGTGGCACTGCCAAAGGGCCGTAGTGGCACTGCCAAAGGGCCGTAGTGGAGCTGCCAAAGGGCCGTAGTGGCGCTGCCAAAGGACCGTAGTGGCGTTGCCAAAGGGCCGTAGTGACGCTGCCAAAGGGCCGTAGTGGCGCTGTCAAAGGGCCGTAGTGGCAAACCCATTGAGGCACAGCTGTTTTGTAAGCGCGCTGTATGGACGTGGCGGCTGTTGCCGATGGTCCGTGCGACGGCTTATTTCGCTTTTTTTGTAATGGTTCGCTTGATTGGTGCCTTCTTTGCCGGAGTCTTCTTCACTGTGGCGGCACGGTCGGCAGTCTTGGCTGCGTCTGTGGTCTTGGTGGCATCGGCGGTCTTAGCGTCGGCAGCCTTTTCCTCCTCCTTGTTTACCTTTACAAGCTCTACTGTGAACACGAGTGTAGAGTAGGGCTTGATGGTCGGACCCATCTGTCGGTCGCCGTAGCCCAACTCCTGGGGTATGTACAGCTCCCACTTGCTGCCTTCGGGCATCATGGTGAGTGCCTCGGTCCATCCCTTTATCACGTGGTCGGCGCGGAACTCTGTGGTCTGTGGCTTGCGCTTGTAGCTGCTGTCAAACTCAGTTCCGTCGATGAGGCTACCCTTATACTTCACTGTCACGGTGCTCGTCTTCTCAGGTTTGGCACCTGTTCCCTCGGTCAGCACCTTGTATTGCAGTCCGCTGGCGGTGGTCTTCACGCCCTCTTTCTGTGCGTTGTCTTTAAGCCACTGCTCGTTGCGAGCTTTCCATATAGCTTTGACACGTGCTTCATCGGCTTGGCGCATGATGTTGAATGTTCTCGTGCCCTTGTCAATGGTCATCACAGTGGTGTCGCCGAGCAGCGCCGACACGAAGCCTTCGAAGAATTTTTTGTGATCTATGGTGTGCTCAGAGCCTTCGAACTGCTTCTCCACGTTGGGCAGCATGCGTGTCATCACCATCTGTGCCACCTGTGTGCCGGCGGCGTAGGCGTTGGCTTTGGGGTCGGAGGTGTCTTTGCTTGTGGCGTCGCGAAATCCTGCTGCCACGTCAGCGATGTAGGCGGTGTCTACCTTATATTCGCCAATCAGATAGTCGATGAGTCCGCGTGTGAGGCTCATGCCGGCGGCGTAGCTCAGTGTGTCGCTTGCCGATGTGAGCACTGTGGGCTGTGGTTTGTTTGCTGCCTCGGCGGCAGCCTTCTTCTTTTTCTTGTCGGGCGCTGCGTAGAGTGCCGTGCTTGCCACTATGATGGCGGCGAGCATAATGATTTTCTTCATGTCCGTATGGTTTTACTTCATCCTAAAAGGGGCGACCCTTGCAGACCGCCCCTTTCGTTGTGTGTTTATAGATGTTGTCTATTGTTATTTCTTCTTGTCTACAGAGATGAGCTCTATCTTGAAGATGAGTGCTGAGAAGGGCTTGATTTCGCCTGCCTCACGCTCGCCGTAGGCCAGCTCCTGGGGAATGTAAACCTCCCATATTGAGCCTGCGGGCATGTGTACGAGAGCCTCTGTCCAACCCTTGATTACCTGGTTTGCACGCATATCGGTGGGCTGGTTGCGCTTGTAGCTGCTGTCAAACACCTTGCCGTCGATGGTGCGTCCCTCGTAGTGAACGGTCACCAAAGAGGTGTCTTTAGGCATGGCGCCGTTGCCTTCCTTTATCACTTTGTACTGCACGCCAGAGGGGAGAGTTTTCACTCCAGGCTTCTTGGCGTTGGCAGCGAGGAACTTCTCGCCAGCGGTCTTGTTGGCTCCGTAGGTCTTCTCCATGTTCTTTGCCTTGATGGCCTGCATCTTCATCTGTGCGAGCTGGCCTGCCTGCTCTACGCTCATGAGGCCCTTCTTGCCGGTAGCGCCTGTTACGAAGCCTGCCATGAAGTTTTTCAGAGAGATAGACTTGGTAGAGTCTTTACCGTAAATCTCGTAGTTGATGCCCTTAATCATGCGGTTGCTAATCTGCTGACCGATGTTGATGCCAGCGAAATAGGCTGCCTTCTTCTTGTCGTCGCCAGCGTTGACACCGTCGTTAAGACCCTTTACGAAGGCGTCCATATTGGTGGTGTCGATCTCCATCTGTGCGAGATATTCCTTCAGGCCCTGTGTCTGAGAGAGTCCCATAGCGTAGCTCATGGTGTCGACGTCGTTTTTAAGGTCGGCCTTAGGTGTAGAATTGCCGCAAGAAATCATTGATCCTGCTGCTACAGCCATAGCGGCTGCGAATAAAAGTTTTTTCATTTCTTTTTATTGTTATGTATTTATATTCTTATGTTATGATGGTGGAGAGAGGCTGTGGGCGCACGATTTTATCGGGCGGTGAAGCCTGCTTTATTCGGGCTTTGCCCTTGTTTTATATTGGCTTTGCCTCTGTTTTATATTGACTTTGCCTCTGCCCCCTGCGCTGACAGCGTTACTTCACCTCTATCAGCTCTACGTCGAAGACGAGTGCTGAGAAAGGAGGAATGCTCTGACCTGCACCGTGCTCGCCGTAGCCGAGGGTGTAGGGTATGAAGAAACGGTACTTTGCGCCCTCCTGCATGAGCTGCAGACCCTCGGTCCATCCGGCTATCACGCCGTTGAGGGGGAACTCTGCGGGCTCGCCGCGCTGTATGGAGCTGTCGAAGAGTGTGCCGTCGATGAGCATGCCCTCGTAGTGGCACTTCACGGTGTCGGTAGCCTTCGGCTTCTTGCCGTTGCCCTCGTTGAGCACCTTGTACTGCAGTCCGCTGGGCAGAGTCACCACGCCGTCTTTCTGTGCGTTGTCTGCGAGATATTTCTCACCAGCCTCTTTGTTGCCCTTGAAGCGCTCTGCTGCCGCAGCACGCTGCTTCTCTTCCTGCTTCTTGAAAAAGTCCTGTACGATGGTTTGCGCTTCAGCGTCGCTCACTTTCGGCTCGTTGCCGGCAATGATGTCTTTGATTGCCTGTGCGAAATCGTCGATGTTGAGGTCTTCGGCGCCCATCTGTGCGAGCTGGCGTCCGATGCCTAGACCTAAAGCGTAACTTACTTTGTTCATGTGTTAATGTCTTTCTTGAATTATGTTATTTTTATAATGTTGTTTCCTTCACGCTCTGCCCGCGGCGCGAGTCGGCGCTGTCGTGACTCCTGCAACGGCTCTTTGCGCCAAGTGCCTGACAACGTTGACATTGTCGTCGGCCTGCGCTTTGCCGTCTGCCATAGGCGCGGCGGAGCATATTCGAGTGCAAAAATAGTTATTTTTTCCCGAATGTTGCAGTGTTGTTTTATAAAAAAGATTATTTTTGCATATATTAATGTAAGTTTCGTATGTCTGCAACGTGCTTTCCGCAGACAACGGACGGATGGCGTGACGCAGCGCTCTGGCGACGGACCGCGCGCCATGCAGTAAATAAAGGAGAATGGCATCATGGAAAAAAACAATCAGAAAAGGCAGAAAATAGTGTTCCTCACTGGCGCCGGCATGTCGGTGGAGAGCGGTTTTAAGACGTTTCGAGGCAACGACGGACTGTGGGAAAACTACCCCGTAGAGCGCGTGGCGACACACGAGGCATGGGTCACAGACCCCGACTTCGTGACAGAGTTTTACAACATGTTGCGCAAGAAGTTGTACGCGGCGCAGCCTAACAAGGGCCACAAACTGATAAAAGAACTGGAGCGTGACTACGATGTGACGGTGGTGACGCAGAACGTTGACAACCTGCACGAGAAGGCTGGGTCGACGCATGTCATACATCTGCATGGCGAACTGGCAAAGGTGTGCTCGAGTGCCGACCCCGATGACCCGCGCTACATACGCGAACTACCTGAGGACGACTGTCAGGTGGCGCCTGGCACACGTGCCGGCGACGGCTCGCTGCTGCGCCCCTACATCGTGTTCTTCGGCGAGGCGGTGCCCAAGATTAGCGAGGCAGCAGAGGCGGTGGCACAGGCCGACATGCTGGTCATCATCGGCACGTCGCTCAACGTCTATCCCGCCGCGGGACTGGTGCAGTATGTGCGCCGTGGCACGCCCATCTATCTCATCGACCCCGAGCCTGTAGTGGGCCGCGGCATACCTAACCTCACGCACATACAGAAGGGCGCAAGCAGAGGGATGGAAGAGCTTTTAAAGGTAAAAAGATAAAAGGGTAAAAAGGTAAAACCGCCATTTGACAAAATGATAGTGCCCTTTTGGCGTTGTCATTAGGCCGTAGTGGCAACGTCACTACGCCCCTTTTGCATCGTCAAGTGGGCCTAATGGCAACATCGCGCAGTATTTAATAACCGTTAAGAATTGGCGTAAGTAAAAGCGCCGCATACCAAACAAAATGTCGGTATGCGGCGCTTTTTCGTGACATTATGATTTCTTCGTTTCCCTCTACTAAACTGTTCTAAATCTTTCTCTGGTGGGGGAGTCTTGGAGAGGGGTGTTTATGAGAACGAAAGTACTCCTCTCGAGAGAGCCTGCGACAGGCTGGTGGGGCAACTGTCAGGCTGTTTGGCAGCGCTTTATTTGTCTGTTTGGTTGTCAGACGGGTTTGCTGCGTTTTGCTTCCTCAGTTTGTTCATTTGCTGTTCAAACTCTTTAGGTGTGACTCCGAACTGTCGATTGAACATCTTTGCAAAGTAAGAGGGATTGCCGAAGCCCACGAGGTAGCAGATCTCACCTATGCGGTGGCTGCCCTCCTGTATTAGTTCTGCCGCTTTTTTGAGACGTATGAGGCGTATGAACTCCAGTGGCGGCATGTTGAACAACTGCTTTATCTTCCTGAGTAGCGACGAGCGACTCATGAACATGAGGTCGGCAAGCTTTTCAACATTGAACTCTTCGTCGTGTATATTCTCGTTGATGATGGTCATGACTTTTTGCATCATTTCCTCATCTTCCTTACTCATC
>Ga0129313_1002328_pt1 | contig 10165 bp, 10 predicted proteins | sample O1105metagenome_FD_94436 | JGI IMG/M metagenome (GOLD analysis project Ga0129313, IMG submission 94436) | Orangutan group fecal microbial communities from fecal samples from Wisconsin, USA - O1105 metagenome | ecosystem: Host-associated > Mammals > Digestive system > Large intestine > Fecal... | reverse complement strand
TGCTCTCTCCCCAGCACGTGTCGATGCCTTTGTGACAAGTTGGACCTGCTGGATGAACCTTCACGAGCAGGGTGTCATTGTCGCAGTCGAGCTGTATGCTGACAAGATTGAGAACATTTCCTGACGTCTCGCCCTTTGTCCACAGACAGTTGCGGGTGCGACTCCAAAATGTAACCTTCTTCGTCTCAACCGTTTTGTCGTATGCTTCTTTGTTCATGAAGCCCAGCATGAGAACGTTTTTCGTTGTTGCGTCCTGGATAATGGCAGGAACAAGCCCGCCCATCTTTTCAAAGTCGATGTCCATAGTATGTGTGTTCAATGTTTATATGTTCATGTTTATGCTACTCTCGCCGCCTTTTTTCGGGGACCAACTCTCTCTTATAAGATATAGCCTTCTCCTCAGCCTTGAGTCAGATTCTGACGTTTATGCCTTCGTCTGCGAGGTAGTGCTTCAGTTCTCCTATCTTTATCTGTCCGAAATGGAACACGCTTGCCGCCAGCATGGCGTCTGCCTTGCCTATGGTTGCAGCTTCTTTGAAATGCTCCATAGTGCCTGCTCCTCCGCTGGCTATGACAGGTATGGAAAGGCTGTCAGCCAATTGTGCGAGAGCTTCGCAAGCGAATCCCTGTTTCACGCCGTCGTGGTCCATGCTTGTAAAGAGAACCTCTCCTGCGCCGCGGTCTTCCGCTTCGCGTGCCCAGTCCATCAGAGTCAGGTCTGTGCGCTCGCGTCCTCCCTTTGTGTAGCAGTGCCATCCGTCCTCGTCGTTGCGTGCGTCGATGGCACAGACACATACTTGTGACCCGAAGCTGCGTGCTATCTCGTTGATGAGATTGGGGTTGCGTATCGCCGCCGAGTTCACGCTTATCTTGTCAGCTCCAGCATATAGCAGTCGTTCTACGTCTTCGAGCGAGTTGATGCCACCCCCGACGGTAAACGGAATGTTAATCTCTCTTGCCACGCGTGTCACCATGTCGGTGAATGTTTTCCTGCCTTCGAAGCTGGCAGTTATGTCGAGATAGACCAGCTCGTCGGCTCCTGCTTCGCTATATGCTTTACCCAACTCCACAGGATTGCCAGCACTACGCAGGTTCACGAAGTTGGTACCTTTGACCGTCTCTCCGTTCTTTACGTCAAGACAAGGTATTATTCTCTTTGCCAGTCCTTTATGCGTCATTGCTTGAATCTTTAGTTTTGTGAGTCTACTGTTGCGTTATGATGAAGAAGTCTGGCAATATCTATCCTTCCTTCGTAATATGCTTTCCCAAACACTACGGCAGGTATGCCCGCCTTGTCGAGAGCCGTGATGTCGCTGTCAGAGGCAACGCCGCCGCTCGCGATAAGGTTCATGGCAGGATGTCGTTGCATGATGGTTTTGTAAAGCTCGGTTGCTGGTCCCTGCAAAGTGCCGTCCTTAGATATCTCCGTACACAACACGTTCTTCACTCCCATGCCCTCGTACTTGTCGAGCAGTGTGAAAAGGTCGGTCGTGGAGTCCTCTTTCCATCCGTTTATAGACACCATGCCGTTGCGGACATCAGCTCCGAGTATGATGCGGTCGGCACCATAGCGTGCAATCCATTCCTCAAACAAGTGAGGGGCACTTATCGCCACGCTGCCAATTGTCACCATAGCAGCTCCGCAGTCAAACGCTGTGTGTATGTCTTCATCGGTCTTTATGCCTCCTCCGAAGTCTATTATGAGGTTCGTTGCTTCTGCAATCTGTTCCAGCGCCTTGCTGTTTACGATGTGTTTCGATTTTGCTCCGTCGAGGTCTACCACATGCAGTCGCTTCACGCCGAGGTCTTCAAATCTGCGTGCCATGTCCTTCGGGCTGTCTCCATACACCTTTTTCTGGGCATAGTCGCCTTTGGTGAGCCGCACACATTTTCCGTCAATTATATCGATAGCAGGAATTAGTTCAATCATAATTCAAGAAAGTTTTGTATTAGTTTCTCTCCTGCTTTACCGCTCTTTTCTGGGTGAAACTGTGTGGAGTAGAAGTTACCGATGTTTAATGCTGCGCTGTAAGGCGTTATGTAGTCGGCAGTTGCAATCGTGTATTCGCATTTTGGGACATAGAAACTGTGCACGAAATACATGTACTCGTCGGGGCGTATGTCTTTGAAAAGCGGCGATTTCAGGTCGCTTATGTTGTTCCATCCCATTGCAGGCACCTTGTCTTCGTGGCGCTGTGGCGTGAAGCGTTTCACGTCAACGGGAAATATGCCGATGCAGTCGGTGTCGCCTTCTTCCGAGTGTCGGCATAGCAGCTGTTGTCCGATGCATATTCCGAGAACCGGCTGGCGCAACTCTGCAATCAGCTTGTCGAGGTTATGCTCGCGCAAGTAGCCCATGGTGGTGCCTGCTTCTCCTTGTCCTGGAAACAATATGCGGTCGGCAGCCATCAGCCGTTCGGGGCTGTCTGTCAGCTCCGGTTCCACTCCGAGCCTTCTCAGTGCGTTTACAACGGAGTAGATGTTGCCAGCATTGTATTTTATTATTGCAACATTCATGCTTTCTCTTACCCTTCTCTTGTGTTAAAATCAGATGCGCCTTTTTGCTTCTGTGTTTTGCTGTGTGCAGTTAGGTGCAAGCTTATCTTATGCAAAGATAATGCAAACGAGTGCAATGTAAGCTTGCTTACAAATTGCCGAGTGCAGCTTATCTTATGCAAAGATAATAATTTTCTTTTATAAAGGCCCTATTGGTAGCATTAATTTGAAAATAATGCTCTATAAAAGTTGTAAATCGAAAGAGAAGACCGTTTGAAAGTTATGAAAATGGCGATAAAAGTGACTTTTTGCTTAAAATAAAAGACAAGGGCTTACGCCTTAATAGCATAAGCCCTGTTTTTGGTGATATTTTATCGTTTTGTCTTTCGTCGTTTGACACGTCATTATTTGTTGTCTTCTTCGCTCTCGCGCAGTATTATGCTTGTTGCACCTATTGTAAACAGACTTCCGTCGTGTATAACCCTGCGTTCCTTGTCGCCGAGTATCTCGTTGTCGACAAACGTTCCAGTGTAGCTTGGTCCGTCGCGCAAGATGTATTTTAGTCTGCCCTTTTTGTCTCTGCTTACGTTTATGATGCAGTGGTGCATGTCTATGCTCGGGTCGTTTGTCTCGATGGGACACGTCACACCGCTACCTTTCATGTAGCGTCCGATGGAGTTGTCGCCCATTTTAAGCGGGATAATCTGCTTGTAATGGAACACGTTTTCGATGACAACGATGCTGCCGTACTGCTTGTCTTCAACGATGTCTTCCGGGTTCTCGTCTTTCTGTCTGTCGCGTAGTTTGGAAACGCCGATGCGTATGCCAAACTGTTTGCCACATTCGGGGCATTCAAAGACCAGTGACTGGCCGTTTTGGTACTTCGTTTCGTCAAATGTTATGAAATTGTCGCACTTGGGACACCGTACTCTCTTCATTGAAGTGTTTCTGTTCTTTTTGTTTTTAAGTGTGTGATATGTAGATGGTTGCTGTGTCGGATATTGCTTGTTTGTTATTTCGTGTGCAATATCCAGCAGTCTGAAAATTCTGTGTCGTCGGCAAGTTTGCTACGCATGGATTGGGCAAGCTCTTGCGAGTCGTATTGTCCATATATCACCATGGTGTTGCCATTGCTGTGGCGCACCGTGGCGTCTTTATATCCACGTTCGTGTAGTTGTGCCACATATCGATCTGCACCGATGCGCGACACTCTGCTTGCCAGCACTATAGTGTAGTATTCGCTGTGCTCTGGTGCTTTCAGTTCAACCTTTTCCTCTTTTGCAGCTTTGGCTTTTTTCACCATAGCGTTTATTGAGTCGGCACAGGCTGCGGCAGACATCGTTTTGCTGTCGTCGCTTTGCGAGTCTTTGCTTGCTACGTTTTTAGACATCATGTTCAGCATGAAGTCGGCGCTTGCGTCATTGTTTGCGAGCCGATTCTTAGGACTACCTACGGGCGACGGAATCAGCAGCACGGCGGCGAGCACCACGCAAGCCACGGCAATGTCGCGCATTAGCATGGCGATGGTGTGTCGTGTCTCGTTTGAGTCGGTCTCTTCGTCGTTGTCGCTGTCGTCGCTGTCGGCAGTTATGATGCTAACTTCGTTGTTGCTGACAGCAGGCTCTTCTTTGGCGGTAACCGTAGTCTCGTCTTCTTTTGCCTCATGTTCGCTGCTGGCTATGACGGTCTGCGTTGCTGGTTCGGCAATCTTGCATACGTCAATGGCGTCGAGTGCGAAAAGGCTTGGGGTGAGTAGTCCAGCGAGGCAAGGCTCAAAGTCGTAGACGCCGCTGTCTGCAATCTTCAGCGTGCCAATGCCGTTGATGGCATATTCGCCGTAGTTCTCGATGCAGTGCTTCAGCTCTTCGGTGTCGGCTTCAATCTTTGCCATCGCCTCGGGATAGCTTATGTCATAGGTTTCGACGTATGACTGGGCGAGCAGCGAGTCATTCATCTTGAGCTGGCTATTGAACCCAATAGTGCGACGGGGAGGGTAGAATCGTCTGTCCTCCTCGTTGTAGTAGGCGTTCATGTGGTGTGCCATGAATCCACCAAACCCCGGCACGATTACGCAGTCGTTGTTTAGCAGAAGCCTTGTTATGTGTCGCTCAAGATTATTCATATCTGCAAAGATAGTACAAAATGCGGAGTCTTGCAACTTTTTACCATTAAAATTAGGTATAGGGACGAAAAGTAATCCTTTTCTTTGCAGTTCAATTTTATTGTTATATCTTTGCATGGATGATAGGCGGGTCTTGAGCGTTCAAGACCGCCGTTAAAAGCGAAAAATGAACAAGTTATCTATACTTACAATATGTGTTGCGCTACTGTGTATTGCATGCGGCAACAAAAACAAATCTGTACCGGAAGAACAGAACCTTGCTGCCAAGAAGGCGTTGCAGGGCGTATGGGTGGACGAGGAAGACGACGATGTGGCGTTCCGCATAAAGGGCGACACTGTGTATTTTCCTGACTCCACCAGCATGCCTGTCTATTTCATGATGAAGCGCGACTCATTCATCTTGTGTGGCGCCAACCGTGTGGCCTATCCTGTGGTAAAGCATACTCCTCATCTGTTTGTGTTTGTGAGCCAAAATGGTGAGCAGGTACGCCTCGTGAAAGGCGACGACGCTGCCTACATGCAGATGTTCAGTCCGCGCAAGACAGCGGTAGCTATAAACCAGCACAAGCAGCTGAAGCAGGACACGGTGGTGGTGTTCAACGACGAGCGCTACCATAGTTATGTGCAGGTAAACCCCACGACTTATAAGGTGGTGAAAGCCTCTTACAATGACGATGGAGTAGAGGTTGACAACGTGTATTATGACAATATAATACACCTCGGACTGTACCAGGGAAACCGCAAGATATATTCGCAGAACGTACTGAAGTCGCAATTTTCTTCGGTCGTGCCCGCTGGAGCACTCGAACAGGCTGTGTTCTCCAATCTCGTGTTCCTCCGTATGGACAAGGAAGGCGCTCACTACAATGCGGTTTTGGCAATTCCCGACTCCATGACGAGCTATATAGTCGAGTTCATTGTAGACTATAATGGAAAGGCAACGATAAAGGAGGGAAAGTAAGGGTGATGGCCCGATTTTGCAAAATAGGTCAGTTGACAAAATGATAGTACCCATTTGGACTTGTCAAACGGCCGTAGTGGCGTCGTCAAATGGGCGTAGTGGCAAGCTCATTAGGCCCCTTTGGGAAGTTTATGGCGTTTTTTACGTTTGTTAAGAATTGACGTTAGTTTTATGTACTTGAATCGTAGCAAAACGTCATGTATATCTTTAAAATGCTTACTTTTTGATTTTTGAGGTTATAAAATAAAAATAGGAGGAAAACGGTTTGCGTTTTCCTCCTACTCATATATAGCTATTCGGGTTGTTTGTTATTTCTCTTCGTTGATGTCCCAACCTACTGCTGATGCGCCGAGCACAGCTGCAGAAGAACCGTCAAGTCCGCTTACGAGGAACTTAGCCTTGCCCTTGAAGATGTTAAGCACGTTCTCGTCATATGCCTTCTTGATAGGATCCATAATCAGCGGACCGGCCTTTGTCAGACCACCGAAGAAGATAAATGCCTCGGGAGAAGAGAATGCGGCGAAGTCGGCGCATGCCTCACCGAGCATCTTGCCTGTGAAAGCGTAAACGCGCTGAGCCAGCTCATCGCCCTTTGATGCAGCGATAGACACGTCGAGAGATGTAATCTTCTCGGGCTCCATGTCGCGCAGCAGTGAAGGCTCGTCTGTAGTTGCCAGATATTCGCGTGCAGTACGTGCTACACCTGTAGCAGAGCAGTATGCCTCAAGGCAGCCGTTGCGACCGCATCCGCAAGAACGTCCGTTCTCGCGAACCATGATAACGTGTCCGAGCTCGCCTGCGAAGCCGTCGCAGCCATATACCATCTGACCGTTTACCACGATGCCTGAACCTACGCCAGTGCCGAGAGTGATGACGATGAAGTTCTTCATGCCACGTGCAACACCATAGGTCATCTCGCCGATAGCAGCTGCGTTAGCGTCGTTTGTTAGCGCTACGGGTATGCCGAGCTTCTTTGAGAACATGTCTGCCAGAGGCACGATGCCGTCGTGTCCCCACGGGAGGTTGGGTGCAAACTCAATGGTTCCGGTGTAGAAGTTGCCGTTGGGGGCGCCGATACCCATAGCCTTGATTTTGTCAATGCCACCTACCTGGTCGATGATTATCTGGAGGGCGTCTACTGCTGCGTCTACATACTCCTCAACAGTGTTGTAGCCTTGTGTCTTGATTGCGGTGGTAACCTTGATGTCTCCACGGCTGTCTACAATACCGAAGACGGAGTTTGTTCCGCCTAAATCCAAACCGATAACGTACGGTTTAATTGTCATTTCCTGACTCATGATGTTTCTTGTTATTTTTGTAATTAATAGTAATATGCATAAGCAGCATCAGTTCACGACACGCGTACTGACGCTTTTCACTTTGGCAAAGTTATTAAAAATACTTGTATGCTACAAAGTTTTGTAGCGAAAATTTGCCCATATCGCATAATTTTTGCAATTTTGCATCTGTTATGCAGTTCCCAATTCAGATTGACATTTTAGACTTTATATTCAAGGGCATGCTTATTGGCATTATGGCCTCGGCTCCGATGGGCCCGGTCGGGGTGCTTTGCATCCAGCGCACGTTGAACAAAGGCCGCTGGTATGGATTTATCACAGGCATCGGTGCGACGGTAAGCGACCTTATATATGCTCTTTTTACAGGCTTTGGCATGAGTTTCGTGATGGAGTTTATCCAGAACGAGCGTAGCCGTTTCATTCTTCAGATATGCGGTAGCATTGTGCTTCTGCTTTTCGGAATATATTGTTATCGTTCCGACCCTACGCGTAAAATTCATAAGAGCAACCGACCGAGCAAGGGCACCTTGCTCCACAATGGCGTGACAGCATTTATTGTCACGGTGCTCAATCCTCTTATCGTGTTTTTGTTCATATTCCTGTTCGCACAGTTTGCGTTTATTGTGCCTGCGCGACCGTTGGAGATGACGGTGGGTTATGTCAGCATCATCGGCGGTGCTTTGCTGTGGTGGTTTGGCTTGACATGGCTCGTAGACAAGGTGAGAGGTAAGTTTGACGACAACGGCATACTCATTATCAACAGAGTGGTGGGCTGCATAGTGATGATATTCTCAATCATTATGCTGTTCGGACTCGTGTTCAATCTTTATAAACTACCGTATTAGCGCCTGTCGATGGGTGCTGGATGTGGCAGCATGGGCTGTGTTTGGTTGTCGGAAGGTAGCGCCCCCCCCCGTCTGCCAAGTGTTTTGATATGACTGCATAACAACGAAATTATATTTATAATATGTTTATATCTCAAGAACTTAGAAAGAAAAGCATAGCAGAATATGTGCTCTATATGTGGCAGGTAGAGGACCTTATCCGTGCGTATGGATGCTCGCTGTCAAGAATAAAGAACGAGTATGTCAGTAGATTTGCAGACTACACGGACGAGCAGCGCGAGGAACTCACCGACTGGTATGGCGACTTGATAAGAATGATAAACCAGGAAGGCAAACGCGAGAAGGGTCATCTCCAGATAAACGACATCGTAGTGAAGGACATGACTGACCTCCATCTGCAGCTCTTGGATAGCACGAAGTTTCCGTTCTATAATGCAGAATATTATAAGGTGTTGCCTTTTATCGTGGAATTGCGTAACAAAGGTGGCAAGGAAACGGGCGAGATAGAGACTTGTCTTAACGCTCTCTATGGCACCATGATGCTGCGTCTGCAAAAGCGCGAGATTGGTCCCGAAACCTTGCATGCCGTAAAGGAGATAACGACGTTTATCGGTATGTTGAGCGACTATTACATTAAAGACCGCACCGAGGGACTCGAATTTGACTAAACGGTCGGTTTACAATTGTGACATGACATTTGAATATGAATATTAAGCAGCGGTGCGCTGCGTGATAAAGAACAATAAATGAATCCAGAAATAGAAAGAAGACGAACCTTTGCCATCATCTCTCACCCCGATGCTGGTAAGACTACACTGACAGAAAAATTCCTCTTGTTCGGAGGACAAATACAGGTTGCCGGAGCCGTTAAGAGCAACAAGATTAAGAAAACGGCAACATCGGACTGGATGGAGATAGAGAAGCAGCGTGGCATCTCGGTTTCCACGTCTGTGATGGAGTTTGACTACGAAGGCTATAAGGTCAACATCCTTGACACGCCTGGTCACCAGGACTTTGCCGAAGACACATTCCGCACGCTTACTGCCGTAGACTCGGCTATTATTGTGGTGGATGGTGCCAAAGGTGTGGAGACCCAGACACGTAAGCTCATGGAGGTATGCCGCATGCGCAACACCCCTGTCATCGTGTTCATAAACAAGATGGACCGCGAGGGTCGTGACCCGTTTGATTTGCTCGACGAACTGGAGGAGGAGCTGAAGATAAGTGTGCGTCCGCTGTCGTGGCCTATAAACATTGGCGCTAAGTTCAAGGGAGTATATAATATTTATGAGAACAAACTCGACTTGTTCAAGCCTGACAAGCAGCGTGTGACCGAAAAGGTGGAGGTAGACATCGACAGCGCAGAGCTGGAGCATCAGATTGGCGACCAGGATGCCAAGCAGTTGCGTGACGACCTCGAGCTGATAGACGGCGTCTATCCTGAGTTTGACGTAGAGGAGTACCGCAAGGCAGAGGTGGCACCAGTGTTCTTTGGTTCTGCCCTCAACAATTTCGGTGTGCAGGAACTTCTCAACTGTTTCGTAAAGATTGCCCCGTCGCCCCGTCCCACAAAGGCGGAGGAGCGCATGGTAAGTCCAGAGGAACCTAAGTTTACGGGCTTCATTTTCAAGATTACGGCAAACATCGACCCCAACCACCGTTCTTGTATCGCTTTCTGTAAGGTGTGCAGCGGACGTTTCGAGCGTAACCACCCATATCTGCATGTGCGTCTTGACAAGACGGTAAGATTCTCAGCTGCCACTCAGTTTATGGCGCAGCGCAAGAGCACGATTGATGAAGCGTTCCCTGGCGATATCGTGGGATTGCCCGACAACGGCATATTCAAGATTGGTGACACACTGACCGATGGCGAACTTCTGCACTTCCGTGGTCTGCCGTCGTTCTCACCAGAGATGTTCAAGTACATTGAAAACGACGACCCTATGAAGGCAAAGCAGCTTGAGAAGGGTATAAACCAGCTTATGGACGAAGGTGTGGCACAGCTGTTTGTCAACCAGTTCAACGGTCGCAAGATTATCGGTACTGTCGGACAGCTTCAGTTTGAGGTCATACAGTATCGTTTGCAGAACGAGTACAATGCCAAATGTCGTTGGGAGCCGATACATCTCTACAAGGCTTGCTGGATAGAAAGCGACGACCCCGCAGAGTTGGAGGCTTTCAAGAAGCGCAAATACCAGTACATGGCAAAAGACCGTGACGGCCGTGACGTGTTCCTTGCCGATTCGGGTTATGTGCTGAGCATGGCACAACAGGATTTTGAACATGTGAAGTTCCACTTCACAAGCGAGTTCTAACTCTGTACCCGTTGGCGGAATTAATTTAAGTTGATAAATATGAGTAAAAAGTTGTACATATCGCTGATTTTTAGTAACTTAGTGGTGTCCAAAACATTAAGTCCAAACCATCGTATGTACAACCTTTA
>Ga0129313_1002322_pt1 | contig 10181 bp, 7 predicted proteins | sample O1105metagenome_FD_94436 | JGI IMG/M metagenome (GOLD analysis project Ga0129313, IMG submission 94436) | Orangutan group fecal microbial communities from fecal samples from Wisconsin, USA - O1105 metagenome | ecosystem: Host-associated > Mammals > Digestive system > Large intestine > Fecal... | reverse complement strand
GTCAATCACTCGATGCCCATTGCGACACACGGTTTGATGCCTTCTGCGACAAGTATGAAAAGTATTTGCCAGCAGGAACCAAGGAGAAGATGAAGGCGAAGAACGGAGCTGTGGAGCAACTGGACTGTCTCATCACAGAATGCACCAAAGCCAATCGGAGCATCTACCTTTTTATTGATGAGTACGACCACTTCACCAACAAGATACTATCAGAGCCCAATTGCCTCAACGATTACAAGAGCGAGGCTCATGGTACAGGCTACTTACGCAATTTCTTCGACACCATCAAAGCTGGCACTGACACCGCCATCAAGAGAGTATTCGTTACGGGTGTAAGTCCTGTAACATTAGACGACCTGACAAGTGGCTTCAATATCGGAACCAACTACTCGCTCAGCTATGAGTTCAACCAAATGACAGGTTTCACGGAGAAAGAAGTACGTGAACTCCTGACCTACTACTCCACCGTCACCAAGTTCAACCACAGCATTGACGAACTGATTCGCATCATGAAGCCATGGTACGATAACTATTGCTTTGCAGAGCAGGCGTATGGTGAAACAAGTATGTACAATTCCAACATGGTGCTCTACTTCATCGACAACTACATACGAAGTGGAGGAAGAATCCCCGAAAACATGATAGAGGAGAACATTCGGGTGGATTACAACAAACTGCGAATGCTCATCCGTCACGACAGGGAGTTCGCCAATGACGCTTCCATCATCCAGCGATTGGTGACACGAGGTTTCGTCACAGGCAATCTAAAGCCAGGATTCCCTGCCGAAAGCATCTGCGACCCAGACAACTTCGTAAGCCTTCTCTACTACTTCGGCATGGTAACCATAGACGGCACATACAAAGGCGAAACTAAGTTTGTCATTCCCAACGAAGTGGTGAGAGAACAAATCTTCAAGTATCTGCTTGACACATACAACGAGAACGATCTATCTTACAACACATACGACTTCGGAAAATTAGGAAGCAGATTAGCCTATCGAGGCGAATGGAAACCTTACTTCGAGTATATCGCCGACTGCATACATCGCTACTCTTCACAGAGAGACAAACAGAAGGGTGAGGCTTTCGTGCATGGTTTCACCCTGGCGCTTACCTGCATGACGCGTTTTTATCGTCCAATATCCGAGACAGACACTGAGGAAGGCTATGCCGACATATTCTTATGCCCCCTTCTCGACAACTACAGAGATATGGAGCATAGCTATATCGTGGAACTAAAATATGCCAAAGGCAAAGATACCGAAGCCAAGGTAGAGCAGCTAAAGAAACAAGCAGCCGAACAGGTAAATCGCTATGCTGATACGGTTGTGGTAAAAGAAGCTGCCAAATACACCAAACTGCACAAACTGGTAGTTATCTTCAAGGGAACCAACATGGTGGTTTGCGAAGAGATAGAGGACAACGAATGATAAAACGAATGATAAAAGCATAAAAGAGGGTGTGTCATGGACTTATGACACATCCTCTTATCTTTTTTGCGGAAAAACTTACCGATTTTACGTAAATAGCGGAAACGTTTACGTAGATTTTAACACACCATATTTATTAAAAAACCAAAAAAGATAGTATCTTTGCAGCGAAGAAATATATTTTTTTACTAATCTAACCAAATAAATGTATGTCTGGTAATTTAAAACAAATTAGAATTGCGTTGGTTAGCATCATGCTGTTTTTTGCAGCAAGCCTATCTGCGCAAACCGTAAAGGGTACAGTTATCGACAATACGGGCGAGCCAGTTATCGGCGCCTCTGTCTTCGAGCAGGGTGTGCAGAGCAATGGCGTTGCTACCGATATTGATGGTAATTTCACCTTAACATTGAAAGGCAACAGTAAGAAACTGAAGATCTCATACATCGGTATGAAGACTCAGATCGTAAATGTTGCAGGTAAATCAACCGTTTCCGTTAAGCTCGAGGACGAGTCCAACAGCCTCAACGACGTTGTCGTTATCGGTTACGGTACAGTAAAGAAGAAGGACTTGACAGGTTCTGTGTCTTCCATTTCTTCTAAGGAAATCGCCAACGTTCCTGTATCTAACGTCAGCGAGGCCATGACCGGTAAGTTGGCTGGTGTGAACATCACCACAACCGAAGGTTCACCTGATGCTGATGTGAAGATTCGTGTACGTGGTGGTGGTTCTTTGTCACAGGACAACTCTCCTCTTTACATTGTTGATGGCTTCCCAGTAAGCTCTATCAGCGATATCGCTCCCAGCGAAATTGCAACCATCGACGTTTTGAAGGATGCCTCTTCTACAGCTATTTATGGTGCCCGTGGTGCTAATGGTGTTATCATCATTACTACAAAGAGTGGTTCTGAAGGTAAGACTCAGGTAAACTTCAACGCTTCGTACGGCTGGAAGAAGAACGCTAAGGAAATCGAAGTTCTCAATCCTTATGAATTCGTACTCTACCAGTACGAAACTGCAAGCGCCAGCAACAACCCATCAAACCTGGGTGGTAGCAACTATGGTAACTATGCAGACTATGACATCTGGAAATCAAGAGCAGGTCACAACTTCCAGGATGAGGTATTCGGCCGTACAGGTACACAGGCTATCTACAATGCCAACGTAAGTGGTGGTAGCAAGGACTTCAAGTACAATGTAAGCTATGCTCACAATCAGGAGAACAGCATCATGGAGAAGTCTGGCTACAACAAGGACAACATCGGTGCCAAGTTGCAGGCCAAGCTCAACAAGTGGCTTACATTCGACTTTAATGCTCGTATGGCATACCAGAAGATCAAGGGCCTTAGCGGTGGTGCTGACACCAATGATAGCAATGCAGCCAACTCAACCGTAGCACAGACCATCACCTTCGCTCCTATCCAGGAGTTGGTATCTGCTGATGAAGACGAGGAAAACTCATCTTCTTCCCGCCGCTCACCAATGGAGCGTCTGGATGGTACTTACAAATTGCAGACACGTTTCCAGCAGAACTACAATGCTGCTCTGACATGGAAACCATTCAAGCACTGGACAGCCAAGACCGAGTTTGGCTATGGCTGGAAATACTATGACACAGACCAAGCATGGACTGCTTTGGCTGTTAACAACTCTAAGTTTGGTCACAATGGTCGCCCTCAGGCTCAGTTCGTACGCGACACATACAAGTCATGGCGCAACGCCAATACTTTGACTTATGACAACAATAAGCTCTTCGGTGGCCGTGATCACCTGAACGTATTGATTGGTCATGAGTGGAGCTCTGATATGCAGACTACACGTACCAGCACATCAGTAGACTTCCCTGTAGATTTCACTATCGATCAGATTCTTTCTTTCACCAATACAGCAGAAAGCACTCTTGGCAATGAGGTTGACATCAAGGCTAAGGACAATATGCTTTCTTTCTTCGGCCGTATCAACTACACCTTGGCAGACAAGTACTTGATGACCTTCACTCTGCGTGAGGATGGTTCTTCTAAGTTTGGTAAGGGCAATCGTTGGGGCTTGTTCCCATCATTGGCTTTGGCTTGGCGTATGTCTGACGAGAAGTTTATGAAGGGTGCCGACAAGTGGCTCTCTAACTTGAAGCTTCGTCTTTCTTTGGGTACAGCAGGTAACAACCGCATCCCTTCTGGTATGCTTTCTCCTACTTATGGCGTGGCTGATGCTGCTGGCAAGCACCCAGGCTTCAATGAGGTGAACACTGGTATGCTCGAGTCTTATAAGGCTAACGGCAAGACCGTTCTCTACAATCCTAACTTGAAGTGGGAAACCACTACAACCCGTAACTTCGGTATCGACTACGGTTTCCTCCGTGGCCGCATCTACGGTACTTTGGACTTCTATTGGAATACAACCAAAAACTTGCTGATGCTTCAGACTCTACCTTCAGCAACAGGTTATGAGCGTCAGTACCAGAACGTAGGTACTACCTCTAACAAGGGTATTGAGTGGGCACTGAATGCTGCTATCATAGACAGCAAGAAGTTTAACCTCAACTTCAACTTCAACATCTCTTACAACAAGAACAAGATTGACAAGTTGGAAGGTGGCGAGCACTTTGAGACATCAAGCTGGGGTGGTACCAAGGTAACCAAGGGTAATGGTGACTTCCTGCTCGAGGAAGGTGGCCGCTTAGGTGAACTTTGGGGCTACAAGCAGCAAGGTTTCTATACCGTATTCGACCCTGCAACAGGCACAGGCGACCTTATCTATGATGGTGCCAAGTGGCGCTTGGCTACAGAGGCTGACGGTCATGTAGGTGGTGACGTAAATAACAAATCTTACTCTAAGTTTGGCGGTTCTCTCTATCCTGGTGGTGCCAAGGTAGAATGTGATGAGAATGGTGATCCTGTCTTCCAGCGCTTGGGTAATACCGTTCCTGAAGTAACTGGTGGTTTCGGTTTCGATGGTATGTGGAAGACCAACTTTGGTAACTTCGACTTCAACATCTTCTGTAACTATTCTTTGGGCAACAAGATCTACAATGCTACAGCACAGGGTGCTTCTTTCTACAGCGGTACTTCTGCAGGTTGGAACATTATCAATGATTACAACTCTAACAACCGTTACACATGGGTAGACCCAACTAATGGTTTGAACCTCGGTCGTCCTTCAAGTTCAACTGTTGAAGCTTATGGTGGTGTTGAGGGCTTGATGAGCCGTCTCAACGAGATCAACGCCAATGCTAACGTATGGAATCCAGCAGCCAACAGCAATATGGTGATCTTGGATACCTACTTGGAGGATGCTTCATTCTTGCGCATCAATAACATTACCGTAGGTTACACATTGCCTAAGAACTGGGTAAAGAAAGCATGGCTTGAGAGCGTACGTGTATACTTCACTGCTTACAACGTATATTGCTTCACCAACTACAGTGGTTACGACCCAGAGGTGGACACATCTTCTAAGGGCAATCCTATGACACCAGGTATCGACTACGCTGCTTATCCTAAGAGCCGTTCTTTCGTAGCTGGTATTAACGTGACATTCTAACTTAGACAAAGGAGAAAACAAAATATGAAAAAGATATTAGGAATAGCAGCACTCTCAATGGGTGTCATGCTGACAAGTTGCTCCGACTTCCTTGATCAGAAAGCTGACTCAGCTCTGGACCAGGAGAACGTGTTCAACTCAAGCTATTTCACAGGTCTTGAAATCAACAAGATTTATGGTGATTTCGGACAGGATAATATGTATGCCAACCGTATGACCATCTCTTACGGTGCCAACACAGATACCGAGTTAATCGATGGTTTGGGCTCTACCTCAACATCTTCTAACGAGCGTGGTTACATGAACTATAATGGTACTGCAGGCGGATGGGCTAACTTGGGTACAACATGGACCAACATCTATGGCTGTATCGAATATTGCAACAAAGCCATCGAAGGTATCCGCAACAGCACTATCGCTGAAGAAACAGCCATGAAACGCTACTTAGGCGAAGTACTGACTCTTCGTGCTATGCTCTACCTCGACTTGGTTCGCCTTTGGGGTGATGTGCCTTACAAGACATCTGCTACCAAGCCTGACTTGAGCGATGCCTACGAGGGAAAGACCGACCGTGATATAATTCTCGATGGTCTGCTCGAAGACTTGGAAGAGGCTTCTAACTTGCTACCATGGGCAGGTACAGGCAACTATACTACAGAGCATGCTACTAAGGGTTATGCTGATGCTCTCTATGCACAGGTAGCCTTGACACGTGCAGGCTATGCTATCCGTGAAAGTGCTAAGGAAGGTTACGAGAATCTCCCAGAGTTCTCTGATCCTACTTATCCTACACAGCGTCCTGACGAGGCTACCCGTAAGGTATACTACGAGAAGGCTTTGGCTAAGTTGACTGAGATTATCAAGAGTGGCAAACACAGCATGAACCCAAGTTTCAAGAACGAGTGGCAGCTTCTCTGTGCCCGTCAGCTTGATCAAACCTACAAAGAGAACATCTTTGAGATACCTATGTTGCTGAATGTTACAGGCGAGCTTGGTTATACAGTAGGTAAGCGTATCAAAGGTTCTACATCAGAATTTGGTAAGAAAGGTAACTCTACTGGTAAATTGAATACCACAGCTACCCTCCTCTACTCTTACGAGAAGGATGACACACGCCGCAACGTAACATGCTGCCCTGTACAGTATGGAGAATTAAATGGTCAAACCGTAGAAGGTATCGGAGATGTAAAACCAGACAAGCAGAGCGTGAAGCCATTCGGCATCACTATTGGTAAGTGGCGTCCTGAGTGGATGGGCGAAGAGTGGAAGGCTGCAGCAAAGGCATCTACAGAAAAGGTAACCACAGGTGTTAACGTTGTAAAGATGCGCTACTCACAGGTTCTGTTGATGTATGCAGAGGTAATGAACGAGTTGGCTGGTGCCAATGGCAACTACCAGGGCGATGCTGGCATGACAGCACTTCAGGCTTTGGCTATGGTTCATAACCGTGGTGTGAAGGAAAGCAACAACGATACTTCTATCGAAGGTGACTTCTTGCAGGCTGCTGCCAACCACAACAAGGAGCAGTTCTTGAACGATATCGCTCAGGAGAATGCTTGGGAGTTGACTGGCGAATGTGCACGTAAGTGGGATCTCGTACGTTGGGGTATGCTGGCAAGCAAAATAGCAGAAGCTAAGGCTGAGTATGCTCAGAAATGTATGGAGTGGCCTACCACTATCTACTTCAACTATACCGATGCCACTAAGACTCGCATCGACGAGAGTTCTATCGCTTGGTATGGCTTAGAGAATGGCAAGACCGAGACTGACTATGATAACAAAGCTACAGGTTGTGGTTTTGAAGACGAAGAGGCAAGAGACAAATCTAACTCTGAGTATACTAAAAACCTGAAGACCATCAGTGCAGGTCTTGTAGGTACAAGCATCGACGGTACATTAGAAACACCTGACCATGGTGTGAAGAACCGTTACATCTTGCCTATCTACACCAAGACTATTGCCGACTCAAGAAACGCTTTGGCAAACTCTTATGGTTTCTAATCATTAACAAAAGACAACAATGAAAACAATAAAATATTCAGTTTGGGCCATCATGTTGCTCGCTGCAACATTGGTCTCTTGTACTGACAAGATGGACTGGGACATCGACCCAACCTTAGACCGCTGCTTTAGCGCAACATCTCTGTCAGTAGATCCAACAGACACTGAGGCTGAAGTCACCTTCGATGCCGGCATGATGAAGGCAAATGGTGCAGAGAAATTTGAGATTCAAGTGAGTACTGCTACTTTGGAAGACGATGAGGCATGGGACAATTCTGACGAGGTGCTTACCTTCGAGACTGATAACAGTCCTTATACCATCACTGGTCTTATTGGCGATACAGAGTACTCACTCCGTATGCGTGCGCTATCTTCTCAGAAGACTGCCAGCCATTGGGTACACTATGCTTCAAGCACAAAGACTACCTTCAAGACCAAGTCTGAGCAGATCATGAATGCTGTAGCAAACGCTGATCGTGGTGAAGACTTCATCACCGTATCTTGGGACGCAAGCAAGGCTGTTACCAAGTTGACTGTATCAGATGGTACAGAAGAGGAAGGACAGGAGCCACGCACCATCGAGTTGGATGACGAGGCAAAGGCTGCAGGCCGCTATACCATTACAGGTTTGACACCTTCAACCAATTACACCATCAACATCTATTACAATGACACAAAGCGTGGTTCTGTTACAGCAAGCACTGCTGCTGCAATGCCTGCTGGTGACGAGAAGGTAGAGTTGGATCCATCTATCACAACCATCAACAACGACGTGATTGCAAACATCGTAACTGCTGCTAAGGAGAAGACTGGTAAGACCAATGTTGCTATTACCATCGGTTTGCAGGCTGGTCAGACTTACACCATGGTTTCTACAGCAGAGGATGGTACAGATGCCAACGTAAAGATTCCTGAGGGTGCTTCAGTTACATTCTTCGGCTTAGCAGGCGAGAGCAAACCTGTATTAAATTGGAAGAAGTGCCTCGACATCGCAGGCTCACACGCTTACATCCGTTTCCAGAACGTAAGTATGAAGGATACTGGTTGCCAGTACCTCATCAACCAGGATAAAGATGCTGCAGTAGGTGAATTGTCATTCACAGATTGTACATTCTCTGGCTTCGAAAGTTCTGTATTCCGTACAAAGGGTGGCGTAGTTAGTGTTGATAAGATTTTGGTTGACAACTGTGTGATGACCAACATGTCTACTGGTGGTGGTTACCCAGTATTCTACATCGGTCATGTCAACACAAATGTAGGTAAGTTGGAATTGAAGAATTCTACATTCGATACTACAAGCCACAACTTCATCCAGTTGAAGGCTGCTATCTCTGGCGGCGTGACTATCAGCGACTGTACCTTCTACAACAACGTTGCCGGTAGTAAGTATTTCATGGATTCCAACAAGTTGAGCACCAACCTGACTATCATCAGAACTGTTCTTGGTATGTCCATGGATGCAGCAGCAAGAGGTGTCCGCACTACAGGTTCTATTGTTATCAACGAATCTATGCGTGCAAAGGATTGTGTTTACGGTTCTAACGACATCAAGGAGTTCGCTGCAGGCAGCTTGACATCAGATGAGATCTTCACTGATCCTGCCAACCACAACTTCACAATGAAGATAGACGACCGTATCGGTGATCCACGCTGGTACAAAGCAGAATAAACAAATGGAAAGCATCGACAAGATGCTCCATAATAACAAACAATAAAGGAAGTGCAATGCTCACATCGGGCATTGCACTTTTTTATTATTTCACTTGGAAGTTATCAAGAAAAAATGTAACTTTGCAAAATTAAACTTATAAGAAAGCCCTTATGAATAATATTAGAACTAATTCACAAGACGCGACTTCAGAAAAATATTATATCTCTCCAAAAGTGAAAGCATTGGAGAGCGGTTTTATATGTCCTAAAGACTTGTCCTTTGATTACAAAAAAGAATTATCAGATTCAGCAATAAAGAAATATCTATGAAACTATTTTTAGATACAAACGTACTTATAGATTTAATTTTGGAGAGGTAGCCATTTTATCAGGCTGCAGCTATGATTATTTCTTATGCAGAAGAAAATAGAGTCCAAATCTGTGTTAGTTCTTTATCCCTCGTTACTACCAATTTTATATGTATAGAACGATGCAAGATGCCTATTGAAATCTTCAGAAATAAAATTAATTTCCTTAGAGATTTTATGGAAATCTGTTCCGTTGATAACACGGACATATACAACTCCTACGACTCTTTGTGGAAAGATTTTGAGGATGGAGTACAATATTACTCTGCAAAAAGGACTAATGCCGATTATATAGTAACAAGAAACAAAAAGGATTTTGAAGAAAATGATATAAAAGCAATAACATTGAATGAAACCTTCAATCTTCTTAAATGAATTAATAGATTTGAAGCATATGAAGACTTTAGAGAAAATGCCTTTCGAGGCTCAGCACAAAATATTCAAAAGACTGGCAGAAATAGCAGACTCAAAGACCCTGACAAAAGAAGAGCAGGAGAAATACGACAACAGCATGATGGTCATGTGGGACAATTATGCAGTATATAAGCATGCAGAGGAAAAAGGAACAATAAAAGGAGAAGCAAAAGGAAGAGCTGAAGGAAGAGCTGAAGGTAAAAAAGAAAAAGCTAAAGAAATCGCCCTCAATCTCCTTGCATACCATACACCAATAGAGGTCATTGCAAAAACAACAGGCTTAACTATAGAAGAGGTTAAGAAACTGAAACCATAAAACAAAGAAGCGTACAAAGAGCACGTACAACTATACAGAGCGTGTAAACTAAATGTAACATAATACAGTTTAGTTTACACGCTCTTTACAATTTAAGAAAGCATATAAGAATCCAAGAATATTACAAACGATCCTTTTGCCCTGGTTTCAAAGTCTTGTAATCAATTTTCATCTTTGAAAATTCACGCTTCAGTTTCTCCACAATAGGATTTGCCCTATTAGAAGGACATGAAGTTGCCACCAATCTTGCCTTACGCATTTTATTGGAAGGAGCTGCAAAAATATTGTTTTTGGCAGTAGCTATCAGTTGCTCTATACCATGAATGGCATCATGCCCTTTTAATTCTACAAATATTTGCGCCCATTCTTCGGATGGGGAACTTTTAGTATTGACTAATATCAGCTTATCACATTTACGACCTGTTTTTATAATTTCACCATCCACTTGAAAAACAACAGAAGG
>Ga0129313_1002320_pt1 | contig 10190 bp, 3 predicted proteins | sample O1105metagenome_FD_94436 | JGI IMG/M metagenome (GOLD analysis project Ga0129313, IMG submission 94436) | Orangutan group fecal microbial communities from fecal samples from Wisconsin, USA - O1105 metagenome | ecosystem: Host-associated > Mammals > Digestive system > Large intestine > Fecal... | reverse complement strand
TGTAATGGCTTGGGCTGCCAAGTATCGTACATTAAAGGTTCGTACAAACGCTGATACACCTGCAGATGCTAAGAAGGCTCGTGAGCTGGGCGCTGAGGGTATCGGACTTTGCCGTACCGAGCATATGTTCTTCGAGGAAGACAGAATCGCAGCATTCCGTGAGATGATCTGTTCCGATACTGTAGAGGAGAGAGAAGCAGCACTGGAGAAGATCCTGCCTTATCAGCAGAACGACTTCAAGCAGCTGTATGAGGCTCTGGAGGGTAACCCTGTTACCATCCGTTTCCTGGATCCGCCTCTGCATGAGTTCGTTCCTACCGAGGAAGCTGACATTGAGAAGCTGGCTAAGGCACAGGGCAAGAGCGTAGAGACCATCAAGACCATCATCGCTTCCCTGCATGAGTTCAACCCTATGATGGGTCACAGAGGATGCCGTCTGGCTGTTACTTATCCTGAAATTGCCAAGATGCAGACCAAGGCTGTTATCCGTGCGGCAATCGAGGTTAAGAAGGCACATCCCGACTGGAATGTAGAGCCCGAGATCATGATTCCTCTGGTATGTGAAGTGAAAGAGCTTAAGTTCGTTAAGAAGGTAGTTGTAGAGACCGCTGATGCTGAGATCGCAGCTGCCGGTGTAGATATGAAGTACGAAGTAGGTACCATGATCGAGATCCCCAGAGCAGCTCTGACTGCCGATGAGATCGCTAAGGAAGCTGATTTCTTCTGCTTCGGTACCAACGACCTGACCCAGATGACCTTCGGCTTCTCCCGTGATGATGCAGGTAAGTTCCTGAACGCTTACTATGACACCAAGATCTTCGAGAATGATCCGTTCGCTAAGCTGGATCAGACCGGTGTCGGCAAGCTGATGGAGATGGCTATCAAGCTTGGTAAGCCTGTAAATCCTAAGCTGCACGTTGGTATCTGTGGTGAGCACGGCGGAGATCCTTCTTCCGTAGAGTTCTGCCACAAGATCGGTCTGGATTATGTATCCTGCTCACCTTTCCGTGTACCTATCGCAAGACTGGCTGCTGCACAGGCTGCTATTGCTGACAAGTAAGGAAAGTCGGGAAGACGATCTGAGAGGGTATTACACAAGCAATAAATTGGGGTATATGAGAATATGACGAGAACCTCATTACTGATAGAAATATCAGTAATGGGGTTCTTTTTTGGAAAAATATTGTGTGGGTGTCATACCGTAGTATTTTTTGAAAACCCGGTAAAAATAGGACACGCTCTGGAAACCGCAGGTCTTGCTGATGACAGAGAGGGAATTGCCGCCCTGTTCCATCTGGTGTATGGCGTGACGGAGGCGAAGCATATTAATATATTCTTTTACGGTGAGAGATTCCGTCTGCCGGACAGCCCGGTGGACATAGCTCTCGGAGACTCCACAGGATTCGGCGATATCCCGGACGGTCTGAATCGTGGTGTAGTTGGTGGTAATATAATGAATGATCCGCTGAAAACCGGAGGCTTTATTTTCACTGACGGGAATCTCATTATCTAACGGATGCTGATGCCGAAAATCGTTGAGATCTGTAAGAATCTGTGCCAATAACAGGTAGGCAGTGGGAGATTTGCAGCAGGAAGCTGCGTTCCAGTCGAGGAGCTTTTGTCTGTAATCCTCAGGTATGAAAATGATCGGTGACTTGAAACAAGTCAGATAGGAAGATACTACGACGGGTAAAAAGTATTTTTCCAGGTAGGCTTTTGAAAAATGAATGCAGATCCCGGTATAATCCGTGTCACCGACACTTCGGTGAGAGATATTGCTCTCAAACAGGCTTGCCATGCCGGTTTCTACCCGGTAGGTGATATCGCCGATGGTAACCAGACGCTCTCCGGAGAGCAGAATATAGATTTCATAGTTGGTGTGGTGATGCGAATAGGGCATGGACCACCCTTTTTTTGTATCTTCATAGGATATTTCAAAATCTTCATATAAAAAAGTTCTTCTATCTGTCATTTCTGATTCACTCCTTCACACATATTATATCAAAAAAGTTCAGGATAATGCAATAAATATAAAGAATAGTTCATGATAATGAATTTAAAACACTAAAAGTAAGCTATATAATGATTCCGTAATGAAGAAGAAAAATATCAGAAAAATTACTGTGGATTTACTATGGAATTTTTCTGTACCGAAAAGCGCTTGTGGGATGGAGTCATATATGAAAATATTGTTGGATGGAAGCTGGCACGTGGAACTGGAGGACGGAACCACGGGACAGATGGATCTGCCGGGAACATTGGATGAGAACGGGATCGGACATCGAGATGTGGGAGCCAATCAGTGGCACCCAGATGCTGCGCTGGGAAATGCTGCGGGAGAGATAGACATAGATGCACCGATCGCTACAAGATTTACCAGGCGGCATACCTATGAAGGAAAAGCGCGGATCAGCCGCAGGATAAAAATAACGGAATATGGCATGGAGCGGCTGTTCGTACGAGTGGAACGGGCGCGTGCGCTGCGATTGTTTGTGGATGGAGCAGAAAGCTGCATCTTTCGGCAGGGAACGCTGAGTACACCTTACATTTTTGAACTGACCGGAGTGACACCGGGAGAACATGAATTTACGTTTCTTTCGGATAACAGCTACCCGGGAATGCCAAAAACTGCTATCTGCTATTCTTCCGCGGCAACAGATGAGACACAGACGAACTGGAATGGGATACTTGGCGAATGCAGCATGTATACCCGACCGCAGAATTTTATAGACAGTCTCCGAGTATATCCGAGAGCGGTAAAAAAGGAAGAGAAAAATAAAGCAGATAGCTATGTGATAGATGTCTGTGTGGAGCTGGCACCGGGCGCAAAGGAAATATATAAAGATGCGAAAATCGTATTGCAGTCAGAGACTCTGGTAGCAGGAAAGTTAGAAAACACACAGATGTTGACGGAAATTTTCAGCTGCTCCGGGGAGAAATTAGCGGAAGCCGAAGCAGATAAACAGGAGAATCCGGAAATAGTGGAAATCTGGTTCCGCGATCTGCCCCTGCGGGAGAATGTGAAGCTGTGGGACGAAGCCGAAGGCAATCTCTATGAGATGGTTGCAATCCTGGATAGCGGTATGTCGACAGAAGATGAAGTTGGTAGCGATGCTGAGTGCCGAATCCGTTTCGGCATCCGCTCCTTTGGCGATAACGGCAGTGGCAGGCTGGCGCTGAATGGCAGGACAATTTTCCTGCGGGGTGAGGCGAACTGCGCAGAATATCCGGAGACCGGACATCCACCCATGACCATTCCGGAATGGAAAGAGATGTTATTAAAATATCGCAGTTATGGAATAAACTGTGTAAGATTCCATTCCCACTGTGAGCCGGAGGCGGCATTTGCGGCAGCGGATGAGCTGGGGATGCTGCTGCAGCCGGAACTGTCTCACTGGGATCCGAAGGATGCCTTTGGAACGGAGGAAAGTTACCGGTATTACCGGGCAGAACTTGCGGGCATATTGAAAACCTATGCCAATCATCCTTCTTTTGTAATGCTTACTCTGGGGAACGAATTGCAGGCACAAGGGAAAGGCAGAGAGCGGATGCGGGAACTGGTCAGAACAGCGAAAAGGCTGGATCCTACCAGGCTGTATGCGAACGGATCCAATGCCTTTTATGGGGAAGAAGGATGTGACTCAGAGAGCGATTTCTATACATCGCAGAGTTGCAGGAATGTGGTCATCCGGGGAACTTTCTCCGGTATGCGGGGATACATTAACGAAAATTATCCATCGGCAGATCACGCTTATGATGCAGCGATGGTAGAGATCCGAAAGGAATATCCTAAGCCGGTATTCAGTTTTGAAGTGGGGCAGTTCGAAGTGCTGCCGGATTTTGAGGAGCTGAAAAGCTTTCATGGAATATCGGATCCGGTGAATCTGAAACTGATCAAAAAACGTGTAGAAGAACGGGGACTTTTGCCCTCATGGAAAAAATATGTGGAAGCCACCGGAGAACTGTCGAGGCTGGCATACCGGGAAGAGATTGAAGCAGCCATGCGGACGAGAGAGCTTTCCGGAATTTCACTTCTGGGATTGCAGGACTTCCCGGGACAGGGGACGGCACTGGTGGGCATGATGAATTCCCATTTGGAACCGAAGCCGTACGATTTTGCCAGACCGGAACGATTCCGTGAGTTTTTCAGAGAGTGCAGGATCCTGGTGAAACTCCCACGTTATACCTATGAGGCAGGAGAACGGCTGACCGCGGAAGTGGAAGTGGCGAATTTCGGCAGGAAAAATATCACAGGAGTATTGCACTGGACACTTACAGAAAGAAAATGTGCATCTGAGGGCGGAAACAGTAAACAGGAAGCAACGGTAAAATGCGAAAATACGGTGGTAGCAGCCGGAGCAGATACAGAGACCAAAAGCTGTCCTCCGGGCAGCTATACTACGATAGGGATTCTGGATATTCCACTAGATGTGACGTCAAAGAATACAGCACTCACCCTTGCGGTGAGTATCGGCAACAGCACCGGCTTCTATCCGGTGTGGGTATATCAGAAGACAACCCCGGTCTGCCCGGAAAATGTATATGAAGCCAGAATTTTTGATGAGCGGACAAAAGAGGTGCTTCAAAACGGCGGAAGAGTCTATCTGTCTCCGGACGCGGACGAAGAGAGCCTGCCGTATTCCATAAAAACACAGTTTACGACAGATTTCTGGTCGGTGGGAACTTTCGCGGATCAGGAGGGCGGTATGGGGCAGCTAATAGATACGGAACATCCGATTTTTAAGGAATTCCCCACGGATTTTCACACGGACTGGCAATGGTGGATCATGGCAACGAAGCGGGCGGTGATTCTGCCGCATCCCATGAAGATGATCATTACGGAGATGGACAGCTATGCTTTTTTACGTCCCATGGCACAACTGATAGAGTTTCGATGCCTGAAGGGAAAAGTATTGCTATCCACCATGGAATTGCATATGAGTCAGCGGTATCCGGAGGCGAGGGCACTGCAGGCGGCAATTTATACATATCTGTCGGGAGAGAATTTTGAACCGGCGGAGGAATTGACGGAAGAAGAGTTAAGCACACTGGTAAGAGGTTAAAAATATACGGGCGGCCCAAAGAAGCTGTTCGTAGATAAAAGGAGGAAACCATGAATAAGGTTCAGGTCTGGGAAGAAAAAGTGATCATTCCCACATACGAAGCAGGAAAACCGGATAAGAATCCGATGTTTTTGGAAAAACGTGTCTATCAGGGAAGCTCGGGAAGGATCTATCCACACATGGTAATCGAAAAGATCAGTGATGAGAAAGTGGATAAGGAGTATACAGCACTTTTTCTGGAGAACGATTATCTGAAAGTAATGATGCTGCCGGAGCTGGGAGGCAGGATCCAGAGAGCTTATGACAAGACAAATAGCTACGATTTTATCTATTACAATCATGTCATCAAACCGGCGTTAGTGGGACTGGCGGGACCCTGGATCTCCGGAGGTATTGAGTTCAACTGGCCGCAGCATCACAGACCCAGTACCTTTGATCCGGTGGAATATACCTATGCGGAAAATGAGGATGGAAGTGCGACAGTCTGGATGGGAGAGATCGAGAATATGTTCCGGACAGAGGGCGTGCTGGGCGTGACTTTGTATCCGGATAAGGCATATATCGAATTGTCGGCAAAGCTGTATAACCGCACGAAAATGCCCCAGACCTTCCTGTGGTGGGCGAACCCTGCAGTAGCGGTAAATGATGACACCATCTCCGTATTTCCGGAGGATGTGACGGCGGTATATGACCACGGCAAGCGGGATGTTATCAGCTTCCCCTATGCGGAGGGAACCTACTATAAGCACAAATACGATCATGTGAATATCGCGCAGTATAAAAATATTCCGGTGCCCACCTCCTATATGGCATACCGTTCGGATTATAATTTTATCGGGGAATATGATTACGGAAAACAGGCAGGACTTCTGCACGTGGCGGATCATCATATTGCTCCCGGGAAAAAGCAGTGGACCTGGGGATGCGGAGAATTCGGCAAAGCATGGGACCTTGCACTGACCGACGAGGATGGTCCGTATATCGAACTGATGACAGGCTGTTTTACGGATAATCAGCCGGATTTTACATGGATCTGGCCTCAGGAGACCAAGAATTTCAAACAGTATTTTATGCCCTATAAAAATATCGGGTATGTGAAAAATGCCACCATCGATGCGGCGGTGAATGCGGAATATGATGAGGCAGAGGGACAGCTTACGGTATCGGCCTATACCACGTCCGTGCAAAAAGGAGCACGGATACTGCTGACATTGCCGGGAGAAAACGAAAGACAGGAAAAGGTACTGTATGAGGAAACCTCAGATCTGTCACCGGAGAAAACTTATGAAGTGAAGATTGACCGTGAAAAATTGCAACAGATACCGGCATATACAGAGGGAGAGCAGAATGGCACAGAGGTACTCTGCGGTCTGCGGGTATGTGTTTGTGCCGCAGATGGGAGAGAACTGGTCTCTTACCATTTTCCGAAAAAAATTGAAGCAGAAGTGCCGGAACCGGCGAAGGCAGCACCACTTCCTGAAGACTGTGAAACCACGGAGGATCTGTTCCTCTACGGTCTGCATGTGGAACAATACCGGCATGCCACTTATCATCCAGAGAACTATTATCTGGAAGGATTACGCAGGGATCCCACTGATATCCGCCTGAACAATGCCTATGGAAGATGTCTGCTTAAAAAGTGTGATTTTGCCGGGGCGGAAAAGTATTTTCGGAAGGCAGTGGAGAAGGCTATTCGTTCCAATCCGAACCCTTACGATTATGAGCCATACTATAATCTAGGACTTTCTCTGAAATATCAGGGGAAAGAAAAAGAAGCTTACGATGCTTTTTACAAAGCCATCTGGGGCGACAGTTTCCAGGCTCCCGGATTCTATGAACTTGCCTGCCTGGATGCGAAAGCGGGAAGATTTGCAGAGGCTCTGGAGCATGTAAACGAATCTATTCTCAGACAGTACCAGTGCATGAAAGCCCGGGCATTGAAGGAAAATATTTTAAGAAAAATGGGCAGAGTGCTGGAAGCGGAAGAATTACATAAGGAGAGCCTGAAGATCGATCCGCTCTATGACAGACAGCCGGAGAAGATCAACCATAACACCCTGCTGGAGCTGATGATCGATCTCTATGAGGCAGGAAACTACGCACAGGGAATCGCCCTTGCAAAAAAATGGGTGGAACAACAGAACGTATCACGGCAAGAGGATATTTATCCGCTGGTATATTATTATATTGCTTACGGATACCAGAACCTGCATAGGAAAGAAAATACGAAACAGACAAATCATTACATGACAGCGTATGTGACACTGGGAGAAAATGCGGTAGCGGACGGCTGTTTCCCTCACAGAACGGAAGATTATATCGTATTAAAGAGTCTGGCAGATGATTATTATCTGGATATGGTTTACTATTATCTGGGCTGCCTGCTCTATGACAGGAGAGCGTACGGCGAAGCCATAGCGGATTATGAAGAAGCTGCGCTTAGGTACCCGGATTTCCCGACGGTACACAGGAATCTGGCACTGGCATATTACAATGTGAAAAAGCAGCCGCAGAGAGCGTACGAGGAAATGGAGAAAGCTTTTGCACTGGATGAGACGGATGCCAGAGTGTATCTGGAACTGGATCAGCTGAAAAAGCGTCTGAATGTTCCCGTGAAGGAACGATGGAGTGATATGGAAAGACATTTTGACCTGGTGGAAAGCAGGGATGATCTGTATCTGGAGTATGTGACACTTTTAAACACTCTGGGAGAACCTGCGAAGGCTATCGATCTGATCAAAGCAAGGAAGTTCCATCAGTGGGAAGGCGGCGAAGGCAAAGTGGCAGCCCAGTACCTGACCGCCCTGTATCAGCTGGCAAAAGCGGCTGCAGCAAAACAGGATTATGCTGAGGCAAAGGAACTTCTTCTGCGGGCAGCCGGGGAATATCCTCATAACCTGGGAGAAGGGAAATTGGAGTCTGCACAGGAGAATAATCTGTATTATCTGCTGGGACTGGTGCAGGAAAAGCTGGGAGAGACAGAGGAAGCTTTCGCAAGTCTTACGAAAGCCTGTCACGGAGAGTCGGAGCCGGTGGGCATGATGTATTACAATGATCAGCCCCCTGAGATGATCTATTATCAGGGGCTGGCGTACAGAAAGCTTGGAAACGAAGAACAGGCGGTTCGCAGATTTAGAAAGCTGGTGGAGTATGGCAGAGAGCATATAGAGGAGAATGTAAAAATAGATTATTTTGCGGTATCCCTGCCGGATCTGCTGATCTTTGAGGAGAACCTGGACGAGCGGAACCGAAAGCATTGTCTGTTCATGATGAGCCTGGGATTTAAAGGACTGGGACAGACAGACGAAGCGGAAAAGTGTGCGGAAGAACTACTTGCCATGGACAATGCTCATCAGGGAATCCGGGTACATGATCTGTAAAAAAGCTTGAAAAGAAAGACTTGAATAGGAAGGTTTTTGAGGAAAGGATTACAAAATGAAAAACATGGAAAAAGAAGTATATAGCTATAACAGCGAATACTTAACCTGCAACGCCAGACCGATTCTGCCCATCATGGGAGAATTCCATTTCTCCCGCTATCCGGAAAGGGAATGGAAAACAGCAATTAAGAATATGCAACAGGGCGGTGTAGACATCGTTGCTACGTACGTGTTTTGGATCCACCATGAGGAAGCGGAAGGTGAGTGGGATTTCTCCGGTAGAAGGAATCTGAAGGCGTTTTTGAGCTGCTGTCAGGAAACCGGGATGAAAGTATGGCTGCGTATCGGTCCGTGGGCACACGGAGAGTGCAGGAACGGCGGTTTCCCAGACTGGCTGGTGGAGAAAGAAAAACGGGGCAAACTGTCTCTTAGAACGGATGATCCGCAGTATCTCAAGTATGTGAACCTCTTTTTTACCAAGATTGCCGAGCAGGCGGATGGGTATATGCATAAGGACGATGGTCCCGTCATCGGCATTCAGATCGAGAATGAGTACGGGCATGCCGGTGGCCCTTCCGACAGGGAAGAGGGCATGGCGCATATGCGCACACTCAGAGCTATGGCGGAGAAAAAGGGACTGACCGCTCCCTATTTTTCAGCGACCGGATGGGGAGGCGCTTATGTACCGGAAAACTTCCTGCCGGTGCTTGGCGGGTATGTGGATGCTCCGTGGGCGAATCATACCCACGAACTTGCGGCAAGCGAGAATTTCCTGTTTCAGCCTTTTCACGACGATGCAAATATTGCATCGGATTTCGCCGAAGGACAGAGTGGTTTTACCTTTGATACGTCAAAATTCCCATACCTGACGGCGGAACTGGGTGGGGGACTGCAGGTGACGGCGCACAGACGCACCTACCCTTACCCGGAGGATATCGAGGCACAAACGATCTGCATGTTGGGAGCAGGGGCAAATCTGATCGGGTATTATATGTACCACGGCGGCGTGAACCCTGACGGGAAATATACCACCCTGCAGGAGTCGAAGGCGACCGGCTATGCCAATGACCTTCCTGTGAAAAGCTATGATTTTCAGACGTGCCTGCGGGAAAACGGTCTGCCGTCAGAAAGCTATTATCGACTGCGCAAACACCATATTTTTATCAAAAATACAGAAGAACTGCTGGCACCGGCGAAAGTGTATCTGCCGGATAATATTCCCGAGCCCATGGGTGCAGAAGATATGGAGACATTGCGGGCAGCGTTCCGCTATAATAAAACGGCGGACTGCGGGTTCTTATTTATCAATAATCACCAGAGAAAACGGAAAATGACGGAGAAACAGATCACACCGGAAAGGCCATTACAGTTTACGGTGACAGATGTTGAAGGAACACAGAGACAGATTATTTTCGACCGGATCCATGTAAGGACGGATGCGATTCTGGTGCTGCCTTACAATCTGCCGGTGGTGATACGGGGAGAGCAGTTAAGACTTCGAAAAACCAATGCCTCTTATCTGGGATGCTTCGGCGGAACTTATTATTTCTATGCGGATGAGAAGCCGGAGGATATTTATTTCGAGTGGAGTGATGGCAAAGATCATGCGAAAGCGGTAAGAATCCTTACCATACACGATGCGGAGCATTTTTGTTATGTGCAGGAAGGGGCAGATGAAAAGGGCAAGGTGAGTCTGCTGCCGGATCTGCACTTTGCGGAAGCCGGTAAGGTGCGGATCACGGATGGC
>Ga0129313_1002319_pt1 | contig 10197 bp, 8 predicted proteins | sample O1105metagenome_FD_94436 | JGI IMG/M metagenome (GOLD analysis project Ga0129313, IMG submission 94436) | Orangutan group fecal microbial communities from fecal samples from Wisconsin, USA - O1105 metagenome | ecosystem: Host-associated > Mammals > Digestive system > Large intestine > Fecal... | reverse complement strand
TTCACGCACACGGTGCTCCGGCCGGAAGCGTCGCCCGTCAGAGCCTTGGCGTCCAATCTGTCCACGCAATGGGACAGGGCCAACGTCCGGCGGTCCATGCGGAAGCCGTTGCGCAGCAGGCGCCTTTCCAGCAGGGACAGCGCGGCGTTGCGCAGTGCATCGTGGAACCGGCGGAACACAGCATTTTCATTCTTCATCTTTGGTGATCCCCTTTCTCGCCCCTGCCTTCCCGGCGGAGCTGACAATACGATCTTACCGTATTTATGTAAATTTCCTCATTGTTTTTGATTTAATTTCTATTTCGATTGATATCTTTTTCATTTATACATTATATTATTTCACTATAAATGTCAACTAATTCACGATATTCTTCGTTATTCTTTGTTTTTTCGACATATTTTTCCATTTCCCTCTTTTCCCGTGCTCCAAAACTTTTGTGATATTTTTTATATAATTCTATTGACAAGTTAAATAATCGTGGTACAATAGTATTTGTAGTTGAGAACAAGAAAGGAGGCGGGCGCATGAACAAAAGCGTCTATTCGTTGGTGCTGATGGATAATGTCGTGGGCGAGGTGGACAAACTGGCTTACGAGATGGGAACCTCCCGCTCCAACCTCATCAACCAGATCCTGGCCGAATACGTCCGCTATACCACGCCGGAAATGCGCATGCGCGCCATTTTTGATGAAATGGAAAAGCTTATGCAGGGCGTGGACAGCTTCCAGATTCAGCCGCAGCCTTCGGACGCGATGCTCACCATCCGCTCGGCGCTGCGCTACAAATACAAGCCCACCATCCGCTACGGCGTAGAGCTTTACCGCGGCAGCGGAAACGTGGTCGGCGCGCTGAAGGTTTCCTTCCGCACGCAGAGCCAGCCGCTGCTCGAAATGCTGACGGCGTTTTTTGAGCTGTGGGCCAAGCTGGAAGGGCATTACCGTTCCCAGCTCAAGCTTCCTCCCTGTCAATACGCCATCGAGGGCGGCAAGTTCATCCGCAAGTTCGCGCCGGAGGGCGGCAAGGAGCTGAGTGATCAGCAACTGGCCGACGGCATGAGCGAATACATTCGGATGTTCGATTCCGCCATCAAGAGCTTCTTTGCCGCAGGCGGCGAGGAAGCGCAGGCGCTGCCCGAGATGGAAACCATCTATCGCAAATACCTGAACGGGGCGAGCATCCTGATGTAAGCGCCGTTTGAGTTTTCCTATTATTTCTTCTCATAAATCGATCCCCCGACTCTTTGAAAGGAGAGTGGCAATGATGGATATCAACAAGCTGACGCAGAAATCCAGGGAAGCTGTGCAGGACGCACAGGCCCTGACCATTGAATACGGCAACATGCAGATCGAGCAGGCGCACCTGCTCTATGCGCTGCTGGCACAGGAAAACGGCCTGATCCCGCAGATGCTGACCAAGATGGGCGTGGAGCCCGAATCGGTCAAGCAGGCGGCGCAGGGCGCGCTTTCCAAGCTTTCCAAAGTGACCGGCCCCGGCCGTGAACCGGACAAGGTTTACATCTCTCAGGATGTGGACCGTGCGCTCAATGAAGCGCAGAAGCAGGCCGACCGGATGAGCGACGAATATGTTTCCGTCGAGCACCTGATGCTAGGTCTGATGGAGACGGCGGACAGCTCTCTTAAGGACATCTTCCGCACCTTCAACATCACCAAGGAGCGCTTCCTCGAGGCGCTCAAGACCGTGCGCGGCAACACCCGCGTGACCTCCGATACTCCGGAGGACACCTACGACGCGCTGAGCAAATACGGCCAGGATCTGGTGGCGCTGGCGCGCAACCACAAGCTCGACCCCGTCATCGGCCGCGACGAAGAGATCCGCAACGTAATCCGCATCCTGTCCCGTAAGACGAAGAACAACCCCTGCCTGATCGGTGAGCCCGGCGTCGGCAAGGCCGCTATCGCGGAAGGTCTGGCGCAGCGCATCGTGCGGGGCGACGTTCCGTCGTCTCTGAAGGACCGCAAGCTGTTCTCGCTGGACATGGGTGCGCTGATCGCAGGCGCGAAATTCCGCGGCGAATTTGAGGAACGCCTGAAGGCGGTTTTGGCCGAGGTCAAAAAGTCCAACGGCGAAATCATCCTCTTTATCGATGAATTGCACACCATCGTCGGCGCGGGTAAGACCGAAGGCAGCATGGACGCCGGCAACCTGCTCAAGCCTATGCTGGCCAGAGGCGAGCTGCACTGCATCGGCGCGACCACCCTTTCCGAATACGCCAAGTACATCGAAAAGGATGCGGCTTTGGAGCGCCGCTTCCAGCCCGTGATGGTCAACGAGCCCTCCGTGGAGGACACGATCTCCATCCTGCGCGGTCTGAAGGAGCGCTATGAGGTGTTCCACGGCGTCAAGATTCAGGACCAGGCGCTGATCGCGGCGGCGACGCTTTCCAACCGCTACATCACCGACCGCTTCCTGCCCGATAAGGCCATCGACCTGGTCGATGAAGCCTGCGCCATGATCCGCAGCGAGATGGATTCCATGCCTGCCGAAATGGATGAGCTGAACCGCAAGATCATGCGGCACGAGATCGAGGAGGCGGCGCTGAAGAAGGAAACCGACACGCTGTCTCAGGAACATCTTCAGGACATCCAGAAAGAGCTGGCTGATATGCGCGCCCAGTTCAACGAGATGAAGGCCAAGTGGGAAAACGAAAAGAACGCCATCGGCAAGGTTCAGAAGCTGCGCGAAGAGATTGAAAAGCTCAACGCGGAACTGGACAAGGCAAAGCGCGAATACGACCTCAACCGCGCCGCCGAAATCGAATACGGCAAGCTGCCGCAGCTCAAAAAGGAGCTGGAGCAGGAGGAGCGCACTGCCGAGGAAGGCAAGCGCACCCTGCTGCGCGACCGCGTGACCGAAGAGGAAATCGCCCGCATCGTGGGCCGCTGGACGGGCATCCCGGTCAGCAAGCTCATGGAGGGTGAGCGCGAGAAGCTGCTGCATCTGGATAAGACGCTGCACCAGCGCGTCATCGGTCAGGACGAAGCGGTCGAAAAGGTCACCGAGGCCATCCTCCGCTCCCGTGCCGGCATCCAGGACCCGAACCGCCCCATCGGCTCGTTCCTGTTCCTCGGCCCCACGGGCGTGGGCAAGACCGAGCTGGCCAAGGCGCTGGCCGAGGTGCTGTTTGACGACGAGCGCAGCATCGTACGTATCGACATGACCGAGTACATGGAGAAATACTCCGTCTCCCGTCTGATCGGCGCGCCTCCGGGATACGTCGGCTACGAAGAGGGCGGCCAGCTGACCGAGGCGGTCCGCAAGAAGCCCTACTCCGTGGTGCTGTTCGATGAAATCGAAAAAGCGCACCCCGATGTATTCAACATCCTGCTGCAGGTGCTCGACGACGGCCGCATCACCGACTCGCAGGGCCGCACGGTGGACTTCAAGAACACCATCATCATCCTGACCTCGAACCTGGGCTCCCAGTACATACTGGACGGCATCCGGGACGGCAAGATCACCGACGAGGCCAAGGAACAGGTGAACGCGCTGCTCAAATCGCAGTTCCGCCCCGAGTTCCTGAACCGTATCGACGAGATCGTGTTCTACAAGCCCTTGAGCAAGGACGAGATCGTCAAGATCGTCGACCTGCAGCTCAATGACCTGCGCCGCCGCCTGAAAGACAAGCAGCTCGACGTGCAGCTGACCGACCGCGCCAAGACCTACGTTGTGGACGCCGGTTACGACCCCGTCTACGGCGCGCGTCCGCTCAAGCGCTTCCTGCAGTCGAAGGTCGAAACCCTCATTGCCCGCATCATCATCGGTCAGGACCTGCATCATGGCAGCGTCATCACCGTGGATTACAACGGCAACGAGCTCACCGCCTCCGTCTCGAAGGCGAGCAAGTGATCCCCGCATAAATCAAAGCCTCCCCATCGGCAGAAGAATTCCTGCCGATGGGGAGGCTTTTGCGTTTCATTATCCTTTTTACAGCTTGCTCATCGCCAGGCCGCCCGCCACGGGCAGGATCGCGCCGGTGATGAAATCCGCCAGATCGCTGGCAAAGAACGCCACGGCGTTGGCGATGTCCTGATCGTCGCCGCGGCGCCGCAGCGGCACGCGCGCGACGTAGAAGGCGTCATCGGTAGGATCGGCGCGCCAGTCCTCGGTGCGCATCCAACCGGGCGCGACCTGGTTGACGGTCACGTTGTCCGGGCCGACCTCCAGCGCCAGCGTCCGCAGCACGCCGTCCTGCCCGCGCTTGCCGGAGATATACGCCCCCGCGCCGGGGATATCCTGCATGGCGCGCTCGGTGTTGATGGCAATGACGCGCCCCCAGCGCTTTTGCTGCATCGCCGGTACGAACGCCTTAGCCATGTGGACGTTGTGCAGCACGCAGGAGCGGTATTGGCTGTCAAAGTCCTTCTCGTCCTGCTCCAGCACGGAGGTCCACTTGTACTGCGCTACCGCGTTGTTGACGATGATATCCGCCTGCCCCAGCTCCGCTTCCACCGCGTCGCGCATCTTCAGCACGGAAGCGAGATCGCCCACGTCCGCCTGCGCGGCCATCGCCCGTCGGCCCATCGCGCGGATCTCCTGCGCCACCTTTTCCGCCTTGTCCTTCGATCCGTTGTAGTGCACGCAGATATCCGCGCCGCACTGCGCCAGCGTCCGGCAGATCACGCGGCCCAGGTTTCCGCTGCCGCCCGTGACCACCGCAATGTGTCCCGTCAAATTAAGTTCCAGCATTTTCTATCCCCCATTGTTCGCTTTATTTTTATCTCTTTCTCGTGATACAGCATAGAGCACAAGCCCCAGTCCCAACAGCGCCAGCGCGCCCGTGACCGCGAAAACCAGCGGCATCGGCATGACTTTGGCATAGCGCATCGCGTCGGTATAGAACCCGGTTCCGATTTTGACCGCCAGCTCCGCCGCGCGGTCGCGCAGCACAGGCAGCATCAGCAGCTCTATACACAGCAGCACTGCCGCGCCCGCCATGGTCGCCCAGCCCAGCGTCAAGCACCGGCGGGAAAATGCCGCGCGGGTCAGCGCGTCCGCACCGTCGGGCTTTTTCGCCGTCTCCGGCTGCGTCTCCTTTTGCGGAACCTTCCGCCCCAACAGCTCATCCGTCGAAACGGAAAAGAGCTCCGCCAGCGCCATCAGCTTTTCCAGTTCCGGCGCGGATTGATCGGTCTCCCATTTGGAAATTGCCTGCCGCGATACGTTCAGCTCCGCCGCCATCTGCTCCTGCGAAAGCCCTGCGCCCTTGCGCAGCGCCGTCAATCTTTCTCCCAGCGTCATGAAGAATCCCTCCCGGTTTTTTCTCGCCTTCATCTTCCCATACCGGGCGGTTGCAAGCCACCATGCCGGGCTGGAAACGCCGCAACCGTTGGTTGCAAGCGCCTTATTTTCCGGCTTCCCGCAGGGTTTTAACCGAATCACGCAGAGCGGACAGCATTTTGACCTCGATCACGGCGCGGCAATGGCGCATCTCCGCCGTGCGCAGCGAATTTCTCCAATCCAGGTTTCCTTCGCCCAGCGGCAGGTGGCATTGACCCGCCTGCATCAGCAGCGCATCGTGCAGGTGCATGTGCCGCAGTTTGCCGCTGTGGACGATGTAGACGTCGTCGTCCACATAGCCCGCGCTGTGCATATGCCCAACGTCCAGCGTCAGCCCCCAACGCTTGCTCTTCATCAGCAGATCGAGCGCTTTTTTCTCCTGCGCAAGAAATCCATCCGTGTTCTCGACGCAGAGTGCGATGTTTTCGTCCGCGCCCTCTTCGCCGATGCGGCGCATTTCGTCGATGTGCTGCAAATATTCCTCCCGCCGCTCGGCATAGAGATACGTCTTTTTACCGGGCAGCGTAAAGTACACGCCGTGGTTCAGGTGCAGGTTCACAATGGGCATCTCCGCCTCCTGCGCCAGTTCCAGCGCGCGTCGCAGGGTTTCCTGATAGGCATTGCGCACCAGTGGATTAAAATCGCACCCGTCCAGCCGTTCGTCCAGGTGGAGCGTGAAATACACACCGTATTTCTCCCGCAGCGCGCACAGCTTTTCCCGATCCATGTGTGCAGGGTCGGCATATTCGGGCAGATTCATGTTCAGTTCCACGAATTGCAGCCCCAGCTCCGCGCACAGCGCAGCGCTTTCTTCCGCCCCGGCCGCTTCCAGCAGCGTAGGCATCCCCAAATCCACAGCGCAAATCTTTTCCGTCATTTCAACAGTTCCTTCATGTAGTGCATGTAATCCGGAAAGGCGACCTCCGGCTCTTCGATCTCCGGCGCCCACTTCTTTTCCCATTCAAAGGAATAATAGCCGTCGTATCCGTCCGCGCGCAGCTGTGCCACGATTTCCGGCACGGGAACGTCCCCCTGCCCCATCAGGCAGAGACGGTTCTGCCCCGGCGCGGGATTCCGGCGGTAATCCTTGATGTGGACATGGCGGATGTACGGGCGGATCAGCTCGTAAAACGGCAGATAATTATCGCCGTAAGCGCGGTCGCTGTGCATCACATCCCACAGGATGCCGAACGCGGGCACGCCTCCCATGCGCTCCACCACCGGAGTGATGGATTCGATTGTGTTGAAATCCCCGTGGATTTCGAGATTGACCTTCACGCCCTTTTCCGCGCCGTAAGCGCAGACTTCTTCCAGTCCGCGGCAGAGCAGCAGCGCCGTTTCCAGCGTGCGGCTCGGTTCCGGAACGTCGTTGCCGAACACGCGGACGGCGGGTATGCCCATCCGCACGCAGACGTCGACGGCTTCCTTGGCGGCGGCGATATTCTCTTCCAGCTTTTCCTCGCGGTCGAACTTGCAGCTCGTGCCAAAGCCCACGATTTTAAGGTTGTGCTCCTTTAAGATGCGCCGGGTCTCCTCCGCGTTTTCGGGCGCAAAGCGGGCGATCTTTCCCGCTTCGGTCTCGCCGTCGATGCCGCGCACCTCGATATCCGCGCCTAAAGCTGCATATTTACGCATCACCTGCATAAAATCCCAATCCGGACAGCCCAGCGTCGATATGGACAGCTTCATTCTTTTTTCCTCCTCAGAACTCCATCGCGCCGTGTTCCGCGTAGTAGGTCTTCCCGTTGACCTCGATGATGAGCGGCACATCGGGGCCCTGCACGCAGAGGTGCATCTGCCCGTTATCCTCCACATGCCAGCCCACGCGCACCTCGCCCTTGGGCGTGGGCACCACGCCGGAGAGCTCTTTCAGCCCCAGCGCATGGGGCTTGACGCGGATGCGCTCCCAGCCGGGCGCATCGAGCTGCACGCCCAGCAGCATTCGGGGATATTCATACAGCGGCAGCGCGCTCCAGGCGTGGCAGTCGCTGCGGGTATCGCCGGGGCGCTCCGGCACGGTGGTCAGGTCGCGGTCGAGCATCGAGAAATACTGCGCCCAAAGCGGCGCGGTCAGGTCGTAAAGGCCGATCTTTTCCAGCGCGCGCAGCAGCGTATACTGCCAGGGGAAGGTGCAGGCCAGCACGCCCGGCTCCGTGAGCGCTTTTTCCATGGCGATTTTCGCTTCTTCGCCCGTCAGCGCGCCGCAGAGCACAGCCAGCGCCTGGCTGTGCTGGCTGAACTGCTCAAAATTCGGCCCCTCGCGCAGCATTCCGCGTGTCTTGTCGAAGCAAAGCTGATACACCTTTTCGCAGATATGGTCGGCACGGCTATCGTAGTCCCTGCGCAGCTCTTCCCGGCCGACGGCGTGCATCATCCGCGCGGCAGCACGCAGCCCCAGCGCATAGGTCAGGTTGTGCAGCGCGGCGGGGCCTGCGTAGGTCGCGTCCGGTCTGCCCGCGTGCCCGTCCCATTTGTCCACCCAGTCGCCGAATTCCCAATAGCCCAGCTTTTCCGCCAGGCCGGAGGGGCCGATGTGCCGATCGAAATAGTCGAGCACGCCGTCCATCACCGGGCGATAGAAGCGGATCAGATCGGTGCGGCCGGTCTGCCAATAGAACTCCTCCAGCATGAAGATCCAGTAGATCGAAAAATCGGGAATCACCTGCGTGTGCGTGCAGGGCGTGCGGGACTGCAGAATGCCGTCCGGCAACTGCGAGCAGCGGAAGTCCCACAATACGTTCTCCGCCATGCGCGTGTCGCCCGATACCGCATAGGTAAAGAGCATTTGCAGCCGCGTATCCAGTGTGTATTGCAGCTGCTCATAATAGGGGCAGTCCTCATGGGTCTCGTGCATGCAGCTGCGCAGCGTGCGCAGGCTGATGTCCCAGAGCTTTTCCATCTTCTTTTCTGGGAAGAGGAATTCCGCCCGAACTTTCAGCGGATAGGCGGTCTGAATGAAATCGGGGCGGGTGAGTTCCAGCGGCTCGCTCCCCGCCTGCGCTGTGATACGCACAAAGCGGAACGTGCGCCACCAGAAGCTCTCAAACAGCTTTTCCTCGCCGCACGCACGGATTTCGTCATAATATCCCGTCAGCTTGCCGTTTTCGCGGTCGCTGCGGCGCATCGGGCCGGTAGGATCTTCATCGCGGATCGGGAAATAGCGCTCGGCGTAGGTCACGCGCACCGTGCCGCCCTCTCCGCGGGTTTTCATGCGGAAATAGGCCGTGCGCAGCACGCCCGCGTCCATCTCCAGCACGCGCGTTTCCCCGGCGGGAATCACCGCCCTGCCGCTTTCATCAAAGGCAAAGCCCTTTTCGCCCTCCCGCGCGGGCAGCTGCGCCGCAAAGTCCATGCGGATCTCTTCCATATTGGGGATGGCGCGGCCTTTGAGCGGCAGCGGCGTGAATTCGCCGTAATCGTTGATGCCCGATCCGAAGGCGATCACTGCGCTTTCCCAACCCATCGCTTCCTCATTGCGCCAATCGGGGCAGCGCGCCGCGTCAAAGTCCTCCATCGCACCGACGTACACCGCGCCCTTGCTGTGCAGCGCAAAGGATTCGTCTTGGCAGGCCGTCCAGTTCGCCTCGCCTGTGGACAGAGCGATCTTCCCTTCCAGCGTCTCGACCTCGCCTCGGCACATCAGCACCGCGCCGGTGGGCGCGACGTAGACCGATTTCGGCGCACCGATGCCGCCCGTCGCGCAGTCATACGCATAGGAGATAACGCGCGCGGTCAGCGCATTGCGCCCCGATTTCAGATACGGCGCGAGATCCACGGTCTCAAAATAACGGTTGAGCGCGTCGCCCTTGCGCGGGCCGCAGACCACAGATTCCCCGTTGACATAGAGCCGGTAGCGGTCCGCCGCAGAAATCCTGATTTCCGCGCGCTTCACCGGCGCATTCACTTCGATTTCCAGCCGGAACAGCACCGCCTGCGTGCGGTCGAGCGCACCGGCGCTTTCCCCCTTTGCGCGCACCCACTGCGCACCGAGGCATTCGTTTGCCATCTCGTTGAGCATCTTTGTTCCCTCCGAAAAAGAGCTGTCTATTCTCGCCGCGCATCCCGGCGCGGTCTTTTCGTTCCGCTTTCTCTTTTTTGATTGTAGCATATCTTTCTTCGCATCTCAAGACGCGCAAAGCGCCCCTCCCTGTCTGAAATCATTCGGACAGAAAGGGGCGCTTTCACTTTATTTTTCTTCGGCAAACTCGCGCAGCCGCGCGTTGAGCTTTTCTAGGTTCCCGGCAAACCATCGCAGCAACCCGGCGGCCATATCGCCCTGCTGCCGGTAAATCCCGCATGAGATCATCATGGTGCACTTATCGCTCTGTGGAACCCACGCTCCGCTTTTTTATTTCCCTGTGGGCGTCACGATGCAGTACATCCCTCGCCCCTTTTCGTCCCATTCAAAGCGCAGGATCAGCCCCGGATCGACTGTTTTGCGGCCTTCCGCATCATACCAGGCAAAGCCGGGCGTATCGCCGTCCACAACATCTCCGCCGGTCAGATAGTCTTCCCCGTCGCGCACCAGGCGCAGCACGCGCCGCCCATCGACGCTGCCGTAGAGCGCGTCGTCATAAGTAAAGCCCCGCGTGCCGTCGTCGCAGCGCACGGTTTCCGCGTTGACATGGAAAATGCGCACGCCGAAATCCTCGTCGGCATACCAGGAAAGGTTTCCGTCGCCCGTATTGTATTCCACCAGAAAATATTCTCCCCAGAGCAGCTTTGCCCGGCTGCCCATTCCGTCTCGGGGCAGGATCAGGCAGCCCCCGCCCCGCTGCGCGGAGGTCAGCAGAAATTCCTCCTCTCCGCCGCGGTAGATCTGCACGCTTTCCGGGTCGAGATAGCCGAGCATCAGGCGGGAAAACTGGCTGTAATCCCCTTCCATATCGTCCATCATTT
>Ga0129313_1002318_pt1 | contig 10197 bp, 9 predicted proteins | sample O1105metagenome_FD_94436 | JGI IMG/M metagenome (GOLD analysis project Ga0129313, IMG submission 94436) | Orangutan group fecal microbial communities from fecal samples from Wisconsin, USA - O1105 metagenome | ecosystem: Host-associated > Mammals > Digestive system > Large intestine > Fecal... | reverse complement strand
ATGCTAACGGGTGCTAAGGCTCCCTCCTCTTAGGAGGGAGTTAAGCACCCGTAAGGCTCTGGATTTATTCGACTAAATTCAGTGGGAGTCTAAAGCTCCCACTGAATAAGTCTCATTTTACTATGGGAATATTATAACCCCTACATTGTTCAAAGAAAATGATTTTTTCATTTTCTTTCAATTCGTTATATGGTATTCGTTGGCAAATTTCACCAAAATTTTACACTCCCCATCTTACTCTTTTTTATTATCCAGAAGCTTTACATCTTGAACAGTATGATTTCCTTCTGCGTTTCTTTTTCCCCCTAAAATAATTCCCTTATCTACACAATAATTATATGCATAATCATCTACAAGTTCATAACCCTCATCTACATTTCTAAATATATTTCTCCTTATTGTCTATTATCATAATACTTTTACTCTCTTAAATAAGTCACGACAACATAAAAAAGATTAGCAACCACCCTCAAAGGCAAGTGCTAATCTTTTTGTTTATATTTCTTTATGCATCCTTAGTCTCTAAATCAATCACAACAAGGTCATATATGTTCCGAACTCTCCTGCTGGTATCTTTAAAGCCTTCATAGCCTGCTCTGCTGTCATACTCATGGACTCCATTAGACTCCTTATAGCCTCTGCCTTTCCCTCACGCCGTCCTTCGCTTCTACCTTTGCGTATACCTCTACGTATGCCTTCACGCCGTCCTTCAGCTATATATTTTTCAATGACCTCACACATTTCATTCACTCCCTCCTCTGTAGTTTTAAACAGCCGCTTACGTTTTGATGTAATCGGAAACATTTCATCATCATATGCATCATGCCTGGTAAATATCTCCATTAACCTGGCAACATCCGAATCATCCTGCACCTCAGCATTAACATACAATTCCGAAAAACCATTATCCACCATTGCACCATTTTCTCGAATAATCCTATCTACATGATACAACGCTTTGCCAGACTTGTACATATCAAATTTAGATATGAATACCACTACTACATTGGGAATCGCCTTGAATCTATCCCCCGGCTCTGCAATATTAGCTGTCAACAAAGCTGCATTATACCGCACTCGCCGCTGATGATCATCATTATCAGATTTTTGCACTTCGGCGTTGACAATTCTCCCATCTCCTAAGGTGCATTTCACATCCAAAATACAGGAATGCCCCTGCAAATTTTTCAACCAGCATTCACTCCCTCTCACAGTAATCATGTAATATATTTCCCAAAGTAAAAAACTCCTTCAGAAACCATCCATACCAATGATTTCTAAAGGAGCCTTTACTCTATATACTTCTTTAGCTTTGCAACACAGCAACTACTCTAGCCTGAAATTCTTCCAGCTTGTTAATATAGCTATTCACAATAATCTGGCAATATTCCTTTACCACCAATCCATCATAGTCATGAGACAGCTGATTACGAACCTTTAGCATTTCCATCCATTCATCACCTTGAATCAGCCGAGCCTTGAAGGAATGTCGCAATACCTCTCTTGGAGAGCCTGCCACAAAATCCGTAATCTCATAATGCTGCCACAGAATATCCTTCATCACTTTCCAAGCCAAATCAAATGTTATGGAAAACTTCGCACTTGTACCACTTAAAACAAAAGAATCCGTCATATCTCGTTCTCTTGCTTCTGCCAAACTAGCTAAGGAGTTTTTATAGGATTCAAACCGCCGAATAAATTTCTCGTCCATATTCCCTAATATCCTCCAACAAAAGATTATTTTTACATTCATCCAAGGATAATACATCCACAGTATATAGGGTAGGAATATTTTCCATTTCTTCCTGCAAGGCCCCTATATCAACCACGCCAGAAACAGCTATATCAATGTCACTTTCCGGACGACAAGTTTGCTTGGCTCTTGAACCATATAAAACCACTTTAGTAGCATTATATTTTCTACATATCTCAATTACTTCTCTGTAGATTTCCTCCAAGGTCATACCTATCCCCCTCCATATTGCGTAGTTGCTATGGAAATATTATATAGTATTCATGAACAAATTTCACCAAAATTTTGCAATTTGCTCTAACGGAAAAACAATAGGACAATCAAATATATTTAGGGAACAAATCCAGAAGTTTCCTAGCATGTGGCAAGCTAATACCCTGGCTTGCTGACAGCTTGTCAATTATAATCCCTACATTATATTTCTTTATGCATCCTTAGTCTCTAAATCAATCACAGCAAGGTCATATATTTCCCGAACTCTCCTGCTGGTATCTTTAAGGCTTTCATGGCCTGCTCCGCCGTCATACTCATGGACTCCATCAGGCTTCTTATAGCCTCTGCCTTTCCCTCACGCCGTCCTTCGCTCCTACCTTCACGTCGTCCTTCAGCTATATATTTCTCAATAACCTCACACATTTCATTCACTCCTTCCTCTGTAGTCTTAAACAGCCTTTTACGTTTTGATGTAATCGGAAACATTTCATCATCATATGCATCATGCCTGGTAAATATATCCATTAACTTGGCAACATCCGAATCATCCTGCACCTCAGCATTCACATACAATTCTGAAAAACCATTATCTACCATTTTACCATTTTCTCGAATAATCCTATCTACATGATACAACGCTTTACCAGACTTGTACATATCAAATTTAGATATGAATACCACTACTACATTGGGAATCGCCTTGAATCTATCTCCCGGCTCTGCAATATTAGCAGTCAACAAAGCTGCGTTATACCGCACTCTCCTTTGATGATCATCATTATCGGATTTTTGCACTTCGGCATTGACAATTCTCCCATCTCCCAAGGTGCATTTAACATCCAAAATACAGGAACGCCCCTGCAAATTTTTAATCATAAATTGAGGAACATTATCCATAACCTGCAAAGCCTTATCATTCAAGATAACCTGCAATATTTCCTGACAAAATCCCGTATCCTCCGCCATCTTTTGAAACAATGCATCATCTATAGGATTTAGGCTCATGGCATCCTGCCGAATCCTTGCCCTATTCCCCACTAACACCACCACCCCTCAGATAAATTCTACCATAAACTCTACTTGCGGTAAAGCAATATCCTGAAATATTTTAATTTTCATACCGCATTACATTAATAATATTAGTATGTAATTGATATATATTTATAATACACAACACAAGTATATATTATTTTGCACCTGCATTCGCCATCATATATCCTCTAAAAGAACATTATCATTATTACGTTTTCACAGTACGCACAAAACAGCCAATTGTCTTGCGGGGGGGGACTTTTGTGGTATCCTTATTGCTGTAATGATTATTATCACAAGGAGGTTTTGATGTGCTTTTTAATTCTTTTTCATTTATTTTGTGCTTTTTACCGATTACGTTTGTTATTTTCTTTATCCTAGGGCGTTACGCACCTAATCGCTATGCTACATTATGGCTAGTTATTGCATCATTTTTATTTTATGGATATTGGGATATACAATATATTCCATTGCTTTTTATTTCCATATTGTTTAATTATTATATGGGTAAAAAACTTTATAATACTCACAGCAAAACATGGTTATCTTTGGGTATAATTGTCAACTTATCTTTACTTGGCTATTTCAAATATATGAATTTTTTTCTAGATAACATTAATACGTTAGCTGGAAAAAACTTATTCGATATGCCTCATGTAATTCTACCATTAGGTATATCTTTTTTTACATTTACACAAATTGCCTATTTAATTGACACTTATAGAAAAGAAGCAATTCCTAATTCTTTTGTAGTCTATGCTGAATTTGTTACTATTTTTCCTCATCTAATTGCAGGCCCGATTATAAGCTACAAGGATATGTTACCCCAATTTATTAATCCCAAAACATTTATACCCGATTACAAAAATATTGGTATGGGATTATCACTTTTCTCTATGGGATTGTTTAAAAAGGTAGTAATTGCCGATTCCTTATCCCCTGTAGTAGAAAAGGTTTTTACCCATACAGACAAGCTGACCTTTCTGGAAGCCTGGATTGGTGCCATAAGTTATACATTTCAACTATATTTTGACTTTTCCGGTTACAGTGAAATGGCTATAGGCTTAGGATTGTTATTCAATTTAAAACTGCCCGTTAATTTTAATTCCCCATATCAAGCTACCAGTATTATTGATTTTTGGCGACGTTGGCATATGACGCTAGGACTTTGGGTGAAGGATTATTTATATATCCCCTTAGGTGGCAACCGACATGGAGAATGGAACAAAATGAGAAATCTTCTTGTATCTATGTTCCTTATTGGTCTTTGGCATGGTGCTGGTTGGACATTTATTATCTGGGGCACCCTTCATGGTATTTTTCTAATGGTTAATCATCAGTGGCGACGCTTGAAAATCGCACTGCCAAAATTTGTTAATTGGAGTATAACTTTCCTATGTGTAACATTTGCTTGGGTATTCTTTCGAGCACAATCTGTACATGATGCCTACCAAGTCATATTCTGCATGTTAGATATTACCAACTTTGCAATACCAGATCATGGCCTTGCCGCCAAGCTTTTTGCTAATACAGGTATTGCTTCCATAAAATGGAGTATTCCATCTTCATTGGGAACATCCCTATTAGAGCTTTTTATCTTATTTGCAGCTTTACTTTTACTGAAAAATCCGATTGTCTTACAGAAAAAAATCAAACCTAAATATACCTGGCTACTCCTTACATGTATATTATTCTTAATAAGCATGTGCTACATCGGTACATTCGGCACCGGAGAATTTTTGTATTTTCAATTCTAATGGGAGGATAGGATATGTCATATGACAATAATAATTGGGCTTTGTGGATAAAAAAGTGGATTAGTATAAATCTTCTTATTATCATACTTGTAACCTCATTTTCCTTTTTCACAATCAAAGCTTTTAGAGAAAATTTTACTGATGATTACATTGTAGCGAATTACGAAAATATTATATATGGCAGTGCATTAGTAGATAGCAGCCTAGTAAAGCTTGACATTGTCAAACATCTGCAACCAAATGTCATAGCCATCGGTTCCTCTAGAGTTATGCAATTCAGAAAAAACTATTTTTATAACCAAGATTTTTATACTCTTGGTGGCCTAGCCTCAAGTCTTGATGAAGCAAGATATGTTTATAATCAAATAAAAGCAGTCTATACACCCAAAGTAGTAATTTTAGGTGTCGACCTGTGGTGGCTTAATCCTAAATTTCAACAAAGTAACCGTTACAATAGATTATTTAATAATCGCAACTACAATAGACGATATGCAAAATTGTTTATTGAAATGAAAAACAACCCAAAAATCCTTCAGCAGCTACTAAATCTATCCGCAATTAATAAACAAGATTCCCTAGGCAATAGAGAAACAGTCGGCTTAACTGCAGCAGTTTATTCAGATGGATATCGCCTATCAGATGGAAGTTATCAATATGGTCGTTTTATTACGCATCCTAAACCCTTAATGGAACGTTTTCAGTACGACCATAATCGTATAAATGATGAAATTGATATTAATCAAATGGATAATTTTCTGAATCTAATACGTGAAATGAGAGATAATGGCACCCATGTAATTGTATTACTACCACCTTTTCCAAATGAAGTCTATACACAAATGTATGATAGTGATAAATACCATGATTTTTTGCTAGCTTTTGAGGAAAATATACAATCTATATGTAATAATGAAAACGTAAGCTTTTTTGATTGTAGCAATTTAAAATGGTTAGGAGCTAGTGATGAGGAAACTATTGATGGTTTCCACGGCAGTGAACTTGCCTATGGTCGCATCATAAACAAAATGGCCGAAGATAAAACTCTTGCCCCATATATAAATTTAAGTTTATTGCAAGAAGAAATTAACAATCCTGTGAGTACTATTCAAATGATACCCTGCTCCCAATAATCAAAATGATATATGTTTCACATAGGGAAGTTAGATTTTCTTAATGCAGTAGTTATTATAAATCGCCCCTAAAGATAGAGCTGGAATGTGTAATTAAAATACTAATTACACATCTACAATCTACCTTTAGGGGCGATTTTATAAGAAAAGTGCCTAACTTTTTTATTTTTCTTTAGCTTTGCAACACAGCAACTACTCTAGCCTGAAATTCTTCCAGCTTGTCAATATAGCTATCCACAATCGATATTCAAAGCTTATTCTGCGGTGGTTGGGATTGCGTAGATTACCTCATCGTTGCGAGTCTGGATATACAGTTCGGTGCCCTCTGGCAGGTCGATATTCTTGCCGTTGACAAAGGCGCCGCCAATAATACCAATTGGCCCCAGCACCAGCATACCGGCAATGCTTGCCCCAGCAGCCATACCTAGCTGCTCCATGCTCTTCTTGGATTCCTCACCTAGCACCATATCCAGCTGACGGCCATCCACCGCAGTCAAATACTTGAAATCCACCTCAATCTCTGCATTGCGGCCAAAATTCTTGGCCTGGCTAACCTTGGTTACAACACCCTCGCCAGCAGCTCCTTCAGTAAACAACAGCATGCCATCCTCAATAACATCCTCAGCAGCCTTAAACCGAACTACATCACCTTTTTTCAGATTCTTGGCATTAAGTCTATCCACCAAAGCTACCTTAGCCAAGGTATTAGCTGGAATAGTGGTCTGCACCAAAGGAATAGTCTTGGAACCAAAAGCAAATTCAGACAAGGACTCTACCCTGGACTTAAAGGTGCCTGTAGAGGTTTTGCCTTTAACATTAATCTCCATATCTGTTACCCGCTGCTGCATGCAGTCCATGCTTACCTTGTGGGAAATAGTCCACTCCAAAGCATTCATCTGGGTAATCAGGGATGGACTGGTGGAATTGTCGTAGGTGGCATCATATAGGGCATTAATGCGATCCATCATACTGCCCTCAGTATGCACTCCCTCAAAATCCTTTTCCAGCTTGGCAATTCTATCTGCCAAAGGCCCTGTCTGGGCTGTACCATATAAAGTAACCTCCACGGCCGCCAGCTTGTCATCTGCTGTATTGGCTACATCTGCAAAGGCTGTTCCTGTCATAGTAAACATCAAAACTGCACACATCAGCAGGCTCATTAACTTTCTTACCATAAAACCACTCCTCCTTAATCCTTTTCCCAACTCTCTATACATCTTCCCCAGCAGATTGTTTGTAACCAGCACAGATTCTCGCCACCGATAAGGATAGAGAACACCGGACACCTCGTCATAACCGACACAACACCGGCCACCTCGTTTCAATCTGCTATTCGTCTACATACTAACATTATACTGATAATCCCTGGCAAATGCAAAACCCAAATACAATTGTAATCTAATTCTAATCTCCCCTGCCTAACACTCCCCTTAATAAATATTAATAAAAATTTTACTGGACATTATTTCAAAATTTGTATATACTATCGGTGAACGTTAAGTTCAACTCAAAAGCACTTATATTTTTTGTTATTTTCATGTGCTGGACCGAAGGGATGCAATCTTCGGTCATTTTTTTGCCAAAAATTAGGGACTGAATGCCGAACCAGCATCAGTCCCTTTTTTATTTAGCGATTTTCCAATACAGAACAGCTGAGAAAAAATCCCCTGCCTACCGCAATTTTTTATTAGCGATTTTTCAGATACTCAGCCACCTGCTGTAATGCCTTGCCAGCGGCCTCAATTGTTCTATCAATTTCCTCATCAGTATGAGCACCGGACATAAACAAAGTCTCAAACTGACTAGGAGCAATATAAATGCCCTGCTCCAGCATAGCCTTAAACCACACCTTGAAGGCTTCCTGATCTGCTGCCGCAGAGGTTTCATAATCCACAACCTCCACAGGGCTGAAGAAGAAACCAAACATGGAACCAGCCTGCTGTACCTGCAGGGTAACACCAGCCTCCTTGGCCTTCTGTGCCACGCCCAGCACCAGTTTCTTGGTCTTGATGGTCAGCACACGGCTATAGTCAGGCTCCCCTGGCTCTGGTGGGGCAGTAATAATCTTCAAAGTCTCCAAGCCAGCAGTCATAGCCAAAGGATTGCCAGAGAGAGTACCAGCCTGATATACAGGGCCAGCAGGGGAAACCTGCTCCATAATCTCCCGACGACCGCCATAGGCAGCCACTGGCAGACCACCGCCAATAATCTTGCCCAGACAGGTCAAATCCGGCTTAATAGCATAAGCCGCCTGCGCCCCGCCCAGAGAAGCCCGGAAGCCACACATAACCTCATCAAAAATCAACAGAGCACCATTATCCGCTGTAACCTTCCGCAGCAAATCCAGATAGCCAGGCTTTGGCAGTACCAAACCCATATTACCAGCCACAGGCTCCACAATTATAGCTGCAATCTCCTGTCCCTGCTCAGCAAAAACTTCCTTTACCGCCTCAAAATCATTATAAGGAATGGTAATAGTATCCTGAGCAGTACCCGGCGTAACCCCAGGGCTATCAGGCACACCAAAGGTAGCCATACCGCTGCCAGCCTTGACCAGCAGGCTATCGCTATGACCATGATAACAGCCAATAAATTTCACAATCTTGTTGCGATGAGTATAGCCTCTGGCCAATCTCAAAGCACTCATGGTCGCCTCTGTACCAGAGTTTACCATGCGGATAACCTCAATGGATGGATAAACCTCCATTACCTTCTTGGCCAGCTGAGACTCAATCAAGGTAGGAGCACCATAGCTGGTACCTCTGGTAGCAGACTCCTGCAGAGCCTTTACCACCTGAGGATGAGCATGGCCCACCACCATAGGCCCCCAGGAGCCTACATAATCAATATAATCATTACCGTCAATATCATAGATATGACTGCCCTCTGCTCTAGCAATAAAAGGCGGGTTGCAGTCCACACTTCTATAGGAACGAACCGGACTATTAACGCCACCTGGCATCAGCTTTTTGGCCTCAGCAAAAGCCGCTGCAGATTTTTCAAGATTCAACATGCAAATTTTCCTCCTCGGATTCCCTATAATACCTGAAACCACACCAGCTAATCAGCCCTTGAGCCACTTGGCAGCATCAATAGCATGATAGGTAATAATAATATCTGCCCCAGCCCGCTTCATGCTGGTCAAAGTCTCCAGCACAATCCGCTTTTCATCAATCCAGCCATTAGCCGCCGCAGCCTTTACCATAGCATATTCACCGCTAACATTATATACAGCCACAGGACGGTTAATAGAATCCCGCACCTGGCGCACCACATCCAGATAAGCCAAAGCTGGCTTTACCATAATAATATCTGCACCCTCAGCCAGATCCAGCTCAACTTCCTTCATGGCCTCACGGCTATTGGCAGGATCCATCTGATAAGCCCGACGATCCCCGAACTGTGGGGCAGAATCTGCTGCATCCCGGAAAGGCCCATAGTAGCCAGAAGCATATTTTACCGCATAGGACATAATAGAGGTATTAATAAAGCCCTTGTCATCCAAAGCCTGACGAATGGCAGCCACCCGGCCATCCATCATATCAGAAGGAGCAATCATATCTGCCCCGGCCTCAGCCTGGCTGACAGCCACCTTCTGCAGATGCTTCAAGGTAGCATCATTGTCCACATAATGACCACACAGCTCACCGCAATGACCGTGGTCTGTATACTGGCACAGGCACACATCTCCCACAATTACCAGCTCAGGCACCTTGGCCTTGATAGCCTGAATAGCCCGCTGAACAGGGGAGGTCATATCCCAGGCACTGGAACCAATGGCATCCTTGTACTCAGGCAGGCCAAAAACCTCTACGCTGGGAATCCCCAAAGCAGAAATCTCTCTAGCCAGCTCCACTGCCTTGTCCACAGACAAATGATAACAGCCTGGCATACTTGGAATTTCTTCCTTGATATTCTCTCCTGGCACCACAAAGATAGGATAAACAAAATCCTTAACAGAAATATTGGTTTCCCGCACCATAGCCCGCACATTTTCGTTGATTCTCATGCGGCGAGGACGCAGTTTCTGCTCAAATGAATTTTCCATGATTAAAAAGCCTGCTACTAAAAATATAGACAAGCATGTCTACACTAGATGTTTCGCCACAATCTCACGATTTGCAGTTCCTTATTCATCGTGTATGCTTTGGTTAAATCCTAAGACTTCAACTACTCACAAGTTCTTGTACACTCCAAAGGCGTTGACAACACACTCCTTGTTTAAAACAAGGAGGCGAGCCTGTTCCCGACTAGCCATCGGTACATATATCGAAACTTTTGTCATTAAGCTACTCGATATTCTTTCGCATCT